>Ga0172366_10002037_pt1 | contig 15812 bp, 12 predicted proteins | sample LakKivSesite69cm_FD_114533 | JGI IMG/M metagenome (GOLD analysis project Ga0172366, IMG submission 114533) | Sediment microbial communities from Lake Kivu, Rwanda - Sediment site 69cm | ecosystem: Environmental > Aquatic > Freshwater > Lake > Sediment | place: Rwanda: Western Province, Lake... | reverse complement strand
GCAACGAGTATCGCGACTTGGGCCGGATAGGAGAGATCAACTCGCAGAGCGTGTTCTTGGACAGGGACGAGAACGCGTACACGGTCGACGACTATGGCTGCTTGGTGAAGTACGACCAAGCCAGCGACCGCCTGATGCACCTCGATGCGAGGCTCCCGTACGCTGAGTACCGCGAGGGGTCATACAACTTGCTCTACGACTCCGTGCCTTCACCAGATGGCGAGTCCATCTACGGGGTACATTGGAACGTGGACATCAGGTTGTTGGACAACAGGCTGTTCAGATATGATCCGTTCGATGGTCCTGAGGGCAATATCCACGACCTAGGGTGGGCGTACAGGCCAGAGGAAGCAGGACCGGCCTCGGCCGACTTCCAGAACCACCACACGGGAGGGTTGGTATTTGGGCCGGACGGCTATCTGTACTTCGCCACCTACGTGCACTGGAAGGAGCCAAAAGGGATGTACCTCATCAGGATGAACACCGAAACGCTTGAGAGAAAAGAACTCGGGCCGATAATGAAAAGCGACAGAGTTATGGCGGAGTACGTGGCAAAGGCAACAATCGACTTCCAAGGTGGCCTCTACTTCGCGACCTGTGCGAGCAGGCCCACGGGGATATTCGCTTATAGGCCTGGGGCCAGACATGGGCGGGAACTATCGTTTGCAGAAGTGAGGAGGTGGGGATGATGACGCTCGAAGACGAGCTGTCGAACAAGAAATGGCCCAAGCCCCCGTTCGAGGTACGGCCGCCCTCAACTGAGCCGCCGGATAGAGAACGGATGCTGTCCGAAGCCGTGAGCCAATACGAAGGATCGGTGTACGTAAGAGAAGGAAGAGTAGTTCTTCGTCACTTGGGATGGAAAGGTGTTGTCAAACCCATACCGCCCGGCGAATCGGCCATAACATCACTGGCGCGAGATCCAAGAGGCAGGATCTTGGGAGCGACCTCAGGGAGTCGGACGCACGCGTTCGTTTACGACCCGGAAGTCGACAGGGTAGTTGACATGGGCGTCGTGGACGAGGACTCGACCGCGAAGAACTCGGTCGTCGTTACCGACAAAAACGTTGTCTACATAGGCACGAGGAGAGACTCGGGACCCGGGAAGTTGCTGAGCTTCAAGACCGACTATAGGGAGACGCTCTCATGGGAGTCTTCAAGGCCGAAGTTCAAGGCCATGGACCTGCCGAGACCCAATGAAGGTATAGCATGCCTGAGCTACGACCGCAGCAGACGCTGCATCTATGGCATCACTTCTCAGAGCGGAACCTTCTTCGTGATGGACGCCGAAGGTCACTCGTGCAAGCTAATTGGGCAAGTGGATGAGTTGGGGAACTTCTCAGACTGCTTGATCATCGGATGCAACGGTCGAGTGTATGGCGGCAAGCGTTGGGGGAAGATGTACGAGTTCAACCCTGAGACCGGCGGTCTGATCCAACTTCACCTCGAGATACCCTCCCTTGCCGGGCGTCAGCTCTACAACAAGGTCGATTCTATGGCAGTGGATGAGTCTACGGGCAGGATATACGGAGGGGGAACTGCTGATGGAGTGCTGTTCTGCCTCGACCCAACAAGCCTTAGAATCACATCATTGGGGAAGCCGACCGCGCAAGCTAGGGTCAGGACGATCTCGGTGGGCAAGGACCACATGGTTTATGGGATATCGGGCAGGCGTGGTGGCGTCGCACACCTCTTCAGGTACGATCCAAGCATCAGCGAACTCCAAGACCTTGGAGTCCCTCTGGCGTATTCTGACCAGTACTGGCACGGATACGAGTTTGACAGCATGGCCACGGGCAAGGATGGGGAGATCTACATGGGGGAGAGCGATAGGATAAGCCACCTGTTCATCTACTATCCTCCCATCCGGTAGAAGGTGAAGAGCCACTACTCGCTCTCAATCGCTGCCCTCTGAGAGTTCGCTTCCCTGATGGACTTGACTTCGAACTTGGGCCTCCTGTCGTACGTTAGAAGGCCGTTCACTTCCTGCTCAACGTCGTAAAGCTGCGTGTAGCAGAAGCCTGAAGTCCTGGGGTTCGACAGGAGGGCATAGGTCAGAGCCCGATATCTCTCAACGAACGCCTCGGCTGATGTTGGTCTTTCACCGTATCCCCAGCTCTTCTCATCGGTGGGTGCACTTGGGTTCCACCACGTGCCGCCATACTCGCTGACGATGAAGGGCTGCCCTTGGTAGGGGACGCTCCGGTCGCCCTCGCGTCGCCTGAGGTCCGACGGAAGGCCGGTCTGGCCGAATCTCTCATAGTGCGACTTGAATTCCTTGGGATCCTGCTCGTAGTCATGAACGTCGCAGATGTCCGTCTCGACGTGCATGTACCCGCTGGTGTCAATGACTGGTCTTGTGGGATCCAAGGCGCGTGTTAGCCTCATGATGTTCCGCAGGAAGTCGCGCACAGTTTCTCCGGTCTCACCAAGGACTCTCTCGTTGAAAGGAGTCCACATCACTATGGAGGGGTGGTTGATGTCCCTCAACACGACCTCGGTCCACTCGTTCACTATCGATTCATGCGTTGATGGATTCTCGATCTCTGCGCCCCAGTCCCCGTACTCTCCAGCAACGAGATAGCCCAAGACATCGCACCAGTACAAGAAACGGGGCTCAAAGACCTTCTGGTGAAGCCTTGCTCCCTCGAACCCCATCTCCTTTGAGATCAGGATGTCCTTTCGCAGGGCTTCGTCAGATGGGGCCGTGTAAATTCCGTCCGGGTTGTATCCTTGATCGAGAACCATTCTCAGAAACTTCGGCCTGCCGTTGAGCAGGATCTTGGGCCCCCTCAGGTCGAACGAGCGAATTCCAAAGTACGAGGCGACGCTGTCCCTCTCACCGTCTTGCATGTTGAGTTCCAACTTCATGCCATAGAGCTGTGGATCACCGGGCGACCACAGGTCTGGCTCCGGGATGTCAGCCGACAGGAAGGTTGAGGGAATCATGAGTTCCGTCTTCGATCTGGCGATCTCGTTGCCGTCTCGGGAGATTGCGATCCCGAGTATCCCTGAATCTGGAGTGCCTCTGATATTGACCGTGATGGAGGCTCGGCCGCTTGCTTGATCCGGGGAAACTCGGAAGTGGCCTATGTAGGTTGGCGGAACCCTCTCCAGCCAGACCGTCTGCCATATCCCGGTGACCCTAGTGTAGTGGCAGCCATAGGACTCGGGTTGTGTGCTCTGTTTGCCACAGGCTTGGAGTCCCGTCCTATTGTCGTCAAGCACGCGAACGACGATCTCGGCCTCCTCGGCCTCGCGCACAGCATCTGTTATGTCATACTCAAAGGACGAATAGCCGCCCTTGTGATGCCCGACGGGGATACCGTTCACCCATGCCCATGACTCGTAGTCCACCGACCCGAAGTGAAGTAATGTCCTACCATCTCTCCACTTACTAGGGACCTTCACCTCCCTCCTGTACCAGACGGATTCCATGAAGTCGCGCTCACCGATGCCTGACAGCCTGCCTTCTGGCGGGAAGGGGACAGTGATGCGGCCGGTGAGATCCCTGCCCGATGTGTATCCACGCTCTATCCCTTTTTGCTCCCTGTCAATCTCGAACTGCCAAGGGCCATTGAGATTGATCCAATCCGAACGCTGAAAGTCTGGTCTGGGGTGCTCTGGCCTCGGGACATCCATGCAGTGACAAACTACAGCTTCCTAGTTAAGGGCTTTCCTATCCCGTGCAATTGGCGGGCAGCGGGTTGCTTGCTGAAGACATCATACGTTCGCAAAGTCAACGCTTACCCGACGGTGAAGCGATGCAGGAATGCACGCTACTTTCACTGACCCGCGCTTCCACTCTTCCGTTCTTCTTCAATCTGCTTCCTCAGCGCTTCGTAGTTCTCGTATGTCGTCTCTATTATGAGGGCCCCAACGTAGCCGCAGTCTAGACAACGGTAGATCTTGCCTGCGTATCCCCCCAAGTAGAGATCGATTCTGGCTCCAAGGCACCTGGGACAGATCTTGAGTGTTTTGGGTAGCGGCATTCAGCACGGCACACCTGAGCTCACGCACTGGCACTTAAGGCTATGACTCAACCTGCGCGGGAGTCCGGCTTGCACGACCCGAGGAGTCGTTGCTGGTCTGGAGAGGTTTTTCAGAAGAACGCCCTGAACGAGGGCATGCATCTCGAGTGGGCTGAGCGTTGCAGGTGAACCCGAGAAGATTCTGTCTCCAAGTGGCATCGCCGCAGCGCATGTCTTCCATCCTCCGGAAGACGGAAGCCTGCAAAGACTGAGATGTATGACTCGAGGTCCGCCTTAGCGTTATATTCCGTAGGAATCCCAGTCCACCTGACCGAAGATGAAGATAGGGATATTCAGCGTGTTGTACAACGACAAGCCTCTTGATGATGTCCTGAAGTATGTGTCTGGTCTGGGCTACGAGGCCGTTGAGATAGCTGCTTGGAAGGGGAGCACTCACATCGACCTCGACAGAGTCCTCTCCGGCGGTGCTAGTGAACTGAAGAAGAAGGTGGAGCAGCATGGCTTGATCATCTCAGCCCTGAGCAACCACCTCGAAGGTCAACTCGTGCTTGGTCCCCTTGACGCTTCCACAGACGAGTGGTTCAAGGGATCAGCGGAGGAGAAGGTTAAGTACGGGACTGAGAGGATGAAGAAAACTGCGTTGGCTGCAGCTGCCCTTGACGTCCCCGTGGTGAATGGGTTCATCGGCGTGCCCAATTGGGGCTCATGGTACATCTTTCCCCCAGCACATGAGAAGATCTACGAGTCACACTTCGACCTGTTTGCTCAGAGGTGGGGCGACATATTGGACACGTTCAAGGACCATGGCGTCAAGTTCGCTCATGAGGTCCATCCACAAGAACTGGCTTACAACGTTGAGACCGCCGAGATGGCGCTGAAGGCGATCAACAGGAGACAGGAGTTCGGCTTCAACTTCGATCCCTCACACTTCGTCTGGCAGCTCATAGACCCTGTTGTCTTCATCAAGCGCTTCGGTGACAGGATATATCACGTGCATGCAAAGGACGCGGAGCTTCCCAAGGAGAACCTTCCCACGTCAGGTGTCGTGCCCACTGGGGCATGGATGAGGCCGGACAGGGGGTTCAGGTTCAGGGTTGTCGGCTGGGGACAAGTTGAGTGGAAGCGCGTGATGACAGCCTTGCTTGAGGTCGGTTACAACTACGTCATGTCCTACGAGCATGAGGACCCTGTTATGAGCAGAGAGGACGGGTGCGAGAAGACAATAGCCTTTCTGAAGCCACTGGTAATAAAGGCCCCACTAGGAAAAGTCTGGTGGTAGAGGCAGCGCACGCAGAGCGAAGTGACAGACACACGATCAAGCATATCCTTAATAAGGCCGAAATCGGGCGTCCAGTTGCACCGGAGGTTCACGTTCGAGGTTCCACTTCGGAAGTGTGCTTTCGCGTGGCACGAAAAGAAAGGAGGTGAAATCGGTATGAGTGATGAAAGCAGAGGATATGGCAGGCCTAGACAAATGTACAAGGTAATTTGCTCAGATTGTGGAAAGGAGACAGAAGTTCCGTTCAAGCCAACGGAGGGCAGGCCAGTCTATTGCAAGGAATGCTATCAAAAGCATAGAAGGTTTTAGAGAACCTCTGGCGCGATAGCGAATAGATGTGTTTTTTCTTTTTTCTCTTTTCATAGCGTCTGCCAGCTCGACCTGGGTCGGGCCCTAGGCGCCTAGAAATCTTATCAGCTCAGGTGGGACTGACAACGCATAATGCCACAGCAAGAGAAGAAGGTTGGCTTCGTGACGATGGGCCAAGTCTCTGGCGAGGCGAAACCCATCAAGGACATCGGCGTGGGGATGCTGGGCTATGCCTTCATGGGAAAGGCACACAGCAACGCATACCAAAGGATGCCCTTCTTCTTCTATCCGCCTCCTGCCAGGCCACGTCTCGTGGCTATCTGCGGCAGGAACAGGCGAGCAGTAGAAGAGGCCGCACGGAGGTATGGATACGAGAAAGCAGTGACCGACTGGAAGCAGGTGATCTCAGATCCTGAGGTGCAACTCGTGGACAACGGCCTGCCAAACAACCTTCACATGGATCCGTGCATCGAGGCGGCAGAGAATGGGAAGAACATCTTGTGCGAGAAACCGCTCGCCATGAATCACACTGAAGCCAAGAGAATGTACGAAGCGGCAGAGAAGGCAAGGGTGAAGAACATGACCGCCTTCAACTATAGGTTCATCCCTGCGATTCAGCTCGCAAGGAATCTGATCCTCCGGGGAGAGATAGGCAAGCCCCTTCAGTTCAGGGGAGCCTACTTGCAGGAATGGATCATGGACCCGAAGTTCCCTCTTGTGTGGAGATTGAGGAAGGACATCGCAGGGGCCGGGGTCCTGGGCGACCTCGGGGCTCACGTCTTGGACTTGGCCAGGTTCTTGGTCGGTGAGATCTCCCAAGTGTGCGGGCTCACGAAGACCTTCATCAGCGATAGGCCCCTGCCGGATGATCCCAGCAAGACTGGATCAGTTGATGTCGACGACGCGTTCATCTCCATGCTGAGGTTCTCGAACGGGGCCATTGGAAGCGTGGAGGCGTCCAGGTTCTGCGCCGGCAGAAAGAACTTTCAGAGGATCGAGATCCACGGCTCCGAGGGCACGATCAACTTCAACCTCGAGAGGCTGAATGAACTTGAGATATACAAGACTTCGGATCCAGCTGACGAGAGGGGATTCAAGACGATCCTAGTGACGGAGAGCGTCCACCCGTACTATGACAGATGGTGGCCGCATGGCCACACGATCGGCTGGGAGCATGCGACAGTCCACGAAGTCTATCACTTCATCAAGTGCATCGTCGATGACGAGAGCGTTGCGCCCCTGGGCGCCACCTTCTATGATGGCATGAAGAACAACCAGATAATGGATGCGATCATCAGATCGTCTGAACGAGGAACTTGGGAGCGAACGGAGTAGCGGGGCAGGCGGGAATTGCAAGTTCTCACCGCTGGTTTTCTAGTGGCGGACATAATAGCCGCTGACCTTCCGAAGGTGTCGGACCCAGGCGAGGTCACCTTCGCGCCCATTGGCATAAGTCTGGCAATCGGAGGACACCCGGCCAACGTATCGGTCGGCCTGCTCCAGCTGGGGATCGCGCGGGGCGAGGTTGGGCTGGTAGGGGCCGTGGGGACTGACGTGTTCGGTGACTTCATGGAGAAGACCCTGAAGGAAAGAGGGGTCGTAACTCACCTCAGGAGAGTTCCGAGCGTCGGGACCACATCAGATGCCATACTTGTTGTGAAGGGCGAGGATAGAAGGTTCCATGTCGATCTCGGAGCGAGTTGGCACTTCGACCCGGATGAGCTGCTGTCGGTCCTTCAGAAGGAGAAGCCAAGCCTGCTGTACGTGGCCGTTGGAATCTGCGGTAGACTCGATGATAGGCTCGCCGAAGTGCTGGAAAAGGGAAAGGGCCTAGGATGTGTCACCTTCGTGGACTTGGCCGCGCCTTACGGTAAAGGCTGGGACTTCATTCAGGGACCTCTGAAGTGGACTGACATCTTTCACTGCAACGACGCGGAGGCGATGAATATCACTGGCACAGGGGAACCGACTGAGGCGAGGAATGGACTGGTGGCCATGGGCGCGAAGATGGTCTTCGTCACTCTTGGAGCGAAGGGAGCGACGGTGCAGGACTTCCGGGGCGTCTTGATGGAACAAGCTCCCTTCAGAGTCAACGCAGTCGATCCAACAGGGGCCGGAGACGCATTCTGTGCTGGCATCATCGCGGAGATAATGAGAGGCAAACTTCTAGGCAAGATAGCGGCTGGCCTCGATCCAGAGGACATGAAACACTTGCTGACCGTGGGTCAAGCCACTGGAGCCATTTGTACGATGGGCGTAGGAGCTACCACGACAGTCACGAGGCAGAACTTGGATCGCCTGCTGGCAAGCCAAGGCAAAGAAGTCGAGACGGGGACGCGAATCCACAGGAGGCAAGAAGCATGACGTGCCTCTTGGGTCTCGATCTTGGAACGACAGGAGCCAAGGCGGTGGTGATAGATGAAACGGGCAGAGTTGTCTCAAGAGCAACTGAGGAGTACCCGCTCATCGTGCCGAGACCGGGTTGGTCAGAGCAGGATGCGGGCGGCTGGTGGAAGGCGAGCGCAAAGGTAGTTCAAACGGCCGTGGCATCAGCCAAGATCGACCCCGGCGACATAGGCGGTATCGGCCTGACTGGCCAGATGCACGGGCTCGTCCTCTTGGACGGCCAGGGCAATGTCCTCAGGAATCCCATCCTGTGGAACGACCAGAGGACGGCAGAGCAATGCGCGTGGATCACCGAGAAGCTCGGCGGCGAACGGGAGATCATTAGGCTCACCTGCAATCCAGTGTTGGCAGGTTTCACAGCACCGAAGCTGATATGGGTGAGGCAGAACGAACCGAGGGTCTACTCGCGTGCCAAGAAGATGCTGTTGCCCAAGGACTTCATCCGGTTCAAGCTGACAGGCGTCTACGCCACAGAGGTGTCCGACGCATCGGGGACCTCACTCTTCGATGTGAGGAGAAGGAAATGGTCAGACGAGGTCATAGAGGAGTTGGATGTCCCGCGCGCAATGCTCCCAGATGTCTGTGAGTCCACGATCATCACGGGCGAGGTCAGTCCGGGCGCTTCCAGTAATACGGGGTTGAAAGCAGGCACGCCGGTCGTGGGCGGAGGAGGAGACCAAGCGGCTGGAGCAGTTGGAAACGGCGTCGTGAGACCCGAGGTGATCTCCGCCACCATTGGGACGTCAGGGGTGGTATTCGCCCATACTGACGAAGTGAAGGTTGACCCAGAAGGCAGACTGCACACGTTTTGCCACGCTGTGCCGGGAAAATGGCATGTGATGGGCGTGATGCTATCAGCCGGGGGGTCCATGAGGTGGTTCAGGGACAAGCTTGGCTCTCAGGAGGTTCAAACGGCAAGGGAGCGCTCGATCGACCCGTACGATCTCTTGACACAGGAAGCTTCGAAGGTGCCGCCGGGAAGCGAGGGCCTCCTCTTCCTGCCTTACCTCAGCGGCGAGAGGACGCCTCACAAAGATCCTGATGCTCGCGGAGTCTTCTTCGGAATCAGCCTGAGAACCGGCAAAGGACATCTGACCAGAGCCATCATGGAGGGAGTGGCCTTCGGAATGAGGGATTCGCTCGAGATCATGAGAAGCATGGGGGTGCCAGTGGCGCAAGTGAGGGCCTCCGGCGGGGGAGCGAGGAGTGAGCTTTGGCGCCAGATTCAGTCCGACGTCTATGGAGTAGAACTCCGCGTGATGGAAGCCGAGGAGGGACCGGCATTTGGTTCTGCCCTCATCGCCGCCGTCGGGGTCGGAACATACGGAAGCGTTGAGGAGGCATGCGACAAGGCAGTCAGGACGAGCGGAGTGGTGAAGCCAGTGCCGGAGAATGTCGAATTGTACAACAGACATTACCAGATGTACACCGACCTGTATCAGGCGCTGAGGCTGAGCTTCAAGGAGCTGGCGAAACTAGTTTGAGCTCAAAGCACGTCAAGATAGCTGCATCAATTCTCGCGGCCGATTTCACAAGACTGGGTGAAGAGATCAAAAGGGTCGAGCAGGGAGGAGCTGACATCGTACATGTCGATGTCATGGACGGGCGCTTTGTGCCTAACATAACTGTGGGGCCTGCGATAGTGAAGGCCATTAAGGAAGCTACCCATCTTCCGGTTGATGTTCATCTGATGGTAGAAGACCCGTTGTGGTTCATACATGAGCTGCAGGGAACAGGCATCAGTATGATGTCCATACATCTCGAGGCAGCTGGGCGTCTGGACAGGACTCTGGAAAGGATCAGAGGAACTGGAGCAAGGGCAGGGGTCGCGTTCAATCCTTCCACGCCCTTAGATGCGATAAAGTGCCCCATGAGTCAGATGGACTACATCCTGGTAATGACTGTGAGCCCAGGGTTCGGAGGCCAAGTCTTTCTCCAGAGTGTACTTCCGAAGATCGAAGAGGCGAGAAGGAGGATTCAGAGCGCTGGACTGGAATTGGAGATTGAGGTTGACGGAGGCATAAGTCCCCTGACCGCCCCATTGGCCGTACGCGCTGGTGCAGACATACTGGTTGCTGGAACCGCCATATACGGCACCAGAGATGTCACCACTGCGATCTCCAAACTCAGGGGATCGACCACACGGGGATCCGCCTAGGGGGAGAAAGATCAAACCCTACGCCCCCTGTGAGCTGGATTACCGGGCTGGTGATGTTGCTGTTCTCCTAGGACGTAATACTTGTCCCTCAGAGCAATCATCTCAGCCCCGATTGTGGCCCCCAGCTCCGCTGAGTTTGTGCCTCCCATAATTCCTCTGTCTTGGGCCGGAGAGACGGATTCAAGGGGTACGCCCGGTCATTTTCTCGAAGTCCTGTCCAAACGCTCCCATGATCTTCCTGACTATCAGGGCGCGGAGAGCGTCTATTGAATACAAATGGTTGCGGTGCTGACCGGTGGACAGGGCTCCCCTTATTGTCTGCCGACGCCGAGAGACCTCCTGATGCTCACGGATCTCTTGTTCAAGCGAAGCAAGTCCCTCTGGGCCTGGCCAGCGTTCAACCTGAACTCAGCTGCAGTCAGTTCGCCAGCGGCGTACTCCTTCTTGAGGCCTGACAAGTCACGAATCAGCCGAACGCGTAGGGCATAATTCTCCTTGAGCCGTATCAGACTGCTAATGACCTCTCCCTCTCTCCTCCCGGATTTGGACCAGAGCCCGAGAAGTGGGATGCCGTCGAACGCCGCCCCGCGCAGCCCAAGGTGTGCTGCCACTGTCGGTACGACATCCACTGACTCAGCGAAGGGAAGCCTGAAATGAGGCACAGATCGCCCGCAGAAGATCAGTGGGACTTTGGTCTCGTCGTTCTCGAGTCCACCATGACAACCGGGAAGCCTAGGCTGCAGACGTGGAAAGGAGGAGAAGCCCGACTTCACCGATACGATCACACCCTGTGGATCTCGATCGGCTGCGTTCAAAGCCCTGAGTTCCGGGTCACCCAAGACAGCGTCTACTCCCTCCACCAATGAGACCGACTTCATGACCTCTTTCCGTTGGACTCTCACGCGAGGAAAGATCTGCATGAATCTGCCGAATGACATGGACGGTATCTCTTTGTCAACGTCAGCGATCGCAGCCTGAAGACGACCGGAGAGATCTCTGGCGACCGGGACCATTCCGTGATCGCTCGTCAGAGCATACAGCGTCTCGTCCGATGTACCCAATCTCTCGATTGACTTGGTCAGCCGACCGACTGCATCGTCAATTTCCTTGATGGTTCTATCCACCTTGCGGCTGCTTGGCCCGTTCAAGTGACCTGCCCCGTCAAGTGCAAAGAACACGACGTACAGGACCTGAGGGCGCTTCGTCTCGATGACCCTCTTGGCGAATTGGGTCACATCACTGGTGCAGTGGGACAGAACGTTAACGTAGACGTCAGCGCCTCTTGTGAAGAGCGTGAATTCATCAACTGAGCCGACAACAGCTCCCCGGTCCTTCGACAACTCGGCTATGGACTTGCCCGCGTAGCTAGTGAACCAAGCCTCCCGCAGTTGCCCAGAATGGCTGTCAACACTGAAGCCGCTAACAATACCGTGGTTCTTTGGGTACAACCCAGTTGTGAGTGTCGTGTGCGACGCGCCCGTGATACTAGGAAACACCGTTCTGCAGTCCTCGACCACTACGCCCTCATTCATCATGCGGCCAATTGTCCTTGTCTTTACTCTGGTCAGGTAGTCTGCTCGACACCCGTCAAGGATGAAGACTACAGCTCTTCGCGTCAAGCGCCCTGGTGAACTCCTGCGTCGATTATTTGTCTTTCTGCTTTCAGTTCAGTTGTTTCCTCAGGCGTCGTCCGGAGAGGCTCAGTCCACGCAGTGAACCGATATATGCGCTCCCGGGACATGCCGGGCCATGGGACAGCTCAAGGTCGTGGCAATCGCCGGAAGTTTGAGACGCGAATCATACAATCGCGAGCTTCTGCAGATCGCGAAGAAACTAGCATCCGAACAGGGTGCACCGGTCGAAGAGGTCGACCTCAAGCAGCTCGCGTTGCCCATCTATGACGGCGACATTGAAGCGCAAGGACTTCCTGCCCCTGTTCGGCAGCTCAAGGCCACCGTTGAGAAGGCCGACGTTCTTCTGATTGCTACCCCAGAGTACAACTACTCGGTCAGCGGGGCCCTCAAGAACGCGATCGACTGGCTCTCAAGGGGCGAGAACTCTCTGGATGGCAAGGTGGCAGCTATCTTTGGGGCTTCCACGAGCATCCTTGGCACCGTTCGCAGTCAGACGCATCTGCGTGTGATCCTCGAAAGATTGAACGTCATAGTAGTCCCACAACCACAGGTCTTCGTCAGGTCCGCCGACCAGGCATTTGCCCCCGACCGGTCCCTAAGGGACGATATGACGACGCAACTCCTGAGAGATCTGATCAGAAACGCTCTCAAGCTAGCTGGCAAGCTCAAAGAGTAGAATCGCCAGGCTCCCGGGGATCAGTGTTAAGAACTCAGGCAGCCCTTTGCCAGCGAGACAGAATGCTCAGAGACCTCAGGGGTCAGTCCAAGATACGGAGTCGAGAAGAACTAGTCGAGCAGCTTTCGACGTTCAAACTCAACCCCAAGTTCTCGATGGGGGTGTGGTACTTCTTCCCACCTGGAGGCAGATTCCACGAGAGATACGTTGAGCAGGGCACTATTGAAGATATCTTGAATATGGTCCGCAGCATGAAGGACAAGGGAGTGGTCGACTCGAGCTTCAAGCTGGAAGGCCATTTCCCGAATGAGGTCAACTGGGACAACATCGATGAGTTCAAAGACCTTGAGAGAGAGACGGGGATAGGGTTAGTGAACGTGGGCCCGAACATCTTCTTCGAGAAGAGATATGAGTTCGGATCACTTTCCAACCCGGATCCGGATGTCAGGTCTCATGCCATAGCCAGAACAACTGAAACCCTCAAGGTGGGAAAGGAAGCGGGAACAGCTTTCATGGTTGTCTGGCCCGGCATAGATGGCTACGAGAACCCGTTCGGCACCGACTTCTACGGCATGTGGAACAGATTCGAGTCCGCCTTGGCCCAAGTCATGGACGCAGTGCCCGGGAGGAGAGTTGCGATCGAACCGAAACCTTACGAGCCGAGAGGGAACAACATCTACAGGAACACGGCCAATGGCCTGCTCATGGCGAGAAACGTTGAATCGATACTTAGGCACGAAGAGAACAGACATCTGCTCGAGCGAGGTCATGCAATGGTCTGTCTGAACCCCGAAGTCGGGCACGTGATGATGGGACATGAGGAACTAGCCTATGCCTTTGCGTCAGCGTTGAGGGAAGGAAGGCTCGCACACACCCATTGGAACAGCCAGCCACTGGGCAACTACGATCAGGATCTAAACGCGGGGGTGTTGGGAATTGACCAGATGTATGCTGCCCTTCTTGTCATGAAGATGCACGGGTATTCGGAGTACTTCGGGATAGACATCAATCCCGAGAGAATGCCTGTTGAGAGAGCCATAGCCCTCAATGTCAACGCAATCAGAGCAGCATGCGACAGACTCAACCAGATAGATGGAAAGGACTGGTCTAGGGTCGTGGACGCTATGACCAACCCTCAAGGGAACAGGGGGGTAGTAGAGGATGTCTTGACGAGGTCACTAGCCCCAGCGGGGAGCAGTTTCGCCCCTATATGAGCGGGATCCGACCTCAGGGCAGTCGCTTCGAATCGCAAACACATTTAACCCAACAAGGCGGCTAAACTACGCGATCAGTCATGACCGTGGGCATTGGCATAGTTGGCGCGGGCTTCATGGGAAACACCCATGCGAACACGTATGATCTGATCCCCAGTTCGAGGGTCGTCGCAGTCGCGGACATAGAATCCGACAGGGCATCGAACCTCGCTGAGAAGCATGGTGCCAGACCCTACGGTTCTCTCGAAGACATGCTCAAGGACCCGGCCGTGCAAGTCGTAGATGTCACCCTCCCCACATATCTTCACTCCGGGGCAGCGATCCAGGCTGCCGAGAGCGGGAAACATATCATCTGCGAGAAGCCGATGGCACTTACTCTGAAACAGGCAGATGGCATGATCAATGCTGCCAAGAAGAACGGCGTCGAACTCATGATAGCGCAAGTGATGAGGTTCTGGCCCGAGTGGGCTTATCTCGCCGAGAAGGTAAAGACAAAGGAGTTTGGCAGGATCAAGGCGATCAGATGCCTAAGGTTGTCGTCAGAGCCGCAGTGGGGGTGGAAGAAGTGGACGCTTGATGTCAACAAGGCGGGCGGAGCTACTGTGGACCTTCACATCCATGACACCGACTTTATCACGCACGTTCTCGGAAGGCCCAAGGCTGTCATGTCGACGGGGTGGGTAGACCACATCCAGACGACTTACGACTATGGGAGAAGGGCAGTGGCCTTGGCGATGGGGGGCTGGTTCCCGCTGCAGGGCTATCCCTTTCTGATGTCATATGAGTGCTTCCTTGACCACGCCACCCTGACCTACTACTCCGACCGAAAACCAACTCTGACCGTGTTCCAGAGGAGCAAGGACCCGTACAGCCCAGACCTAGCAGGCGCTAGGGCGGCATCAGAAGTCACCACGGGGAACATATCGGAACTCGGCGGATATTATGAGGAGCTCAAGTACTTCGTTGAATGCCTGGAGAGGGACAAGAAACCCGATAGAATCAGGCCTGAGGAGGCCAGACAGTCGCTCGAGATCTGCTTGGCTGAAGTCAAGAGTGTAAAGACGGGCAGGAAGGTCAGCCTCTAGTCGAGGCAAGTGTTCTCCCCCGTACGCCATGCTTGGGATAACGATGGAAGCTAAGGACTAGCCAGCCTTCAGAATCGAAGTGAAGGAAGGGGACGTCTGCGTCAACCTGTGAGGATCCTACCGGTGTGCGTGCTATTGGCTGGCTACGATCCTGACCGACGCACCCTTTCCTAGCCTTACGATCCATTTGTCGTTGACAGTTTCCTTGGCCAGAACGCCTCGTCCTTCCGCGCTGATAGCCCCGTACGATGCTCGAGACACCGGAAGCACGGCATCGCCCTCAACTTCCTTCGGCAGGGTTACGGATAGTTCGAAATCCCGATCAGATCTCTCCCATGAGACTTCGATTTCCCCGTGTGGACTCGGGACCCTACCCCTTGCCCACTTGAGGTCCGCAGGTTCTGGTGCTATCGTGACCTTCTTGAGGCCAGGGCTGGCAGGCCTCACCCCGAGCTGGTACATGCTGAGGAAGTACGCTGGACCAGCCGACCACGCGTGGCAGTAGCTTCGCGCAAAGTGCTTAGCCTCGGGGTTTCCGAACACTTCCCAAGCAGTGGTTGTTCCCATGTCCAACATGAACCCCCAACGCCTTCTTGTCTGCTCCAAGACTCCCTTGAAGTCTCCCAACTTGGCTAGCACATCAAGAATGAAGAACATCGCGAAGGGGCTGCCGACCTTCACCCATCCCTCTGGCACATCAGTTACGTGTCTTTTCACAGTTTCCTTCCTATCGGGGGTCACGCAGTCGCACAAGAGGACGACGGCATTCGTCTGTTGGCTCAGGACCTTGGACCTCTCTCCATCGGCGTGTATGCTGTCAATGTAGCCACCTGCCTCAGTAGACCATAGATGTTCGTTTATGGAGGCCTTCAGGATGTCAGCCAACTTGAGATAGTGGACTGCTTCGTTTGGCTTGCCGATGACTTCCGCGATCTGCGCCGCTCTTCGAAGCGCTTCCACCATGAACGCGTTTTGGTGCGTCACAACGCCCGAGCCAGGGGTGTCCATCGGGGCCCAGTCCAACATGTTCCAGGCCTCTATCTCGAGCAAACCTTTGCT
>Ga0172366_10002035_pt1 | contig 15817 bp, 18 predicted proteins | sample LakKivSesite69cm_FD_114533 | JGI IMG/M metagenome (GOLD analysis project Ga0172366, IMG submission 114533) | Sediment microbial communities from Lake Kivu, Rwanda - Sediment site 69cm | ecosystem: Environmental > Aquatic > Freshwater > Lake > Sediment | place: Rwanda: Western Province, Lake... | reverse complement strand
TTCGGGCTGATAGCTGAATAAGCGTTCGAGATTGATTTTGGTCTTACCTTGGAGGGGCGTTCGATTGAACGCCCCTAAATGGTTGGAGCAGATGCTCCAACCTGCCCACTCCGTAGGGGCAGACCAATGTGTCTGCCCAATTGGGGGTGTGGATGAGCACGCAGATTTATAGGCTGATTGACACCCACGCTCACCTTGATGAGCTTGAAAACCTCGACCAGGCCATCGAGGAAGCGAAGCGGGTGGGCCTTGTCGCCGTGATCGCTGTGGGCCAGGACTACGAGTCCAATATCAAGATAATAGAGTTCGCAGAGAGGCATAAGGATTTTATCTATCCTGCCCTGGGCTTGCATCCCTGGAGCCTGGGTAAAACAGATGCTGAAAGAATGAGCCTCACTTTACGACACATTGAGGATAATATCGAAAAGGCAGTTGGAATCGGGGAGATCGGACTTGACTACGATAAGAGGGTGATAGCGGCGGCAGACAAGGAGCGGCAGAAAGAGGCTTTCAAGGCCGTTTTAGAGTTGGCAAGAAGATATAATAAGCCGGTCAGCGTTCATGCCAGATACTCATGGAAAGACAGTTTCGACCTGGTCAAGGCCTCGGGAGTAAAAAAGGCTGTTTTTCACTGGTACACCGGTTTCTCCAGCGTGCTGCGCGAGATAATCAACGAAGGCTATTTCATCTCGGCTACCCCTGCCACAGAATATCACGATGAGCACAGAAGGGCAGTCAGGGAAACACCACTGGAGAATTTGCTGCTGGAGACGGATTGTCCGGTTACTTACGGCAGGGAGATAAAATACCGGTCGCAACCCTCCGATGTTGTCAGGACACTGAAGGCTGTCGCGCAGCTAAGGGGCTTGGCAGCGGAAACCGTCGCTAATAAGAGCACTGAGAACGCGCTGGGATTCTTTGGTCTAACCGGTAAGCTTAATAAGGCTTGATCTCAGGTCAGGCGCTATTCCATACGGGGTTAATCACCAGCCCTGCCGGTGTCTTGGGGTAGAAGTAGGTGGATTTCTGGGGCAGCCTCTTGCCGGCATCGGCAGCGTCGAGAACGGCGGATATGCGGGTGGGGTTGAGAAAGAAAGCCATCTGGCATGCGCCGGAGTTGACCTGAGATACGGCTTCCAGACCGTCCCGTGTATATTCCAGGTGCTTGACCTCTTTCTCCAGAGTATCAATGCCCAGAGCTTCTTGCAGCACGATTCTCTGTAACAGAGCCACGTCCAATTTTTTCCACAGGCTCAGCTCCTCAGAAGGCATTAAGTTCCGGAGATTGGCATCTCGTTTAAGCCTCAACATGCCGAAGCTATTTCCGTACACACCGTAGAGTCCCAGAACTGTGCCCCGTTTCCCTTTAGTCTCGAGGGTACGCAGCCAGCTTTGAATGCTATCCGAGGAGGTTGGCAGCGGCGGCAGCAATCCGTCTATGCTGAAATATGGTGACAGCCTTTCCTCAAGCCGTGCTATCTTCTGATGTTCTATACCTTTGACAAGGCGATGTGTGGGCAGCATAACCAGGCCGGGGTCCTGCGAGTCCATCAGGCTCATCATCACGAAGTTGAATGCCTCATCTCCAGTGCAATAGCTGCGGGCAGCGCATTGCTCCTTTTTATAGCGCAGGGCTGTCTCGTATCTGTGGTGGCCGTCCGCTATGTAGATAACCCTGTCGGTGAACAGCTTAACGATTCTGTTGATTGCCGCGTCGTCTTCTACTACCCAGAGACTGTACTTCACCCCTAAATTATCTGTAGCGCTGAGTGCCGGCTCTCCTCTGGCTAACCTGCGCAGCCGCGATACCATCTCGCCTCTCTCGGTACGCAGCAGCCCCATTATCGGGCTCAGGTTAGCGCGGCAAGCCCGGAGCAGGTTTAGCCGGTCGATGGCCGGCTCTTTTGTTGTTTTTTCGTGGGGGCGGATGTGTCCCTTATTATCCAGTTCCTCCAGGCGCACTCTGGCAAGAAGGCCGAGACGGCTCCTGCTCGTGTCCTGGTAGGGGAAGTTGTGCTCGATGATATATAAGGCTGGCTGTTTTTCACGAGCCAGTATCTTTTCTTTCAGCCAGGCATCTAATATGGAGGCAGCGCGCGTGTATTTGTTATTGTCGGCTGAATCGCCCGGCTGCTCTTCACCGTACTCCAGCCTGATAATGTTATAGGGGCTTCTGCGATAATATGAAAGACGGTCTGTGTGCGATATCACATCGTAGGGTGGAGTGATAACTGAGGAGGGATCGGGGACTCGCTGCAGGTTGTAACGCAGGCCGCAAAACGGTCGAACATCACACATTTGATTTAGCCTAACATGCGCCAATATGTGCTGTCAACATGTGGCAGCTTGATACATGGGTCTGCCCCCTACGACTAATATTCTACAGCCTGCATCCCTTGGTACTCTTCCATTGTCTCACGCGTTGTCTAACTTGAATATAGGTGTTAAAATAGCTTCCGATAGCTTCTATCGAGGACGTAAGTGCAGTCTTTTGAATAGGGGAAAAGGATGGAGGATTTCTTATGGACGAGATGAAGAGCGCCTACGAGCGGGCGATGGAAAGGGCCGAAAGCCTGGGTAAAGCCTCGGAGGAAGACCTGGCTAAATGGAAGCATATCCCTGAAGGAGAAAAGCTGGCTGCCAGGTATCTCAAAGAGGAATATGACATCTCAGCCGAGCTCGGCAAGTACGATGATAAGGTGAGGAAGTATGTGGTTGAAGGTGCTGAGGGGATATTCATCAGGAACATAGACCTGCCCCGAAATGACTTTGCCAGAAAGAGAAATAAGAAGGTAATGGAAGCAATCAAGGAGTTGAAACGCGACAAGGTGGGCATAGAAAACGTTTATACCAAGCTCAGACGCGTTTTCAGCCACTATGAGAAAGAAGGCGAGCAACAGAGGAGACAGACCTACGAAGCCGTAAAAAGGGATTTCGAAGCTAAACTCATGCAGGCAGCACAGCAACAGCTAGGGACGTCTCCCCCGCCCAAAGTAAATGTCGAGACCCATCCCCAATTTCAGCAGGAATGGCGCCGGGTCCTGGCCCAACTCGATTCGCAGTACCTCAGATTGCTCGATGAGTATAAGAAGGAGATATTGAACGTACGTTAGCGCGGGCATAGAAGCGGCATTGGAGGTAATGAAATGCCGGCAAACCTGCCGCCGCAATACCACGAGGCTGAGAAGATTTACAGGTCTGCCAAAACTCCCGAGGAGAAAATGGAAGCCCTGGAAGCCATGCTCGCCATTATGCCCAAGCACAAAGGGACTGACCATCTTCGTGCAGAGCTGAGGAGGAGGATAGCCAAGCACCAGGAAGAAGCGCAGAGAAGGCCTTCCGTTGGTAAAAAAGGAAGCTCTTATAGCATCAGGAGGGAAGGGGCCGGTCAGATTGCATTAGTGGGCCTTCCCAACGCAGGCAAATCCCAACTGGCATCTACTCTTACCGAGGCGGCCATTGATGTAGCGGACTATCCCTTTACTACTAAGGTCCCTACCCCGGGGATGATGGAATTTGAGAATATCAAGATACAGCTTGTGGATATGCCGCCGTTGACCGACCGCGAAGCGAAGCCGTGGCTTTCTCACTTGCTGCGGAACGCGGATGTTTTACTGGTTATGGTCGATCTTGGCGAAGACCCCTTGATGCAGATGGATGCCATATTGGCCGAGTTGGAGGGGATGAAGGTTAAGCTCGTGGGGACGGAAGCGAAAGGTGAATTCTTGATCGGCGTGGCTTTGAAGAAGGCGCTGATTGCAGGGAATAAGAACGATATGAGCAACGCAGTTGAGAACTACAATCGGTTGAGGTCGTCCTATGGCGATAAGTTGCCGGTGGTTTCTGTATCCGCACTGAGGAAGTCGGGGCTGGAGGAGATGAAACGGACCATCTATGGCTTACTTGACATAATCAGAGTGTATACCAAGTCGCCGGGGGCGAAAGCTGACCTTAATGAGCCTGTTATACTGAAAACAGGGAGCACGGTTGAAGACGTAGCCGGTTCCGTCCATAAGGACTTCCTGAGAAAATTGAAATATGCTCAGGTATGGGGTTCCGGTAAATTCGACGGGCAGCGGGTCAGCAGGGGACATATCCTTGAGGACGGCGATATAATAGAGTTCCATATCTAGTAAGGTTACAATAGATTTAAGTGAAATGAGTACCGACGACGAGAGAATAGAATATGCTATAACACACACCGAGGTTTTGCGCCCTCCGAAGCAGACCTTATCTACCTTCGGCACCACCAGCATCTATTACTATCTGCTTACAGAGCCGTCGTATAAGGAGCTTGTGCAAGGCGAGGAGGAGACGGTGGTGAGGGAGGGCAGGGTGCGTGCCGAGAGGCCTAAGGTGGTTACCCCATCATATCTGATTAACGTTGAGGGATTCAGTGAGCATGCGAAAAGGTACCTCGAGATGATAGCCAAAGAGTATGGGACACATACCCCCGGGCTCTTCTATGGCTATAAAAATGAACCCAAGGAATTGAACATCGTATCCTCAGACATGAATTCGGTAGTGCGCAAGCTCTATGAGAAAATAGACAAGGAGGGGGATCAGCTTGCTACGGTTATCAAGGGCGTAGACGAGCTATGGGATGTCTCCTTGCTGAAATTTGTCTTCGATATGACCAGTTACTCAGTGGGTAACAATGTATTGGAATTGGGCAGGAGGGGACTTCTGGATGTGGACCGTAGGGGAGTCCCGGTGGAGGCCAGACAATCGATCGAGCGGCTATTTACCCTGGTCAAAGATGGTGAGCTAGACCCGTCTGCCCTGAAAACGGAACTTGATAGATGGGGTCTATTTGAGGAATACGAAGATAGATTCCTTCGCCTGTTCGGCAAATAATCAGATAGGGCACCCGCCACTGGCGGGTGCCCTATAGCTCAAATTATCTAGTGCTTTCTGTGTACTCTGCGGTTTCCTACTTTAACCTGCCGTTAACATCGAGAGATGTTTAATCCGCTTCAACATATTGGGGTGCGTACTGAATATCTCCTTCAGCGTACCTCCAAAACCGACACGGATTTTCTTTGACCTGAGCGCCATGAGGTCAGAGTTGTCTATAACGCCGTTCTTATCCTGGTCGATTTGTCTGAGGTCCCTGATCTCGTTCCAGGCACTGGACGGGTCATTAACGAAGAATGCCTTGAAACCTCCCCCCTGATTCAGGGCTTCTTTGGGCATTCGCGTGTCGCTGTAGACCAGCTTGTATAAGGCGTTGGCAAGCTGGGATGGTGCGTTTCCAACCTGCACGCTGCCCAAATCGGCATAATACTCCCTTATCCGGGAGCCGTATAGAACGAGGAGATTGGTGATAAAGTAGAGCAGGAAAGCTCCGACCCCGACGAGTGCCACGTATCCTCCGTTGCGGTCGCGGCCACCCCTGCCCCACATCAGGCCCCAGGCTATATACCAGCAAATCATGGGAATGACGCTTAAAAGTGTGATCAAGGCCATATCCCTATGTTTGAGATGGGATATTTCGTGGCCCAACACTGCTCTCAGTTCATCCTTATTGAGCAGGCGGAGGATGCCCTCGGTAACACAAACCCTGCCGTCGCTCTGGTATCTGCCGAAAGCGAAGGCGTTGGGTACGGACACTTTAGATATGCCTACCCTGGGTTTCGGTATCCCGGCGGCTCTGGCAAGCTCGGCAACCATTCGGTGCAACTCTGGTTCTTCTTGCTCAGATACGTATCTTACCTTCATTACCCAGCCCACTATTGTCGGGCCGAGCAGGTATTGGATGCCTACCAGGACGAGTGATAGGACGACGTAGAAGATGAAGTTCGTGTAGCCCAGAGCGGCAGACACTCCTACAATAAGGCCGTAGAGAAGCCCGAACATCAAAGCAACCAAAAGGTATAATCTAACTTGTAACCACATTTGTTTGTTCCCCTCTGTACGTCTGAAATTCCCCCTAAAATTTCATTATGTTACGTCTCTATATAGTTGTCAAATTGTATTTGTAGAGAGTGCTTAGAAACACAATTACTATTCCTTGACACGGAATCCAGAAAACCCGTCTTCAAAATTACGATGAAGGTATCTGGATACCGGCTTTCGTCGGTATTAGACTCATTGCTAAACGACCTCACTTGTATGCTAACAAACACTGGCCTGAGTAGGAATTTGATGGTATAATGTTTACACTCAATGCTCTTACTGAAAAGGAACACAGACCTCTATTTTTGCAGAAGGGGTGATACATGGCGCAACAGGTGAAGCAGAGTGTATGCGGTAATTGCCGGAACTTCAAGCTGGAAAAAGACAAGAAGTTCTTCAATTGCATTAGTGCCAAACACGGCGGACTGAAATATGGGATGCAGGTGAGAGTGGATTCGCAGGGGTGTGATGCATTTGTCGCCAAATAGGGCGCAACAGGTGGGGAGGTCTTTTTAAACCGTTCATACTTGCTGGCATCCGGCAGGTAAGCGTCAGACATGCCGCTTGTTTTTATGAAGAAGCCCCCAATTTCCTTTTGCTTCGTTTGCCTCGCAGTCGGAATGACCTCCGGGCCTCTGGGGCTCAGTTTAGCTTTAGGCCGTTTCAGTAACCTTCGCGATATGGTATGATGGGTTGGAGAGGAGAGGCCGATGATTTTGATTCTACCGAGAACGAACCTTTGCCCCAGGTCCTGTCAATACTTTCAAGTGGAAACCGGGGAGGAAAGCATCGTTGAATATTGTCATCTGCCCGATGGCGAGTGGGTGTTGAAAATAAGGCAGGAACAGCTTATGGAATGTCCGCTGGGGAAGTGGAATCTCAAGGCAGAAACGGGGTATGGCCCCCTCGTTTTTTGATTACTTTATTTTTAACAGCAGTTTGGCGGCAGCCTGTAAGATGGCCGATATTTGAGTGCCTATCCTAAAGAGGATGAATCAGGACGAGTTCCCAGGGAGATGCCTTCCCCTTTATGTTTCCCGTTGTTGTCAGCTTCGACGGCTATCCAGCCGTTGCGTAACGCCAGGAACACAGCATGCGCTCTATCGTTGGCATTCAGCTTCCGTAGTATAGCGCTGACATGGTTTTTAATGGTCTGTTCGCTGATGCCGAGAAGAGAGGCAATCCGTTTGTTCGTATTTCCTTCGGCAATATGAGTCAGAATCTGCACCTCTTTAGAGGTAAGCGGCGTGGTTATATCCTCTATCGTCATCCCCATTGCTGCTATATCTTGAAATTGCCTTAATACGCGCCAGGCGACCTTGGGCCTGCTGCTTACGCTGTCGTTTATGGGATATTCGCCGTGTGAAGCCCTTCTAATCGTCTCAATCAGCCTGGCCGGAGTGCACTCCTTGCTTCTCAAGTAGGCTACTGCCCCGCTCTTGATAACTTCGAAGAGTTCGTCGTCATCTTCGTTGGGGTTGGAGCTCAACATCACGACCTTGGTGACCGGAAAGTTACGGGCTATCTTTTTGCCCAGGTCGAGCCCCATCAGGGCCGGATAGCCTATATCCAGCAACGCCACATCGGGTGAGCTTGTCGCAACTTGGGCGATTGCCGTTTTCCCGTCCTGCTCAGGATCGCACTCAAGTATTTCCAGGCCATCTTGTTGGGATAGCGCCTGGCGTAACCCGGCGCGGAAGAACGGCTCGTTATCTATTATCATTATGACTATTTTTTGCATCAATTACCTCGACATCACGTACTGGCCTATTTTATCTATTTTCGTTGGTTCGTTTACGTTTACGGGGAAGCCCTTAGTTTCCTCCAGCAGCAACAGGTCTATATCCTCCTGCCTGAACCTCCGGTCACCCCGGGGTCCGATGCGGTATGCTTTTATTATCCCCAGATCGCTCCATCGCCTGAGAGTGTTACTATGAACATGAAGGATCTGGCTTACTTCTCTTACTGTGAGCATGTTGTCTGTTAAGTTGTTTTTCATCGTATCTATCCTCGTTCATATCAAAGCTATTCTATTATTACTATAAGCCCGCGTTGTTCGGCCACACAATAACCCGAAAGGGTTAATTTGGTTAGTTGATGGTAATAGTATGAAAGGACTATTCTAAGCTGACAGTGGTGTCCAAACGCTGGCTGTTGTGCTATACTTGAGGAAATTTAAATTTGGCTGTAACCGCTTATGCAAGGGCGCAAGATAGGGATACTCGAGCTTAGAGATGACTCCTTTGTTATCGATGTTGTATCTAAGTTGGGTGATCTTCCCGTAGAGTTCCTTTCCTTTGCCGAGCAGACTATCCCTATAACCGGAGACTACGGGGTTATTGTAGACAGGCTCAGCTTCCGTTTTCCTTTTTTGAAAGAGGTGGTTAAGAGCCTGTCTCTGGGGGGGAGCTATGTAATTAATAATCCCTTCGCTGCTTCAGCCAGCAATAAACTGGTGGATGAGCTGATATTTCAGCTCCTGCAGATACCTTCTCCCAAATGTGTTGTTTTGCCTGGCTCGGAGCTAAAGCAGGAGTTGGGTGGCTTGGTTCTCGAACCCTCCTGGAGTCGAATCGCCGATGAGGTGGGGTTACCCTGCGTCTTTAAGCCTATAGACGGCTATGGCTGGGATGATGTCTACGTAGCGAATACGCTGGAAGAGTTGAAGGAGTGCTATGCTTCCCATAGTGCAGGGAAGGTCTGGCTGGTGCAGCGCAAGATAAACTATAAGTACTACTACAGGGTTTTTTGTTTTGACCAGAGGGATGTGCTGTTTATCAGGTGGATACCCAAGCCGTTCGCTATGGGGCAATACCTTTACAGTGACTTGCAGGAGATCAACGACATAAAAGGTAAATTGACAGAGCAGACCATACGCATGAATTTATGCCTGGATATGGACGTCAACGTTGTGGAGTGGTGTATAGATGAGCAGGGCCAACCCTGGGTCATCGATGCTTTTAACGAAGTGCCTGATATTAACAAGAATTGTATTCCCGGCGATTACTATTGGTGGATTGTAGACCGGTTTGTAACTTGTATAAAGGACAAGCTGACCTCGGATAAACGAAATAAGCACAGCTTTACCTTGCCCACCGTCCTGTAATCTTGTGACTGGGTCACCCTTACACAAGTCCGGTTCCCAGTTTAAGTTTTTCTTTGTGCTCGTATTTTTGTAATCATGAAACTATAGGAGGAAACGATGGCGCAGGCGAAACAGGGTGATACCGTTAATGTCCACTACACTGGCAAATTGGAAGATGGCACGGTGTTCGATACCTCAGTCGGGGGCGAGCCGCTGCAGTTCACCATAGGCGGCTCTGAAGTTATCCCTGATTTCGAACAGGCTGTGATAGGGATGAATCCAGGGGAGTCGAAAACATTTAAAGTACCGCATCAAAGGGCATACGGGCCATATCGTGAGGAGATGGTGCTGGTTGCAGGCCGGGATAAATTCCCGCCGGATTTTCAACCGGAGATTGGTCAGCACCTGCAGCTCCGCCGTGACGACGGCCAAATGTTTTTTGTCACGGTGACGGAAGTCTCTGCAACGAGCGTGACGTTAGATGCCAACCATCCTCTGGCAGGGAAAGACCTGACTTTTGATGTGCAGCTTGTAGGAGTTGTATAGTAGCCTCAGATGGTGTAGAGTACCTGATAATAGATTGAGAGATGCTTGCTCTCAGACCGTTCATGCTTCTGCTAGTTTGGGGGGGCGGTTGGATTTAGTCTGAGGATGAAGGGAGTGCGAGATGAGACCGAGGCTGTCCGGCAGGTTTTCAGTCTTGAAGATTTCGCATCGCTCTCGGTTTAGCCTGGGTTCGCTGGTAGGTGCTACTCTGGCTATTATCATCCTGCTTTCAGCGACAACGGCGTGCTCTCCCGGGCCCACTGAAACTCGCCAGAACAGTTTCACCGTTACTGGATCATCCAAAATTGTAGTAAACAGTGTGAACGGGAATATCGAAGTCAGCGCTGGCCCTGGGAACGAAGTGCTGGTGCAGGCTACGTTGAGAGATGCTCCCAGAGTTAACTATGATGTAAGCCAGATGGGTAATACGATAACAGTCGATGTGCAAACCAGCAAGCAATGGGGGATCTTCGGCAGTGCCGGGGTCGATGTTTCCATCACCGCGCCAGTGAAGACCGATGTGGTGCTTAACACGAGCAACGGCTTCATTGAGCTGCACGGGCTCGAAGGGACAGGCTCTCTGAAGTCATCTAACGGCAAGATCGCTCTGTACAATATGATAGGCAATTTCGACGGAGGAACCAGTAACGGTCTGATCGAAGCTAATGCCGTGGAAGGGTCCGTGATTTTAAAGACCAGCAATGGAAGGGTAGATTTACGCGATGTTGATGGTGAGTTTGATGTCGAGAGCAGCAATGGCAGTGTATCTTTTAGCGGTAATATGACTGCAGGGGGAAGTAACCGGCTCGTCACCAGCAACGGGGATGTTGTGGTGGAACTTCAGGGTGAACCCAGCGTTGTCCTTGATGCAGAGACCAGTAATGGCGAGGTCGACAGCGAGCTGCCTATAGCGGCTACTGTGACCAAGAAAGACCGTCTCGTAGGCAAAATAGGTGACGGGGAGGCAGACCTTTACATCCGCACATCAAATGGCGACATAACCATCAGATAGTGCATTAATCGCAATCTTACGCTCGATAGATTAACAACGGTGCTCTCAGCCTTCTTTCCGCGTTGTATCTGGATGCACTTCAGCTCTCTTAAAAATGTGATAACTTTTTAACTTTTTCCCTCTGCATTTTATGACTTGTTCATTCCGCACGCTTATCATATTTGCATTGATATTGCGACATAGGGGGTTGAACATGAAGCAGTACGATGTAATTATTATCGGCTCCGGCGCAGGGGCGCTTATTGTAGACGAGGCTTTGGCAAAAGGTCTTAAAGTTGCTCTGGTGGACAGGGGCCCTCTCGGTGGCACCTGCCTGAATTTGGGGTGTGTACCTTCGAAAATGTTGATATATACGGCGGATAGGATTGTTGAAATACAGGAAGCGAAAAAGCTGGGCGTAGCCGCTGAGATAAAGAGCATAGATTTCGCTTCGATAATGGAGCGGATGAGGAAAAGCAGAGCTGAAAGCCAGGCCTACATCAGGAAAGGGATTAAGGAGCCTGAAAATTTGGATTTCTACGAGAAGGAAGGGTATTTTATCGAGGACTACGTCATGGATGTCGATGGAGAGAAGATAAAAGGCAAGAAGATTTTCATTGCCTCCGGGTCGCGGCCTGTGATTCCTCCTATCAAAGGCCTGGACAGTATCGACTACTATCTAACAAATGAAAATGTATTGGAGCTTATGCAGCGTCCGGAAAGCCTGGTAATAATCGGCGGCGGGTATATCGCGGTTGAATTTGCCCATTTCTTTACGGCAATGGGCACCAAAGTCACGATTTTAGAGATGCTCAATAGAATCGCCCAGTCAGAGGAACCCGAGATATCGGAACTGCTGGAAAAAGAGATGAAGAAGCGTATGGATATTTATACCAATACACAGGTGGAGGAGATAAAGAAGGACGGTACGGGAATCATCACTGTAGCCAGGGATAAGGCTACCGGTAAGCAAACGGAGTTCCCCGCCCAGAGAATTATGGTCGCAGTGGGTAGAAGGTCGAACGCTGATTTGCTCAAGGTAGGGAGCACAGGGGTTGAACTGGACAAGAGGGGGTTTATAAAGGTTGATGAATACCTTGAGACTACTAAGAAGGACATATTCGCTCTGGGCGATGCTAACGGGCAGCAGATGTTCACTCATGTGGCAAACAGGGAGGCATCGCTGGCCTGGCATAACTCAACGCATAAAAACAGAATAAAAATGGACTACAGCGCAGCGCCGCACGCAGTCTACTCCCATCCTCAGATTGCCTCTGTGGGACTGACGGAGGAGAATGCCAAAAAGGATTACCATATACTGGTGGGAAGAGCGAAGTACTTCGATACGGCAAAGGGTGAGGCCATGATGGAGGAGGAAGGCTTCGCCAAGGCTATAGTAGACGGACACAGCGGCAAGATATTGGGCTTTCACATCATAGGGCCCTATGCTCCCGAGCTTATCCAGGAAGTTGTCAACGCTATGGCAACCGGGGGAGATATGCACAGCATCAACGATGGTATGCATATACATCCGGCTATGTCTGAGCTGATACTCAGGACATTTGAAAACCTCGAAGCGGCCTGACCGCTTAGATTCCTCAGGTGGCAATGGAGCTGATATTTAAAAGGGTGTCACTTTCCTCGGCGCCGCACCGGCGCCTGGCTACTAACCTCAGCCGCATCCGCTGACAGAGATATAGTCGGGTCTGGTTAACGTATTTGAGCCGCCCGGCCCCGTGACTGTGAGGGTAACGCTGTAAGAGCCATCCTTACTGTAGTAGTTGGTTGGGTTAGGGTCTGAGCTAGTCTGCCCATCTCCGAAATCCCATGCCCAGGAGGTTATCTCGCCTGTCGACAGGTCGGTGAATTGCACTGTTGTGGGGCCATCGCATGTAGTGGGGTCGGCGGAAAAGTTGGCAACTGGTGCTGGTATGGGCGTTGGCTCGGGCGTCGGGGTAGGAGAGGGCGTGGGTGTTGGCGTAGGGGTAGGGGTCGGAGTCGGCGTCGGAGTCTCAGTGGGCATTGTGGTGGGTTCCACCGTTGGTGTAGGCGTGGGCGTAGGTGTCGGAGATGGCTCGGGCGTGGGTGAGGGACTAGACGTTGGTGTGGGTGCTGGCGGAAGAGGTGCATATCCGCCCCCTGCCACGACTGGCGGTGATGTCGGGGTTGGAGTTGCAGTTGGTGCTGGCGAAGGTGTAGGTGTTGGTGTAGGTGTTGGAATTGGCGAAGGTGCAGGCGTGCTGGTGGGTGACGGCGTTGGTGCCGCAGATGGTACAGGTGTAGGTGAAGAGGCCGGTGACCACACAGGCGTGGGCGCAGCAACGGGGGTTGAGATGGTTGTGGGCGTCGGCGACGGAACCGGGGCGGGGGTTGTTGCAGAAGGAGTAGACGCGAGATTAGGGCATGCGGAGAATGTAAGCAGCTCTGTCAACAGTAACGCCAATATCAGGAGCGTTGAGTATCGTCTTTTCACCTGCTCTATCCTACAGCGAAACTCTGGGCCGGTAAAGGGGTCCGGCAAAGCGCCCTGTTGATATTGACGTGCTCTGTACGGGATGGTAGAATGCGCCCGGGTGGAGGTGCAGCTATGAGTGCAGGCAAGATTGTGCTTCTGGTTTTTGGGGCCATCATTCTGCTGGTAGCACTTGCTCTGATTGCTGGCGGAGGTGCCCTGATCTGGCTGGACAAAGCTCACTCGGACAGCGAAGGGTTTATCACCACAGATACAATCCAGCTTGATAGAGCTTCTTATGCCATAACTACACATCCCGCTGATGTAGATTTAGAGTCAGGGTGGTTTGGGGACGGACATCACATAGCCACCATCAAGGTGCAGGCCTCAAATGAAAATCCCTCTAAGCAGATATTCATTGGAATAGCCGATGAGGCGGATGTGAACACTTACCTCAGTGGCGTCGATTATGATGAGATTAAAGAATTCAGGATACATCCCTTCAGGGTTGACTACACAAATCACCCGGGCAATTCCGCACCTGCGGCTCCTACTTCCCAGACATTCTGGGTTGTTTCAGACTATGGGAGTGGAACGCAAACTCTGGAGTGGGAGCTGGAGACGGGTAACTGGGTGCTGGTGCTGATGAACGCAGACGGCTCTGCAGGCGTCAATGTGAGCGGTACTATAGGCGTGAAAGCTCCCTGGCTATTCTGGGTCGGGATAGGATTTCTTATCGGCGGTATAGTTTTACTGATAATAGGTGTCGGGCTGATTCTTCTGGGGACCCGCGGACGGAGGGTCAGCGGCGAGGCAGGCGCCGGAACCGGAGGGGCAGGTGTTCCCGGAGAGCAGGCACAATATCCATTCAAATTTAAGGGTGAGCTCACCGAGCCGCTGTCTCAGTGGTTGTGGCTGGTCAAGTGGCTCCTGATAATTCCCCACTTGATTGTGCTTGTGTTCTTGTGGGCGGCTGCCGTGATTGTCTGGATAATGTCTCTCATTGCTATCCTGTTTACAGCCAAGTATCCTCGCAGCTTTTTCGATTTCAATGTGGGTGTGCTGCGCTGGACGTGGCGTGTTGGCTTCTACAGCTATCAGGCGCTGGGGACCGATAAGTATCCGCCGTTCTCTTTAGATGCCGGCGGCTATCCTGCCGATCTGGAGGTTGAATATCCAGGTACGCTCACCCCCGGGCTGGCGCTGGTGAAGTGGTGGCTGCTAGCGATACCTCACTATATTATCATTGTCCTGTTCCTGGGTGCTGGTGGCCGGTGGCCTGGCCTGATTTGGGCGCTGGTTTTCTTCGCGGCAGTAGCTCTGCTATTCACAGGCAGGTATCCCAGGGGTATCTTCGACTTTATTATGGGCATTGACCGCTGGACTTACCGGGTAGCTGCGTATTCGGGGCTGATGACGGATCGCTACCCGCCGTTCCGGCTCGGGGATTAGCGATAGCCCTTTGCTTTGCGTGAAGCAGGCATAAACGCAAAACGGGCTTCTGTCTATTGGTGGCTCAGTTTGACTCTGTCTGAGCTGCTGTCCTTGGTCTTTTCGATGAGTAAGGCGGCTATGTCCTCACGTCTGAACCTGCGGTCGCCGCGAGGGCCAACACGATATGCCTTTACCATTCCCTGCTTGCACCATCTTCGTAGCGTGTTGCTATGTATGCAGAGAATTCTACAGGCTTCTCCAGTTCTGAGCATACCGCTCTGTTCTTTCGAGTGCTCTCTCTCGTTCGTCTTCGTTACCTGTGTGTACACTGTGCCTCCGATGACTTCCCGACCTTGCGGGGATATGCTGGCTGCTTATTGAACTAGAATGCAGAGCAATTTCTCATTCAATACACGCTTATTTTAAATGAACTGAAGTCGTTTCGATGTGACTTTTGTCTCATTGGTGAATCACCGAAAGATAAATTTGGCCACAAGTCCACAAGCCAGGGCTGGCGTGCTTATTACTGGAAACCAATGGAGGAAGACGCTGGAGAGGGGTGGGAAGAGGCGATCATAACCTTAATTTGATCGGGCGGTTGACAAACTAAATTTTGTTGTATATATTATCAGTGTATTCTGAATTTTCGGAATATACTGATATTTTTAGAAGCGAGGTGGCGAAATGGCCGGGAAAAAGGTGGGTGAATCCTGCTGCGCAGGTACGGGTGAAGGGATAAGCTGCTGCAAGGTCGAGTCGCTGGTGAGCGTGGATGAACGGGGGCAGATGGTGCTTCCCAAGGAGATAAGGTACAAAGCGAAGATAGAGGCCGGTGATAAGCTGGCTGTGGTGATTTGGGAAAGGAATGGTGAAGTGTGCTGTATATCGCTGGTTAAAACCGACGCTATCACAGGTATGGTAAAGGACATGCTCGGCCCCATGATGAAAGATATAATTCGAGATTAATGGAGGTATTCAAAGTGAAAGAAGACGAAGTAAGAAAGGCAGTGCGGGAGGGTTATGGCAACATAGCTAGGCAGTCCAGTTCATGCTGTGCATCCTCAGCATCGTGCTGCGGAGGTAGTGTGGCGCAGGATATTAGTAGAGCACTGGGATATAGTGATGAAGAGCTCGAATCGGTCCCCGAGGGTGCTAACCTGGGCCTGGGTTGCGGCAATCCTGTGGCGCTTGCGTCCCTCCAGAAAGGCGAAACTGTACTGGACCTCGGCTCCGGCGCTGGTTTCGATTGCCTTCTGTCTGCCGACAGGGTGGGCAAGAGGGGAAAGGTCATCGGTGTGGACATGACCACGGAGATGCTCGAAAAGGCGCGGGAGAATGCCCGGAAGGGCGGCTACCAGAACGTGGAGTTCAGGCTCGGCGAGATCGAGAATCTGCCTGTCGCCGACAACTC
>Ga0172366_10002033_pt1 | contig 15821 bp, 7 predicted proteins | sample LakKivSesite69cm_FD_114533 | JGI IMG/M metagenome (GOLD analysis project Ga0172366, IMG submission 114533) | Sediment microbial communities from Lake Kivu, Rwanda - Sediment site 69cm | ecosystem: Environmental > Aquatic > Freshwater > Lake > Sediment | place: Rwanda: Western Province, Lake Kivu... | reverse complement strand
TTCGAACCCGAGATTAGTTCCAAGCTCGATCATAATGCGGTCTGTTGGAATTTGGACGTTTTTGACCGTCCGGTTGCCAATGACGATGCAACATTTTCGATCGCCTCCGAGCACCTGGAAGAGGCGTGCTAACACCTTCGAGAAATCGGCAAAGAATGAAAGCACGAAGCCTAGGCGGTCGGCGTACACCTTGAAGTGTCCGGCCTTCCCGAGCGATCGCGAGTCAAGCCACCTGTTCCCCTTGGTTCCTGCCCCGCGCGCGCCCGCGAGCCGTGAATAATATTCTTTTTTTATGCGTGCAAATGCCTGGAAATCGACCGCATCAGAAATGGCAGATTCCACGCCGCTGATAAAGGTATCGAGGCTTTTCATCTCGATCTTTACATCCGCGAGGTCGCTGGATTCAATTGCGGACAAATGTGCTATTATTAAAGCCTTTTGCTGTCGTGCTTGCGCTTTCATTATGCTCTTGCACGTCTCAAATAGCAATTGGGATTCAGGGAATTCAGCATTGTTTTCAATGCCTCCGAGGAGTTGCGAGTCGATATCTTTCACCCGCTTCGTATCTGGTAGGATCCATTCGAGCGGGAACCTCGAGAACTGTCCATACGCCACGGTCGTGTGGCTGTCCCCGTAAGGCGGGCTCGTGACGACGAGGTCGATGGAACCATCTGCGATTCCTTCCAGGGTCATGGAATTGCCCAGGACGGCTTTGAAACTCGCCGTGAACTTGTTTTTCTTGATATATGAATAATAAGAACCCATAGCTGTTATATATTCCCGAGCGACTTGCTTGAATCGCGTGATGGCGTTCACTTTGCTGTCAAAATCCGTTATTTTTTCCCTTTCAATGCGATATGTCTTGTTTTCACCCTTGCGCTGGTATGAACAATCCCGGGTGGTTTTTCCAAGGCATACAAGGAAAAAGTTCCTCAATTGCCTCGTAATGGCCTGCTCGCCAGCATGTTCGGGGAACGAGGTGGAAATGGCGTGCTTGATGGCGGAAAGATTGGAAATAACCCGTTCACTGAACCAGAAATGGATTTGGTGTACGGCTGGAACGCTTTCGGGAACCAACTTCCCGCCCCCTGCAGCCACGACGTGCAATATCGACGCCAGATGCTGATTCAAGAGTGCCGGATTGATGGGCGTCGTCTTCACTTCCTGAATGATATGGGCGAGCGGGTTGAGGTCGAACGCGATGGAATCAATGTTCCGCAGCATCGCCTCGACGCAACTCGTGCCAGACCCTCCGAAAGGATCCAACATCGGTTTCTTGCGGCTCTGGTCGTCATAATGAGGGTAATATAACTTGATGAGTTTGCGGGCAACTTGCGGTATCATGCGCGCTGGGTACTCGTGGAATATGAGGTGGGTGAATTCGTTCGTGTTGGCGACCTTGAACGTCCATTCATCATCGGGGAACCCCTCCAGGTCGAGCATCCGCTTTGTATCGCTCTTCTCATCATCGCGCTTCTTGCGCGTTATGCCAAGGAATGCGTCTAACGTCTTACTATTAGTGGGCATTGGCATGGGATGATGGTTGACAAGATGGGTTTTCAACCATCCTATTAATGGGACGATTATTGATAGAGGCAATCTATCGTGGGGATTTTGTAAGAAACGTCAATGCGCGTTATAATTCAAGAGCTTGTCTATTGTAAGGAGCCAATTTTTGAATATCTTGCCCTCAAAGGCCATTTTATTGGCAACAAATAACTTCTTGGCAAGGCTTGTCTCGTTCATTATCACACTTTCGAAAAAGGCTTTCATACCATCGTGCACGCGGGTGATAGAGTCCCGGATCGTCAGATCGCGACTTGCATCTAGGATGTGGCCAGCCGTGGCCGTTTCTTGAGATTTCCACCATTCCTTGAAATAAATTTTCGTCCCGTGTTCCTTTTCCCACGTTCCCGTGTCTGAGAAGATCGCGTCCCCAGGGAAGAAGTTGTAGAAATTCGATCCCGCCGTGAAGTTCCCACAATCGTTGATGAGCCGGTCGAGATACGTGAATGTCTCCCCGAGGGTCTTAGGATTTTCCCCGGGAAAATTGAACATCAAGTTCAACACAAATGGTCCATAATTGATCTCTTTACTTCGATTCAAAATGCATTCCAGCTTGTTGAGGAAACCTTTTGGATCTTTCGTCTTGTTCATAAGATGCAACATTTTCGGCGATCCCGACTCCAACCCAAGCATCAGTGAAATGTTTGCTGCTTTCATGGCCGTTATACTATCCTTCTTGAACGAGTCGATGCGGGTTTCCGCCCAGAAATGATATCCGTAATTTTCTTCCCGGAGGAACTCTAACACGCCGCGTAACCAACGCTCGTTGAATCCAAAGATCGGATCGTAAAAACCTATTTGCTTATCCCTTCCATTTAGCATGCTTTCAGAAGCCTTTATGACATTTCGTATCTCTATTTTCGCCCTATCCGGTGAATATTCTCTCCAGGCGGCTTTTTCGCACTTGAAAGCCTTGTATTTCTTCTCGATGCAGAAGTTGCAGTTGAACGGGCACCCTCGTGATAACGTGATAGATAGATGCTTGTAATATGGTACATATTTCTTGTAGACCGAAAAGTCTACGGGTGGAAGCATATCGAGATCCCGGACGATGCTACCTTCGATGATCTCGGTGTGGGAAGATACATTGCCGTTCCTGGACAATAAATCCAGCAAGGCAATTTCCCCTTCTCCGCGGATCACGCAATCCACGCCAAGATCATTGAAATCCCCTGGTAGAATTGTAGGGTGGTAACCACCAACGATGACTTTGAAAACATCGATTGAATTGCTTTTACGTAAATTCTGGATAGCTTCAAGTACTTTTTTAGATGAAAGATATTGATACGTGAAGAAACAAGAAACAAGCACGAAGAAACGATCCTCACGTCTGAAATTGAACGCGTGATCGATGGTGCTCATAATAAGCCTTTCAATACGCATGATATTGAACGGATCGAAAGCTTTATCCATTTTTCGCTCCCATTCGAGATCTAAAAACTCGATTTCAGGCTTCGGATACATTTTTTCCATCAAAAAGTTTGCCAAGTAAACCAGGTGAATAGGGATCTCGTGCTCGAAGACCGGATTGTCGTAAGGCAATGATGGGTCAATAAAAAGGATTTTAATCGCCATGCCTTTGAATTTCAATTGCCTATAAAAACCTATCTGATATACATCTACGGCAAGTTATGACTTCACAGTTCTCCTCTTTTCCCCAGCTTTCTCACCGAACGAGTCCAGCGTCGATTGTTTTTGAGCCGGCATTGCATCCGGGAAGAGGATCCCTTCCTTGATGAAACTTCCGTCGTCGGAACGTTTCAAGAGCAAGGCTCTCAAGTTTTTTTCCCGGGCCATTATTATCGACAAGCGTGCATATTCCCAGTTCATTTCCGTTCCGATTCCTGAGCGCCCGCACGAGGCCGCGGCGATGGCCGTTGTGCCGCTACCCGAGTAGGGGTCGAATACTAGTTCTCCTGGATTCGTGAAGCAGCTAATTGCGAGCAAGGGCAACTCTGGAGGGAACGGTGCGGTGTGTCCATACTTGTTCACTCCACCTTTCCCGATCTTGATGACAGGACTAAATTTTTGAACGTTGGAATGTAACGTGTTCCCCGACCTGTCCCTCGCGAGCTTGAGGGTGCCGGGGGTTTTGAAAATGAACATGTGCTCGTAACAGTTCGTTGGTCGCTGATAGAACGGGACGAAGTTCCCGTCGTTCTTTTGCCTGTTGCTTTGTGGCTCGCCTTTGTACCAGGCAACGTTGTCAAGCAGTATGAATCCTGCTTTTTGGAATAGCAAAATAATATAAGCGCCGAGAGGAATTCTTTTATTGCCCATAGTCGATTTGACTATTGTCCTTTCGTTATCATAGATGTCCCCAACATTGTAAAAAAAAACGCCACCTGGCACGATAATTTCCCTGGCAAGAACGATCATGCGATACATATCGTTCAAATAGTTGTATAAATTAGTCCATTGGTTGTATTCACGGGCGTTATAATATGGAGGAGAAGTGACCATGCCATGAATCGTTTTTTTCTCGATCTGTCTCATTACGCTGATGCAATCATCCTGGACGATGCATATTGGATATTTTTTTACCTTTATCAAGGGAAAAGAGCGTGATTCATCGCCTGTGTCTCGTGTTTTTGATTGTTCGTAGACAAATTGTGCAAAGAGAGGTCCATTAAGGAATTCCTCCCACGCCCCTTTTCTGTAGACATTACCCGGGACGAATTCGGCGAACGAAATGGTCTCGACATTTCTCTTTTCTTGCATCACGGCGGACCGGAACTCATCATTGTCTTGCACGTTTATCGCGAGAATTGTCTCACCGGGGTACGTGTAATACTTGGTCATCATCGCAGAAAGTTGCGTATTGGTCCAGTGTTCAACGAGATCCTTGCGCCAGACCTTTATGAGACTTTTCGGAACCACGTTTTCTGGTCTTAAGTCATATAATGAATCTTGCATGAAGATCGTGCGCATGGAATAACGCTTTCCCCTGTTCGTTTTGCTTCTTTCCGCACATAGCGGATTTTTGCATTCCCAGCTCTTTTCACCGATCTCCGTGTATGAATTACCGGAGATTTTCAAGGATCCACAAACCGGACATGGAATTTTCCTTTCATCGACAACGTTTTTATAAAAAACAAGTAATAAATCATTCTTATTCTCAATAAACTTGATTTCCATCGAATTGTCAAAGGCTCGCTCGTGCTGGAGGATGTAACAATCGATAAACGAAAAGCCCGCAAGTGGTTCCTTGAAGAACTCGATGCTATTTTTAATTTCAGGGCGGGAAAAGATTCCTTCCAGATTCTTAACATCTTGAACGTCTCTGGTATAGAATTGCTTGAGACGTTTGCGGTCTTCGTCGGATAGCTTTTCACCTAACTTGTGTTCGATAACATCGGCACATATTTCCTCCGCGTGGTAATACGTCCTGTTAAATCCCGTCGGGTATATTTTTTCCGCGAATACAGTTATTTGCGCGTAAATATCCCATTTTAAATTCAAGCCTGCATGGGTGATGTTCTCGACCTTTATGGCAAGGACGCGATGGTTGCGAAGTAGATCGAAAGCTTTTATTATACAATGAAATAAAAAATCAAAAAAATCATTTTTATTACCTTTTGAATCGAAAACTGCTTGGTTTAGATTCATATATATGAGGGATTTCTTGCCACGAGTATCATCCCCCTTTTCCAAAATTTCTAGATATTTCTTGTTGAATTTCGTAATGATTGATGCGTGATCTTCAATCATGGGGTTTTCGCAGAACCTCTCGAGTTCTAGATAATCGCCGTCACGCGCTTTGCTCCCTTCTCCGGAAACGAGTTCCTTTCGTATCAAGTCGCGTTCTTGTTGAAACAAGAAGCGCAAGGAAATTCTACGGTTTTCATTCAATGCAAGCAATCGTGAATATAAAAAAACAATATAGTCCTTGACTCTATCGATATTTTCTTTTATAATTGCATCTTCGAGATTCCTCCAGAAAACCGGGATACTTTGTCCGAGAATTGACGAGCATGATCTAATTATTTCATCACATTTCTTCTTAATGATTTCTACATCAATATTACATTCGCCAATCAATTTTACGAATATCTGAAAATCTTCTTCACGCTCATAGTCGATGTATTTCTTGATCTGGTTCTTATGGACACGTCCAATGTAAATCTTGAGTTCGCTTGCCAGCATCTCCGCAATCATTTTCACGACTGGGCTCGCGTCATCGTATGAATCCCGGATGATTTTTTCGACAATGTCGCCTGGAAGGTTGGCGTAATCGCAGGAAAAAACGGGAATTTTTTCGATGTATGGTCGTGGATCGAGTTGGCAACCCCGGGTGGTAAGGAAGCGTTCAATAATATCGAGGCTACTCCGCTTTGCCGAATTTTGGCCCATCGCCAGCACCGATATGTCCTTCATTGCCAATGCACATTGTCCGTGAACGGATCGATGGGTACTCCTTTTATCAACAGCCTAGCAAGCCGGATTTCATCTATCCGGTAGCCGAAGGTTTTCGCTTGCTGCAAACAAAAAGCTTCTAGCTGCCACAGCCCCCTGATTTCATATGTCTTCGCGAGGTTGTACCAGGCGTACGCGTTCTCATAATACATCTCCAGGATTTTCTTAAACGCTGCCTCGCTCTGAACGATATTCCCCCGCTCAAAGTGGAGGTTGCCCAGCACGAAGAGGATCTCCAAGTCGTCAGGAAAATGTTCTAAATACATCTCGCAAGCCTGAATGGTCTGTTTATAGTGGTTTGATCTGTGCAGCTCGTTGATTGCCTCCTTGATATAATTTATATCATATGAATATCTCGATTTCATCGTGTCCATGAAAACGGTGTCCTCGTCTCTCGGTAATAACTCTATCCGGCTCATCAAGTCATCTACGAACTCCGCCGTGATCTTCGGCCGCGTGCGGAAAACGATCTTGTTGGGGAGCACGGCGTTATCTTCGTTTATATCTCGGTCGGAGAAATACCATGAAAGCCTATCTTGGTGAACTTCGTCATTCATGTGGTTATCATACATCGATCTGAGTTCCGTGCGGCGTCGTTGCTTTTCAAAGATCACGAAATTCATTAAACGGGAGGAGCTGTATTCTGCCCGGTTTACTGGTGGCGAGGTAGCCCCCGTCCTCATACCCGGCAACAAGCCTTGATTTTGCTGGAATTGGCCTTCCAGGATGTATTTTATTATTTTTTCATCTTCGCGATTACGATCGAGGGCAATTACTGGCTTCTTCTGGTCTTCTGGGGGCTTCGATTCTTGTTTCATTTTTTTACATCGAGATTCGATGGCGAGTTTCAACTTTATGGCCTTTTCATCGCCGGGCTCGCTGGCTAGCCCTGCATTCAAGTTATCCAGCGCCATTTCGAGTTGCCCGAGCTTGAAACACGTCAAAGCAAGATTAAACTTGAATGAAGCTACCCAAGGATACGATTTGCTCAGATTTTCGAAGAGATCCCTGGCCTTCTCCAGGTTCCCCGATTTTAAAGCCTGATAAGCGGCATTCTTCCTTCCCAGGCTGCTTGTTTCATCAGGCTCCGTTTTCTCTACCAATATCGATCGCAATAAAGGGTGGTATAGTCATTATCTTTTTCTATCCGTAACACTCTAATGTAAATAAGCTTCGCTTGTTATCGCCTTAAAACGCGAGCGAAGGTGAGTTGTTCAACAACCGTGGAAAAAGGCATTCCATCTCCCACTGAATAAACATAACCGGCTAGCGACGATCTCCATGAACAGTTCCATGCAAGATAATCGCTCGATCGTGGAGAACTTTTATTTGCAATACGAGGAAATCAAGAATGTTCTCATCAAAGCAATTCATTTCAAGAATCAGCGCGGTCATAGATTTTTTCAAGTAACACCCCAAGATTACGCGGATGTCATCTTGAATCGGATTTTCTTCACAACTTTCTTGCAGTTACCTCGGGGCAAGTTACCTCCTGTGATTCCTATCCGGTACTTGCTTGATCTGTACGCGCAATATCGCGCCGGTGCACTCTCTTCATTCACGTCATTCTATCGAGTTCTTTGCACTGTCTGGTTCTCCTACTTGCATTCCAATCGCCCTCGAACCGATGCTGATGGGATCTTCAAGGTCGTGCCGTTCCTCGGTGGAAACGTCTTTAAACCCATCCCGACGATCGAATCGGTTAACAAAAGCGATATAATCGATGCGATCGAGATCGATGATGCTGCATTTTGCTCCATATTAAAAATGATCGACCAACACGAATGGCAACTTGTTGAGACAAGTCCAAAGGAATCCAGCGCTGGTATTAATCCCGCGATCCTTGGTTATATCTTCGAGATGAGTTGCAATCGCAAAGAATGTGGGATATATTACACGCCTGCGTTTATCACGGATTACATAACACGAAAGACCGTTTCGATTTATGCGACGAGGTCGATAAATGATCATTTCCACACGGCTTTCGGGGACTTCATTGGTGAGGTATTATATAAAACAAGCAAGACACCTGACGAATTGGAACAAGTTGCGTGGTTTTATTTTAACGTTTTGACGAGCGTTAGTATATGTGACCCCTCATGCGGTTCCGGGGCATTTCTGGTTGAGGCCGAGCGAGTCATCGTGGATCTTTATCAAGCGTGTCTCGAGTGCATCGACCCGCGCGATACGCGGTTTAGCCGGTATCCGGGGCTGCCACGCTCGAACTCGAGTGCCTACGACGTCAAGCGGCACGTGATCCTTTCCAATATCTTCGGCGTGGACGTGCAACCTGGATCTGTCGAGGTTGCGAAGCTCCGCCTGTCATTAAGCCTCGTTTCTGCATTGGATTTAGATCGAGGCGATACACTTCCTTCGCTCGATGATAATATCAAGAATGGGAACAGTTTGCTCGGTTTCATCAATCCTTCAGATGGATCCGCAAATAAACTCGCCATCCACGAGGTGCGGCTGAGTGAAGCCTTCGCCAGAAGTCGGGGCACGCCTTCTGAGCGAGAAAAAGCGATAGCCGACCTCGATTCCTTGTATATCTCTTACTTGGGCGAGAACCAAAAGATCGATGGTTTGCGGCCTTTCCACTGGGGAGTAGAGTTTATAAAAATTTTCCAGCGCGGTGGTTTCGACATCATCATCGGAAATCCACCATACTTGAGCTTCTCTTCCTCGAAAGCTAAGAAAGAGATAATCGGGAAAGAAACCATCCGGAAAGTATATAAAAACACTGATGACATCTACGAGGCTTTTATATTGCGCGCTATGCAGTTATGTCGAGGTATTGCCGGCTTGATCATACCCTACAGCTATTACCGGCAGATCGGTGCTCGCATGACTAGACATCTGCTCGCCTATGACAATCTTGGAGAGGGCATTTTTGTTGGGGTGAGCATTGCCGTGGCTATCGCGTTTTTCGACACGGGATCACACCACGATTTTGAATTCAGGAATTACACGTATATGCCTAACAAAGCAGCTCTTCTCGGGCATATCCCCGCAATCAAGGTGTCGTCATTTGACTTGTTCAAGGATGATACGCTGGTCACCCACATCGAACGCGTAGCCCGGACGCACGCGTCGTATGGATTGAAAGTGACCCGCGGCGAGGAACTTGGAAAAAAGGCACTCTCCTTGGAGAGGAGGGCGGGGCAGATCCCGATATTCACCGCGAGCGAGATGACGGCGTTCAAGCTGCTTCCTGCAGCATACTTCCTCGATCTAGCCTCGATCAAGAAAGATTTCTACAAGAACAACAAGATCGGGGTCAACCTGGCGTTTCGTAGCCGGATCAAGGCTTCCTTCGTGGGTGACGTGTACACCATCAAATCGATAATCTGCATCTACCATGGCTCCCTAGATACCTTGATCGAGGTGTTGGGGACATGGAATAGCAAACTATTCGACTGGTACCATAACAAGCGCTTTTCCATCTATCAAGAAATCCGGCTGAACACGATCGCCGATATCGAGAATCGATACCCCCTCTTGCTACCTGACCGGGACGAGTTTAGGCAAGTCGTAAAATACTTGACTGTACAGTACCACCCGTTCTTGCACCTTGTCGTCGATTTCATTATCTATGAAGTATTTTTCTACGAAAGACTGGTTTCTGACAAAGCACATCCAGAAGCCCGGTTCGCGCTCATGGATGCAATCCGTCCCTACCTCGTTCCCGTGGATTACGACTCGTGGTCGCGGCTGCATTGGAAGTCGATGCGTGGCGAAAGGTTGGACGGCGAGGAGCGTCGCGATCTCGATCAACTGGAAGCCAGCATCAAGGAAACGATAGCCCACGTCGTTTCCGAAATGGAGGTGGATAATGCAGTACAAAGCATCATTGGAAACATGAGAACACACCCGTGGATCGACCGGATCGAAAATGAATCGCTTGCGCGGTGAGAACATGGGCGGCAAGTCTTCACATGTGCGTGATCGGGGCGGAAAGCGGTCCACGGGTGTGTATTACACGCCACCATACCTTGCCCGGTTCTTATGTCGTGACAGCCTTGCAAGGTTGATCTCCGGTCGATTTGCCTTGCCGTTCGAGGATGCTGAAAAATTCATCGAAACCGAGGACTGCTTGGAGGTTCCCGCATCGATCCGCTCCCGGCTCGCTGTTATCGATGCAATGTTTCGTGGTATAACGATTATCGATCCTGCCGTCGGAAATGGTGTGATGCTCGCTACGATGATCGGAGAGCTCGTCAAGGCCCGCGTGAAGATCAGCAAGTTCGCGGGACGGGAATCGCTAGCGGCGGATTTCTACCGAGCGGCCATTACGAGTTCATTGTACGGCATCGACGTCAATGCCGAGGCGATTGAATCCGCGAGGAAGGCAATTTTCGATTTGAACGGCATCACCAGCATCGTCGAGGAAGGCGACGTGAAAGATGCCCTGGCTTCCCATCTAGTGACCGGGAATGCATTGACAGAAATGGAGAAATTTACTCGATTTGGCCCTTTTGACATCGTTATATCGAATCCGCCATACTTGTCTTATTATGGAAACGCCCCTGCTCGAATGATCGCGTCTGAAAAAATTTCATTACGTCAAAACTTCGAACTTTTTGGCCAGGACAATCAACGGATCAACACGATGAACCTTTTTTTAGAACTCGGCATAAAATTGCTGAAAGAAAACGGCGTTCTATCGTACGTCGTGAACAAGACGCTATGCGTCCTCCCGTCGTACCGGAAAACCCGCGCATACATCCTCTCGAGATGCATGATCAACCGGCTCGTTATCGACCTGGATCCATTCGATGCCATCGTCGACTGTGCCGTCTTGTGTGTTTCTAAGAAGAAACCGCCCTCCGATTACCTGCTGAGCTGGTGCTCGTTGAAGGGCATCCCCACGAGCTCCGCGTCGCTGGCTTCCAGTATACCGTGCCGCCAAGTGCAGATATCCGTCTACCAATTTGCGCGAAACAAGGAACTCGAGTTCACCTACTCCTTCCACGGGGCTATTCTCGAAAAAATGGAGCGCGCGGGACACAAGCTCTGTGATATCCTGCTGATCAATCGCGGGATCAATATCGGCGGTTGCAGCGAGCATTTTCTCTCAAAAACGGCTCGTGATGAAAGGTACGAGAAGATCATCCTCGATGCTAGGCACGTCGGGCGTTATCGCGCGTGGTGGGACGAGTCTCAAGGGTATTTCGTGTTCGACCAGGAGAAAGAGCGCATGCTTCGGGCGGGAGGAAAGACCCTCGTTCTTGGGGATCCTCGTCGATACGAGGGTTCAAAGCTCTTCATACCGGAAGCCAGCAAGGGCATCCAGGCCGCGTACATCAACACCCGCTTGTACTCCGCATACGGGATATTAGTCGGGACGTCCAAGCACGGCGAGAACGAGCTCAAGATCGCGTGTGCGATGCTCAATTCCCGTGCAATCTCTTTCTACGCCATCGAGCGCGAGATCCTCAGGAAAGGAAAAAAAGCAACGCCCCACGCGGGCGTCAAGGGGCTGGCCGAACTTCCCGTTCCAACCTTCTCTTCCACGGCACGGGCAATGCTTATCGAGCTGGTCGACGAGATATTGGAGCAATTGGGAGCGGGCAGAGTGGCGAATGTCTCTAACAAGTTCCAACCGGAGATAAAGCATCTGATGGCGGAGATAGATCGAATCGTCTACGATGCATTCAACCTCGACGCGAATGAAATCCTCTCAATAAACGATGCCGTCGATGCGCTCTTCAAATAACTTCTTGATAACCTTGAAACCAGTACTTTCCTTGGTGCTCCGGAGCCAGGACATGCAATCAGGATCTGCCTTGACACGTGCAATCGATTCCTTGACGATCGCGATCTTGCCCTTCCGATCGAGATCCCGATGATCGATCTCGTGCAATAAAGATAGCATCGTGCCGAACATGTCGTTTTCCCCTTCCTGGCACGTGTATAGGTAGAAAATGATCGCGTCCAATAGCTCCTTGTCAATATATTCCAGCAGATCGGTCTCTTCGTTTCCGTACGCGTTTAAAAAAATCAAGTAATCAACGATCCGTGCGATGCATCGTCGCTTTACCGGCGCTGCGATCTTGATGGGCAAGGATCCGAGAAAGGTTTTACTCAAGTTCACGGTCAAAGCGGACTTGTTGCTGAAGGAGAGCAAGTAATAAGCGTTTATCAAGGCAGAATTCAAGATCGCAAGAATATATTTGTATTCTTGCTCGATATTACCATCCGCCATTTCTTTTTTCAAGATGATGGCATTGATGGAAGCGAAAAAATAATGCTGGTGATCGTCGTATGCCACGCGGAGGGGATATGTTCCTCCACCGATGCGCTGGGCGAGTAGCTTCACGGGCGCCTCGTGTACACTGACCGGCCGAGGGCGATGTAGCTTTGCTGGATCGTAGATGATATACTGGCCCGGGTGCCATTTTATCTTGTATCTATCAATGTCCTTCCCGCGAAGTATTTTCTTCGCGTTGGGGACGTTCGGGTCTGTCGTGAACATGTTGTCGCGGCGCCGGGTGACCAAGCCTTCGATAATCTCGCTACAAGCGTCCTCCAGTGAGAAGGCATCCTGTTGCATGGTGGAAAACATCGCAGCAAACCGATCATCCACGTGGATGTCGAAAATGCATGCGGGGTTGAGGGAAAACCGTTCCTGATCAACTTCGTGGGACTGGTACTTCCCAGACAGGAGATCTTTCACGCAGTGTTTCACGATGGTTCGTTTCCGGTATTTCCTCGCGATTCCTTTTTCAAGGATCAAGACGATCGTGGACGCGACGACCCCGTCGAACACGCCATCTTGAAGGTCCACGATCTCGCGAACGAATGCCTTGTTCGTGATGTACTGCCTGATGATGTCGTTCGTGGTGGTTCTCAGTAGCGTGTTCGGGATGATGAACCCGAGGACGCCCCCATCCTTGAGCAAGTTGATCGACCGGGCTATGAACAAGCTGAATGCGTTGACTTTCCCCGATTGCCGCGCTTTTCCCTTGGTGATGGTCGAGTAGCCTTGAAAGTACCACATCGAGAAATACGATAGCTCGATTTCATCGAAGTTCCGACCGCGCACGAACACGTACGGAGGATTCCCGACGACAATGTCGAATCCGCCCTCCTTCCCGAAGAGATCACGGAAAAAGATTCGCCAATGGAGCGGCTGGTACTTGTCAAGGTCGATCTCTATTTTGACATTCTCGTGAAGTTTGGACTCGAGCACGCGGGAGAGCCTGGCCGTGGCATCGGATGCCGTGGGGCGGTTGGTCGACAGGAGATCGGGCGTATTACGCGATTCGTCATAGATATTTTCGTCAAGCCAGCCAATCAATGCATTTCCATTGACGATGTTCCCTTCCAACCCCGGGAAAGAAGGTTCTACCATAGCATCCTCGTCACCGCCAGATGACATCCATAACCACAGCCGCTTCCTTGCAACGCTGATGGCATCGGCTGAAAAATCCACGCCGAATATGTTATCTGACAAGATGTTGGATTTCAAATCACGAACACTGTCATTCCTGTTGGATGACAGTTTGTTGGCGAGCCGTGCCTTCAATGAAAATAGAACATCTGCTATGGTCACGAGAAACTCGCCCGAACCGCAAGAGGGGTCGAGCACGCTCACCCGGCCAAGCAGTAGCAAAGATTGTTCAAGCTTGCTCGTGTCCAGGCGATCCACGAGGTCATCAAGGTTGTCGGCATCGATCCCTGTCCTGGCCGCCAGGTATTGGGCAACGCATCGCGCGCAGATATACTTTGAGACGGTCGCCGGCGTGTAGTAGACACCCTTGCGTTTCTTCGCGTGGTCGTTTCTTGAAAGCATTTTTTGCTCGTGTATCATGCTGAGGATGGCTGGCGTGATCGTGGGCACGTCGTCGGTGCACGTCTCATCGAACTCATTGGCAGTCCATCGGAAGCCTTTGAAGTATTCGAGAAGATCTCGCCATGCACGGGTTGCATCGAGCGTTTCGAGCGTCCGCGTTTCAAATAACTGCCCGTGAAACAGCCGGAGATTCCCTTTGCTAACAAAGTTGCGGCCTATCTCCGCAATAATGCCCGTTTCACGTGAGAGGATCCTGGAAAGGAATTCCGCCGTCGAGTATTTTGTCTGGCCCTTTTGTACGTGCCCTGCCGATATTAAAAACAACAGCATGGCGATGTCCTCGATGATGTTGCCCGCGACCTCGACCTTTTCTGATAGATGTTGCGGGCCGGGTATAATATTGGCGATCAAGGAACGGAACTGTGCGAGCCTCGCGAGGATTTCATCAAGAGGTCCATGTTTCTTTACCACGCGTGCCACCATGCTTCTAGCTTGCATCTTCCCGTTAAAGCCTTTTTAAACTCCAGCATCACATTCGAAATTGCATCCGGGTGCATAGAATTGTTTTTCGCTTACGTCACTATACTTGGCAGAAGCATTTGGGCAGTAATCAATGCCCTCTATGCCGTGTTAAAACAGAAATCGATCAAACCAGACGTGATCTACATCGTCACCGAGGATCTCTTCAAGGATAAGCTTAAATTGACGCAAGAAGGCGTGCAGATCCTCGCTGAGGAATTCGGCTTTAAACCAAAAATCGAGATGGTGGTTGTAGAGGAAGGAAATCCAACCCTGGCAGGGCAAGAGATCAGCAAATTGATAAATACGCTAAAACAAGATGGCTTTTCCATTGACGTCGACATCACGCCAGGGCGAAAGTCCCTCGTGGCCGGTATCATGATCGCCATCGAGAAGGCGAACGTGGACAACATCTATTACCTCGACATCAAGACCATCACAGACGTGAACCTCCCGTACGCAATGATCCCCATGCAGCTGCAATCGTTGAAGCTGTTCATCGAAAAAAAGGAGAGGCCGGTGGAAAATGCCTGATCTGGACGTCGAAATCACGGCTGCCGAGATGCAGCTCTTGCTCAATTCGATATCGGCCGATAACGACAAGGTCTGGTTTGATGTCTCTTTTCCCCTCTTCAACGATTTCCAACTCTTCAAGGCCAAGCCGGAGGGTCTCGGTTACGCGATCGAGGTGGGCACCCTTGACTTCAACGTGATCAGCACCCAGATCCCGCAGCACGCCGATGAATTTCCCAACTACCAGGACTTCAAGGAGTGCTTCCTGGCCAGTGGCTGCATGCAGTACGATAACGTCGCGGACTTCTTGAATCGCCATAAAAACTACAAAGACAGGAACCAGCGAGTTTTTTTTTCGCCGGACACGAACTTGCTCTACCATGGCTTCTTATCTTCGAAAGCATCGTTCTTGTCTAAGGAGCGGATCCCGCTCGCGCCGACCGTGTACAACGAGATCCAGAACGCGATGAACCATAAGTATGATAAGGCTACTGTCGACGATATCAAGTCGAAGATTCGGTTCAACTCGGATCTGATCAAGGGCTGGGTCAATAACAGGAAAAAGAGATCCCGGAAGGCCGCTTACTTGGCAATGCGTGAGAAAAACCGGTTGTTGACCTTCACGGTAGCGGAGATCGAGAAGCGGTCGGCCTCCTACGAGAAGAAAGACCTCTACATCTTGAAAGAGTTACAAGATTTCATGGCGCAATCCAAGTCCAACGTGATTTATCTCACCGCCGACCGTGTCTCGCAAGATTTCTGCGTGATGGAGAACGTTGAATACTTCCTTTTCACGATCCCTGCACGTGTTGAAGTCCAAAAGTGCAGCGCGGCGGCGTTCTGCGAATTGATCTTCGATCTCACCGCGATCTTTGGCGTGATACGGGTGCATCGCACGCTCTTGTTTTGCGAATTCCCGAGCAAGACCGATCTCGATCAATTGAAGGTGCGGCTCGCCACGGAGAAACACCACGCGCAGTTCACGAAAGACTTGAGAACCTGTCGTCGTCTC
>Ga0172366_10002032_pt1 | contig 15822 bp, 13 predicted proteins | sample LakKivSesite69cm_FD_114533 | JGI IMG/M metagenome (GOLD analysis project Ga0172366, IMG submission 114533) | Sediment microbial communities from Lake Kivu, Rwanda - Sediment site 69cm | ecosystem: Environmental > Aquatic > Freshwater > Lake > Sediment | place: Rwanda: Western Province, Lake... | reverse complement strand
CGCATATCATTACCATCCTCTTGTAATGCAAATGCATCCTACCATGTTTGATCGCGTTATAATAGGTTCGATTGGCCATGAGCGATGATTTCGACAAGTTTATCGAAGATCTCCAGAATGAGGTGAACGAGGATGTCCAGCGACAGTATTCCCCAAACGCCCTGGACCTGATGGCGCGTCACCCGAATCACGGCGTTTTGAAAGATGCCACGTGCAAGGGTAGCTTCCGCGCCGATGACGGCGAAACGATATCGTTCTATCTCGAGGTCAAAAACGATATCATCCAGAAAGCCACCTACATCACGAACGGTTGCCAGCCAGCCCACGCCGCGGGCTCGCAAGTCACCCTTCTCGTACGCGGAAAGACCATGAAGCAAGCAGAGGGCATCTCGGCCGACGTGATCTGGCGCGCCATTGGCAAAATGCCCGAGGACACGCGCCACTCGGTCGTGCTGGCGGAGATGGCCTTGAAGAAGGCGATCGAGAACCACAAGCACCAAGAATGAACCTTGATGACGATCATGGAAGGAATCGACAAGGAGCTAGATGAAATTCTCGATAAGCTATCGTTCTCTCGACTCGTGGACCGGCTCCACGCTGCCACCACCCGCGACCTGGCAATGGACAAGTGGGTGAAGGTTCAAGCGGATGTCAAGCCATGGCAAGACAAGCTCCGAGAGAAGGTCGTCGAGCTGCTCGGCATCGACGACATCCTTGCAAGCCGCGGCAGGCCCGAGGTAGATCTGCAAGAGGCGTCCGATGTCAAGACGATGCCGGGCATCAAGCTGGAATACATGTACATCAAATCGTGGCTGGGTAGCTGGATCCCGGCGTACGTCCTCAAGCCAGAGAAGCCGGCTAGAACACGACTCCCGGCGTTCGTGTGCTTGCACGGCCACGGCGAAAACAAGGACAGCCAGGCTGGCTTGTGGTACAAGGACGCGACGGCAACCCGGGCAGGAATCGACCTCGCCCGCATGGGTTACATCACGATCTCGGTCGACCACTGGGGCTGGAACGAGCGCGGCTATGCGGGGAACCGCTACGACGGGAACGAGGCCAAGTACAACTTGAACTTGCTTTTATACGGTCGCACGATCAACGGGCTGCGCGTCCAAGACGCCATTCGATGCGTGGATTACTTGCTGGCCCGCGACGATGTCGACCCGGCCAAGATCGGCTGCATCGGCCTGTCGCTCGGCGGCACGCTCACCATGTACACGTCGGCCATCGACGAGCGCATCGGGCTCGCGGTCGTGGAAGGCTATGCCAACACCTTCAAGGACTCGATCGTCGACATCTCGCATTGTAGTTGCAACTATATCCCCGGCATGCTCAAGCACGCGGAGATGCCGGACATCCTCGGCCTCGTCGCGCCGCGGCCCATGTTCTGGGTAACGGGCGCGAACGATGAAATCTTTCCACTCGATGCGTTCAAAAAAGCAAAAGCACAAGTCGAATCCTTGTACAAGATACTCGGCGTGCCCGGCAATTTCGCCACGCACGTCCACCCGCGCGGCCACGAGTATCTCGGCAAGCAAGAACTCGATTTTATAAAGCAACGATTTGGATGATGCACGATGGCAGAATACCACGGGATCAAGCTCGATCCGCAGCTTTACATCGGCCTGGACGAGTTTGACTGCGAGAAATGGGAACATTTCGACGCGGGCAGATGGGAAAAGAACGCTAGGCAATACAGGCTCCACCTTGAACGGTGCTGGGGAAAGGTGCCGGAGAAGGTACCAGCGAACCCCGTGCTCGACGGGAAGGTGAACGTCGATGGATACACCCGATACACGTGGCACATGGACGTGGAAATGTCTGGCACGCCGCAGTGGGACAAGATGTCGTTTTTCGTCCTCGTCCCCGACAAGCCGGTCGCGATGCCGGCGCCGGTCATGGTCATCCACCACCAGCACGCGGGGAAATTCGACAAGGGCAAGGAGGAACCAGCGGGGCTCATGTACGACCCGGAGCAAGCCTTCGCCGTCGACCTCGTGAAGAAAGGGTACATCACGGTAGCGCACGACGCTCTTTGCTTCAGCGAGCGACAAGAACACGACGAGATCTACACGGCGATGAAAATGTTCTTGTATGGCCGCACGCTCAGCTTCAAATACGCGTGGGACACCAGCCGCCTCATCGACTACCTGGTGACGCGAAAAGACGTCGATCCCAAGCGGATCGGCATCATGGGCCATTCACTCGGGGGGCAGGAAGCGATCTTTTGTACCGTGTACGATCCACGCATCAAGCTCGCGATTTCTTCGTGCGGAGTGGCTAAAATAGGCGGGACGAACTCGATCTTGTCCGAGCACATCGTCCATAACAAGGCCCTCTACCTTCCAGGCCTGTGGGCGGGTCCCGTGCAGATGGACATGAAGGAGATCGTGGCCATGATCCACCCGCGGCCCCTTCTCATGTCCCACGGCGCTTCCGACCGGATCTTTCCCATAGAGGGCGTCGCCGAGGTCGACAACTGGATACAGGAAATGTACGCCCACTACGGCAACGCCGAGCGGCTGGTCACGCTGCGACACGCTGGTGGACACATGATCCCCCGGCAGACGAAAGAGGTCGTCTACAAGTTCCTGGAGATCAACCTATAGGACACGGGGGCAAAAACCATGGACAAAGGGCCGATATTCGAACGCATCCCAGGCGCGCCGAGCTGCCACTGTTCCACGCTCCATAAGTTCCCCGACGGCAGCGTGATCGTCGGGTTCTTCGCCGGCGCCTACGAGAAGGCAACCGACGTGGCGATCTGGGGTGCCAACGGCGACCCGTCGGGCAGCAAGTGGACGGAGCCGCGGGTACTCGCTGACACGCCGAACAAGTCCGAGGGCAGCCCCGTGTTCTACCAGGAAACCAGCGGAAAATTGCATTTATGGTACTTGACCATGCACCATGGCCGGCTAATCGGCGGGAAGCTGCCGACGGGCTGGTCCGTGTGCACGATCAAGCACACGACGTCGATGGACAAGGGATATACCTGGTCGCAATGGGATTTCTTGCGGAACAGGTGGTTCTGGGTGCTGCGTGGCCAGGCATGCCGGCTGCAAGATGGCTCCGTGCTGCTGCCCGTGCACAGGGAATTCGGCAAATACCAGTCCATGGTATACATCAACCCGAAACCCGACCTAAGCGGGAAGTGGAAGCGATACGGGCGTCTCGAAACTCCCAAGGGCTGCCTCGAGCCCGCCGTGTGTGAATTACCCGACGGCAAGCTGTTATGCTCGCTGAGGACGAAGGACGGCATCGTGTACCTCGCCCGGTCGTCCGACCACGGCCACACGTGGACGCGACCCTCGCCAACGAAGTTTCACAACCCGAACTCGCAGACGGCACTCTGCTGCACCTCGCGAGGGAAGGTCGTCCTCGTGCTGAACGACCTCCCCAAGGGACGCCACTGGCTCGCCTACACGGTCTCCGACGACGACGGCGAGACCTGGGGCTCGCTCGAAACGATCGATGGCAAGGACGATCCCTCCGAGGCCGGGAAGCAGTATTCATACCCGAGCATCGTGGAACTTTCGGACGGTCAACTCCTCGTTAGTTATACCTGTAACCGTGAGCAGATCTGGTGGGCAAGGTTCGCGATCTAGCCACGGTTGCGTGTAAAAAGGAGAGCAAGGCGGGGGTGGCTCATCGGTTACCGGAGACCCCGCCGGGAAAATTTCTTGATGGCCTCTTCTATCTTCTTGAAGTTCTGCCGGAAATTCGCCACGAGCTCGTCATCACCAAGTTTTTCCGCGATAGCCACCATGCGTGACACGTGATACCGTGCCTCGCGATAATTCTTCCGCGAAAAAGCCTCTGTTGCCCCATTTTGCAGGCTCTTGAGGTAAGTCTTCCACGATAGCGTGTTTTTCATCGCAGGGCTTGGATCGGGTAGCTCGTCCCCATCAAATCCCGCACGGGACCTTGCGATCGCCGAAAAAGCCGATAGTTCCCGCTCGAGCTCGGTCTCACCGAGCATGTGGCTTAACCTGGCGGCCTCCTTGAACTTGATGGCCGCCTCTACGAGGTCATGATTTGCCAGGGCGAAGTCGGCATCATCAATTTTTTTCACGCGAAGTCCCCGCAAATACCTAGGGAAGTCGTAATTGTAGGTCGGCATGCAATGTTGCATGTGGTTGTCACCTCCTCGGAAGATACACGTTGATCAATCTTTCTCGGGAATTTTTCATAGGTAGAAGACATCCACGTGGCGGATGCCGTTCATCCTCTTGATCACGCGAGCGCTCTCGTCCCGCCTCGCAAGTTAATTCCCTAGCTAATTCATCTATTTATGCTTTCCGGAAATGGTCCAAATGAAATGACTATAATTTCCCAGGACCGTGCGAACCTTTCATTCGTGAGTTTCTATGGCGATCTCGTCTGGATAAAAGTATCATTACAAAACGAGCAGCAATGCTGCGACCGAGATTGCGATCCGTTCACTTGGTGGCGATAAAGAATCAATTAGCGGTTCCGGTCCGAAAAGGGTGAACCGACGACCGTCGGATGATATCGGAAAGATCCGATGCCATCAAAATCCTCACTATCTTTTTTTAAGGCCTTGATGCAGCACCTTCACATATCAATTCGATAGATGAGAAGTGGAATCTATGGTAAAGATAGCATTCGTTGGCGCCGGTTCGAAGGGATTTTGTCTCACAATCTGCTCAGATATTTTATCCTTCCCGGCGTTGCGGAAAAACGTTACATTTTCCCTTATGGACATCAACAAGCCTCGCTTGGATTTCGCGTTAAAGTCCCTCGAGCAATACAAGGAGGATCACAAGGACAAGTTCCAAAACATCGAGTTCGAGGCCACGACCGACCAGCGTGAAGCGATCAAGGATGCGAAGTACATCATCGCCGCTTTCATGGTGGGCGGTTGGGAGGCCTACAAGCAAGACGTGGACATCCCGTTCAAGTACAATGTCACGCAGAACGTGGGCGACACGCTTGGCCCTGGCGGCGTGTTCCGCTTCCTCCGTTCGGTGCCGGTTTACGAGGAGATCATCAAGAATATGCGGGAAGTCGGGTATAACGCGGGCACGGCTAACCCGAAGGGTCTCTTCATAAATTACACGAACCCGATGGTCATGAACACGTGGTATTGCAACAAGCTATTGCCGGACTCCACGGTCGGCTTGTGCCACGGCGTACAGGGGACGAGCGACTACCTCCGTATGCTGGTCGGTGCGTCATCCGAGGAATTCTCGTTCACGGGCGCGGGCATCAACCACATGTTCTGGTTCACCGAACTCTGGTTCAAGGACTACACGAAAAAGGACGCGAAATGGGAGAATGCCTACCCCATCATCTGGGAACACTTCAAGGAGGAGCCCGAGATCGCCAAGGCCGAGAAACTGCGCTGGGACATGATGAAGGCTACCGGGTATTTCATGACCGAATCTTGTGGTCACTTGTCCGAGTACCTCCCGTATTACCGCAAGCGCCAGGACTTGCTCGACAAGTACAAGAGCGGTGACCAGGGATTCGGCAGCCTTCGACACGCAGTCGACATGGAGAACTTCACGAGGGATTCCAAGAAGCGCGAGGAAATCGTGCAAGAGGCACCGCCGCACTTGCAATTCAAGAGCACGGCCTCGCACGAGTACGCTAGCAACATCATCAACGCCATGGAGACCAACGTGCCGTTCAAGTTTTTCGGAAACGTCATGAACAAGAAGGGCGGCTTGATAACGAACATGCCAGCCGATTGCTGCGTCGAGGTGCCCATCTTCGCGGACTACCACGGCTTGCATCCGCAAGGCGGCATCGAGCTGCCGACGGTGTGCCAGGCCCTCTGCACGAGCAACACCATGGTTCAGAAGGCAGCGGTCGAGGGCGCGCTTGCCAGGGACAAGGAAAAGATCTACCATGCCTTGCTGCTCGACCCGAACACGGCGAGCGTGTGTTGCCCCGAGGAAATACGGTCGATGACCGAGGAAATGTTCAAGGCGAATGCCAAGTGGCTGAAATACTTCGACTGAGCTCGCCGTTTTCTCTAATCATGGTTTTACTCATTTTTTAGGTATCTTCGAGGCCACCCGCCACGTATTAATACCGTAGCTGGAATTTACGCGCGATGACCATGAAGATGGAACAACTCACGAGACTCCATACGAGCGGCCGCTGGTTTGTCGATGAACATCGCCGCGTCGTGATATTGCGCGGTGTGAACCTTGGTGGCGATTGCAAGGTACCGTACACGCCGGATGGCCGCACGCACATCCCGACCGACTTTTCGGGTCACGAGAACGTGTCGTTCATCGGTCGTCCGTTCCCTCTTGATGATGCACAAATTCATCTTGAACGACTCAAGGCATGGGGGTTCAACACCTTGAGATTGCTCACGACGTGGGAAGCGGTCGAGCATGCAGGTCCCGGGGAGCTAGACATGGCATATCTTGACTTTTACACGACGCTCTGCAGGATGGCCCGGGATCACGGGTTCTACGTGTTCGTGGATTTCCACGAGGACGTGTGGAGCAGGATGACGGGCGGCGATGGGGCACCATGCTGGCTCTTTGAAAAGGTTGGTATCGATTATAAAAAGCTCAGCGCGTCCGACGCGGCACTGGTCATGCAGCATACCTACGATTTCAACGACCCGAGGCCACGCCAGGAGGACAAGTACCCGTCCATGTGCTGGGGACAAAATGCCTGGTATCCAGGCAACTCGATCATGTGGACGCTGTTTTTCAGCGGGAGGGATTTCGCACCCAAGTTGACGATCGATGGCGTGAACGTGCAGGATTACTTGCAAGGACACTATCTCCAATGCGTGCGCGCCGTGGCCGAGCGTGTCAAGGATCTCCCGAACGTTATGGGCTTCGACTCGCTGAACGAGCCGCGGCCTGGTTGGGCGGGGATTGCGATGAACGATCGCCATCTCAAGGCCACGAAGAACAACCCGGCTTTGCCCGGCATAGCGTGGTCGCCCATCGATTGCTTGTATGCCGCGAGTGGCCATGCCGTGACCATCCCGCTTCTCGAGCTGCGCCTCGCAAAGCTCGGCATCGTCCCGGTGCGGAACGTGGTCGTCAACAAGAACAAGATGCGGTTGTGGCTGGAGGGAAGGGAAGATCCGTTTCAAGCCGCGGGCGCGTGGCGACTCAAGGACGATGGCACGCCCGAAATCTTGCGCAATGATTTCTTCCAGGTCGTGAATGGCAGGAGGGTTAATTTCACGACCGATTATATGGTACCATTTATCTTCAAGGTCGCCGATACCATCCAAGCCATCAATCCTAGTTGGATGATCTTCGGGGAAAAAGATCCAAAGGAAACGGTTTACGATAGATCATTCCCGGCATCGATGCCCAAGAATTTCGTGAACGCGTCACACTGGTACGACAACGTTATTTCGGGAACGAAGAAAGTGCGCAAGATCACGCTGGACATCGTGGACATGAAGCTCGCGGCTGGCAAGCGTGGTATCCAGAAGATGTACGCGAAGCACTTCGGCGAGATCAAGGATGCCGCGGATCGCGTGAACGGGGGGTCTCCAGCGCTTATCGGCGAGTTCGGAATCGTGTATGACCTCGAAGGCGGCAAGGCTTACGAGCAATGGCGCGCTGGAGACCACGGCGATACCATCTGGAAGGACCACGTCTGGACGCTGGACATGATGTACAATGCCTTGGATCAACATTTCTTGGGTGCTACGCAATGGACATACACGGCATCGAGCCGAAACGACCCGCGTATCGGGGACGGATGGAACCAAGAAGATTGCAGCATATACAGCGACGACCAGCGTGATGATCCAAGCAACATCAACAGCGGCGGGCGGGCAATGAAAGGCTTTGTTCGGCCGTATGCCCATTGCATCCAAGGCACGCCGTTGAAAATGACGTTCGACATGAACAAGGGACGGTTCACGCTTCGATTCGCGGCCGACCCGTCTATCCAAGCGCCGACCGTGGTTTGCGTCCCGTGGGTGCAATTCCCGGATGGCTACGACATCGATGCACCGGGACTAGACGCGGCCGAAGATCGCGTGCTACGACGAATCGCATTCGTTGCAAAGGAGAAAGGAGAATACGAGATCAGGATAACCCGATCGTGAGTGCGGCACTACATGTTGAATGACCAGGAAAGCATCCGCATGCAGTCGGGGCCGCTTCAACCCTTCGTAAAGATATTGTGCAGCTCGTCGTCCCGGATCTCGCCGTGCTTTTTCTTGTCGAGATAACCAAGATCCAGCATGCGGTCGATGCCGTTCGACACGTCGATCTTGAGATTCGGGAGCGTGAAGACGTCTTGTTTCTTGATGTTCTGTTGCACTTCAAACGCATTTTGCGCTTTCGTGAAGTACTCGCTCGTCCATTTTTCGAAATCGCCGAACCCTTTAGGGTCCTTGAAGGGGTTCTTGTGGAACAACGAGACCTCCTCGAGGATGACCGGCGCCAAGACGCGCGTCTCTTGCTTGCCTTTCTTGAGGAAATTGATCAAGAAATCCGGCATCCCGCACGTGACGACCTTCCCGCTCTTGAACGAGATCGTGCGTTCCTCGAGGAACTTGCTTCGCAAGACCGCCTCTTGCTCCTCGAATCCCTTCGCCGCCTGTAGCATGCGCTCCTGGAGCCGGCGGATCGCCTCGATGCTGTCTTGCCAGTACTTGCGATCGGACTCGATACGATTTTTCTCGGCGGCTATCTTGTCGTCGAGATTCTTCAAGTTACGACGGTAATCGTCAAGAGCGTTGGCGATTTCTTTGCTGGAATTTATCGCTTGATCGGCGAGGGTAATCGACGCCTTTACATCCTCGTTCTTGGCAGATGCACGTATCTCCTTGACCTGGCCCTTGAGCATGTCGATCGTTTGGTCGACTGGACTGGCAAGCTCTGGGTATAACCACTCGCCCTTCATCTTGAGCGATTCAACCGGGTCCTGAACCTGATCTGCGATTAACGCCTCGATCTTCGCAATCCATTTCTTGCAGAGCTTGTCGAACTCGCCATGCTGCTGTTTTACAAAATTGATGGGCTCGTCGTCAAAGATCTTGAGGATCTCGTCGTGCATGTACTTGACGGCCGTTTCTGACATGCTAGGCGACTCGGAAAACGACGTGTCGAGGTATGGCTTCTTGATGTTCTTGAAAAAATACATGAAATAACTCTGGAACGCGCTGACAGGGATGAGACCGTCGATTTTCTTCTCCTCTCGCTCGAAGCCCTGGTACCCCTCGCACTTGGCTACGAACTTGTCCATTGACCCGATGAACCGGTCGATCGTGCCCTCGTCGAGGAAGCTGCCGATCGCGGGTAGCTTGGTCATAAGCACGCGGGTGCGGATCTTCTCGCTGAAGAGGCCCTTGCCTTCGAGGATGTACGCGTTGTTGGCATTGATGGGTACGATGTAGAACGGCCAATAACCGACCGCGATGTTGGCAATATCTCCGAGTTTCTTCTCGATGTTTCCCTTTGTCTCGAAGTAGAGCTTGACGATGACCATGGTGAGGTCCATGGCCAAGCTGCCTTGCTCCGTGTCCGTGCCCGGCGTTGTTGATGCGTAAAAAGGTGTAACGTAATCGTTGTGGTGCATGAGGATCCCTTACTTTGTCTGTTATCTTTCACAAATGATAACACCTTAGTTTCATAAAAACTTGCTCGCCCGACCGCCCAGAGACGTGCCACGATGGCCTAGGATTCGGGCGGTACATTACCTACATCCAAGTGCAACCGTGCATTCTCTAATTCTCGAATTCAATGGAACCAGACACCAAGCGCCGTACCGGCCCGCAAACGAGAGTGGAAAGTGGTGACAACAAGCCCGAGCCAAAGGTACCGGCCAGGAACGCCAAGCAACCTAGCGCCATACTGCTATCAAACAGCGAGAAAACACCCGATCTAAAAATGCCAGCGAGCAACGTGAAGAAGCAGGAGCAAAAGGCACCGGCGCCGAGAAGCTCGCGACTTGAATCCAGGTTACCCGCGGATAGCGTGAAACATCCCGAGTTAAAAGTCCCAGCGAGCAACGTGAAGAAGCAGGAACATAAGGCACCGGCGCCGGGAATCTCACAGCTTAAATCCATGCTGCCAGCGGGAGGCGGGAGGCATCCCGAGTTAAAAGCACCAGCGAGCAACGTGAAGAGGCAAGAGCAGCAGGCGCCGACGACAAGCCCCAAGCAAACCGGATCGACGACACGAGCGAACCGCACAGAGCCCTCCGTGCGGGAACCGCAGTTGGATGGCACGAAAAAACAAGGTGCTGGCATTGTCAAGCAACGAGACCAGCAGGTGCTAGAAAGAACCACTAAGCAGCCCGAAACGAAAATACCGGGGATAAAGGTTAACCCGTCCGAATCGAGGGCAGCTGCGAGTGGCGCGATGTTTCCAAAGCCGAGGGAACCAATATCGATAAAAAAGCAACCAGAATCGCGGATTGCATCGACCGGCATGAAACAGCCCGGTAAAAATGCTGCCTGCAATCTTCCAGCCCCGCGTTCCCCGGCCACGGTGAATACATCCATTTCCTCGGCGAAAACCGCAATTAATCCTAAGCCCCCGGTTTCGACTAACACGGTGACTGGGTTCAAGAAGCTCGGCTTGATCCAGAGCTTGTTAAAAGCGGTCGAGGATGCAGGATACACGACACCGACCCCGATCCAGTGGAAGGCCATCCCGCACGTCCTCGCGGGGAAGGATTTACTTGGCTGCGCGCAGACAGGCACCGGGAAGACCGCCGCGTTCGCGCTCCCCATACTGCAGCACCTGGTGGAGAAGGTAACTGCTGGCATCCAGAAGTCCCCGTCGGGAGGTAAGAGTCCGTTGGAAAAACGCCGCATCCGTGCCTTGATCCTCTCGCCGACAAGGGAACTCGCCATCCAGATAGAGGAAAACTTTGTGGTTTACGAGAAATACACCGGCCTCAAGAGCACGGTCATCTTCGGCGGTGTCGGGCAGGACCCCCAGGTTAAAGCCTTGCAATCCGGCGTGGACGTGCTCGTAGCCACGCCGGGCCGACTTCTCGACTTGATGGGACAAGGGCACGTTTCCATCAACAACGTCGAGATATTCGTCCTCGACGAGGCCGACCGGATGCTCGACATGGGCTTCATCCACGACGTGCGGCGTGTCGTCAAGGAGCTACCGATAAAGCGCCAGACGTTGCTCTTTTCGGCAACGATACCCGCCGAGATCGTGGAACTTGCCCAGAGCATCTTGAACGACCCGGTCGAGGTGCGGGTTTCCCCCGAGAAGGTGACCCTGGACGAGATCGCCCAATCCCTCTACTTCGTTCCCAAGAAACAGAAGGTGTTGCTCCTCATCGAGCTGCTAAAAGACAAAAAGATTATCCGGGCGCTCGTGTTCACGCGCACCAAGCATGGCGCCAACCAGGTCGTCAAGAAGCTGGTGAAGGCGGGTATCCCTGCCTTGGCAATCCACGGGAACAAGTCCCAGACAGCTCGGCAGAAGGCGCTCGGGGACTTCAAGCAAGGCGACTTGCGGGTGCTCGTTGCCACGGACGTCGCGTCCCGTGGCATCGACGTGGATAACATCTCGCACGTCATTCAATATGATCTGCCAAACGTGCCCGAGACATATGTCCATCGTATCGGGAGGACAGGACGCATGGGAGCCGCTGGATCTGCGATCGCTTTCTGCGACGACGTTGAAAAGGATTGTTTGAAGGATATAGAGAAATTTATCAAGAAACGGGTGCCGGTCGTGGAAACCCACTTATTCAAGCCTTAGTCTTGCCCTTTCCTTCCAATAGTACTTTTTTTTCGAACGCCCATCCCCGCCAACCGATAAGTTTTTCGACAGCCGCGCCCTCGTTACCACGACCATGAGAAAAATCGAGCGCGTGGAGCTGCTCGCGCCGTGCCGGAACTGGAAATCACTAAAGGCGGCCGAGCAACACGCGGATGGCATCTATTTCGGCACCCACGTGCTCAATTTGCGGCAGATGGCCGATAACTTCGAGATTGGCGATCTCCCTGGCGTCGCAAAGTACTGCCACGAGCGTAACATGAAAACTTATCTCACGGTCAATTCGATCGTGTATGATAACGAGCTCGACGTGCTTAAAAGCATCATGGAGTCCGCGAAGGCTGCTGAAATCGACGCCGTCATCGTGCATGATCTCGCATCCGTTGAAACCGCCCGGGACGTCGGTATAGACTTCCACATGTCCACGCAAGCCAACATCTCCAACACCCGGGCCGCGCGGTTCTACGAGAAGCTCGGGGCGCGCCGCCTGATCCTCGCCCGCGAACTGTCGCTCGATCGCATCAAGGCCATCGTGCATGCCATGGACACCGCGACCATCGAGGTCTTCGTCCACGGTGCCATGTGCACTGCCATCTCGGGCCGCTGCTACCTGTCACTCGAATGCATGGGCACGGACGCGTCGTCGGGCAACCGGGGAACGTGCGCCCAGCCGTGCCGCCGCCGCTGGCGCGTGATCGACGAGGAAAACAACGAGATGCTCTACACGGGCGACATGTTCCTCAGCTCCAAGGACCTGTGCATGATCGAGCACGTTCCCAAGCTAATCGAGGCGAACATCGCCTCCTTCAAGATCGAGGGGCGCATGCGGGACCCGTTCTATGTCGAGACCGTCGTCAGGTGTTACAAGGAGGCCATCACGAGCCACTACGATGGCACGTTCACGGACGAGAAGGTCAAGGGCTGGCTCGCGGACATGGGGAAGGTATTCAACCGCGGCTTCACGACGGGGTTCTACTTCGGGCGCCCGACCGACGTGGACATCGAACACCACGTGCGCGGCAGCGTGTCCCATCATCGCCAGATCGAGATAGGCATCGTTAACGATTACTTGTCGAAGAGCCAGGCAGCTAAGATCATCTTGACCAATGGCCGCCTCCGCATCGGCGACGAGGTGTTCTTTATCGGCCAGGGTTCCAAGACCTACTTCCACATGAAGATCGATGCGGGCAACATGCGGATACAAGGAAAAGACGTGACCGAGACGCCTATCGCCGATGCCAAGAACCACGTGCTCGTCTCGATCAAGACCACGCAGCCCGTCAAGAAGAACGATCACGTGTCCGTGTTCACCGACGAGACCTATGACAACTTTCTCAAGGGCATGAAGGGCAAGGAAAGGTACCAGCGCCAGGGGATCGATGGCGACCAGCCAGACGGATGCGCGTGACCCCCGATGTGCAAGTGCCCCCGAAAGATTACCATGTCCACAGCAATGCTTGCCGGATTATGGCAGATAACCATAAATTGCATGGGGAGAACACTTTTTATCCATCTCGAGAGAGGAAACGATTATGGCAAACACATGCAGTAACTGTGGGCGAGAAATAGAGGCCATGGACATGGTATTTTGCCCATCGTGTGGCGCACGACTCGATGCTGGCGAAAAGGAGGTTGGTATTGACGAGCTTTCGTTTATCGAACCATTCCAAGACCAGAACGTGGCTTCCGGCTCGGAAACCCCATATGAGAACTCGTCTTGGGATGATAAGCCTATTAAATGGTTCGTGATACATGGCTCCTTCTTCTATTCAGGCGGGAGGGAGGGTGGAGATTTAGTCCTGACATCTACCGGTTTAAAGTTCACTTCAAAAAATATGAATCTCCGGTTGTATTACCAGTCCATGGTGCACGTGGAACAGATATTGAAGGATCAATTCACGATCACAACGAAGGACGGCATTATCTTGAAATTCAGGGTAATCAACGCGAGGACATGGGTCGAGAAGATAATAGAGATGAAAGAGTTCGCCTAGTGACGCACCTAGCCTCGATGTGGTTCGATAAAATATCATCAATACTGGCAAGGATCCTCACACAATGCCATCCTTGATGCACGAGCACGATTTTTAGAAATTTCACGGGCCTCGAGCTTATCACGATAGGTGGATGAAGCTTTATAATCTATCGCTACGATGTGATTAAATGTCCCGACCTAGACTGTGTCGATAACCTCCCTCTCTTTTAATTGAAAAAAAACATGTGTTCGGGACGAGTGACGACGCGAGATGTCAAAAGACCTGGACTTCGTTTGCAACAAGTGCAACTTTGGTTTACACTATTATTATTACGCTTACGTTGTAAATGACAAGGGTGAACGCGTGTTCTGCCCGCCACCGAATCCCGAGGCGACCGCGCGAAAGATCCTCGGCCCAGGCGTGACGGACGAGTTGCTCAAGCGTCGCTCGGGGCTCAACGAGTCATTCATGTGTAAAACTTGCTTGATGGAAGCCGTGCTTGACGGCAGCAAGGACCCGCTCGTGTGCCCCGCGTGCAGGTCCAAGGACCTCGTCCGGACGAGGGAAATGATCAAGAAAATGTGCCCGAAATGTAAGAAAGGCACGATCGAGGAGAACCCGGCCAAGAAAGCCCAGCCCACCGTGTGATCGCGCCCGGCTGACCGGGAAAAAGGATTTCTACACACCTCGCCTTCTGGCAGTTATGGACTTATCACGAGTTGCTGGGCGGTTCACCGAGTCTGTCATCAGGGAAATGACACGCATCTCCAAGCAAATCCCCGGCTCGATTAACCTCGCCCAGGGGTTCCCCGACTTCCCTGCCCGTGCAGATATCAAGGAGAAAGCATGCGATGCCATCAAGAACGACATCAACCAGTATTCCATCACGTGGGGCGCCAAGGTGTTGCGTGATGCAATTTCCAAGAAGGTCAAGCGATTCAATCGCATCGATGCGGATCCCGAGACAAGCATCACGGTATGCTGCGGGTCAACCGAGGCCATGATGTCATCGCTGCGCGCCGTGATCAACCCGGGCGACGAGATCATCATTTTCGAACCATTCTACGAGAATTATGGACCCGATTGCCTCCTCTCGGGCGCGATCCCGTGCTTCATGAGGCTCGAGCCACCTGATTGGCATTTCGACGAGGATGCCCTGGCGAAATCGTTCAACAAAAAGACGAAGGCGATCATCATCAACACGCCCAATAACCCCACGGGCAAGGTATTCTCGCGTAAAGAATTATCCTTCATTGCTAACTTATGCCAGCAGCATGATTGCCTCGCCGTGACGGATGAGATATACGAGCACATCATCTACGACGGCCACGAGCACGTCTCGATCGCATCGCTGCCGGGAATGGCCGATCACTCGATCACGATCAACTCGATTTCTAAGACCTACTCGCTCACCGGGTGGCGTGTTGGATGGGCAATCGCGTCCCCTCGGATCACTGCCGAGATCAAGAAGGTTCATGACTTTCTCACCGTAGGCGCCGCCGCCCCGCTGCAAGAAGCGGCGGCATACGCGCTCGGGCTCGGTGATGATTACTACGACTGGCTCACGAGCTTCTACACGCGCGCACGCGACACGCTCTACAAGGCCTTGAAAGAAACCAATTGCCTCAAGCCGTGGAAAGTAACGGGCGCGTATTACATCATGTGCGAATGCGACGAGTACATGAAGCACCACGACCTGGAAAACTCGCGCGACCTCGCGATCCAGCTGTTGAAGAGCATTGGCATCGCTACCGTGCCGGGCAGCTCGTTCTACTTGGATCCTAAAAATGGTAACCGCCAGACACGGTTCTGCTTTTGTAAAAAAGAGGAGACCCTCGCGAAGGCGGCGGAGCTGCTCCGCAAGATAGGGATATGACCGACTTTCGAGAAGGGAGGGGAACACACTTTGCAAGCCGTGCTTTTTCACGTGCCGATAGTGAACACGACCGAGTCCATTCGTCGCACGTATTACACGGCCGCAAAGCTATTTAGTTTCAGTAAATCTGGACTTTCAAAGTTATGATTTATATATCCCTTGATAAAACCGTTCTTTCAAGTCAATCACTAGTTTTAGATGTGCATGCAATATTTTTTACTTGTTTTATAGATCGTGGAAACGGAGGCAT
>Ga0172366_10002031_pt1 | contig 15822 bp, 12 predicted proteins | sample LakKivSesite69cm_FD_114533 | JGI IMG/M metagenome (GOLD analysis project Ga0172366, IMG submission 114533) | Sediment microbial communities from Lake Kivu, Rwanda - Sediment site 69cm | ecosystem: Environmental > Aquatic > Freshwater > Lake > Sediment | place: Rwanda: Western Province, Lake... | reverse complement strand
GCGTCCACTTCAGCAGCAGCCAACCCATTGCAGCCCAATGGTTGCGGGCCGTCAAGTGGTACGAGCAGCCCGAACTGATGGCCTACTGGTCGGTGCCCTGCGTGCCGGGGCCGCTGAAGTAGGACAATGCGTAATCCGTAATTCGTAATGCGTAATTCGTAATTCGTGATTCGTAACTTGCCCGTGAGCAGGAGGTGTGTATTGCCAGACGTCACCAGGCCCTGTCTCTACTTTGAAAAGCCAGGCCGGCGCAACACGGACAAAGTCGTCGAGGCCGTGATCGAGCGCCTGGCCGAAGGTGACATCAAGACCGTCGTCGTCGCCAGCACGACCGGCTATACCGCGCTCGAGTTCTCCGAGGCGCTACAGAAGAAGGGCAACGTCACACTCATCAGCGTGGCCGAAACGCCGCTCATCCGGGAGTGGGGAGCCGAGTGGCCCTGCCTGAAGCCGGAGACTAAACAGGAGCTAGAGCGACGCGGGGTGATCGTCGCCGATCGCGTGCCCTACCTGCTCCACAGCTCGGTGCTCGACTACAGCCAGTGGAAGGTGCCCACGCCTGAGGCGATCCTGCGGGAAACGCTGTACGCCTTTGGCCAGGGGCTGAAGGTGGCCGTTGAGGTCGTGTTGATCGCCGTGGCCAGCGGCTTCCTGGAACCCTTCCAGGACGTCATCGCGGTGGGAGGAACCGCGCGGGGAGCCGATACGGCGATCGTCGTGCGCGCCACGCTCCCCAACCACGTTTTCAGCCAGGATGCGGGCAAGCGGCTCGTCATCCGCGAGATCCTATGCAAGCCACGTTGAGAACAAGCCTGTCTTCTCGTGAACGCCTGCTGTGTGCGATGGGGGGACAGGAACCCGATCACGTCCCCCTCTGGAACCTGTGGCGCAATCGGGACGTCCCATTTCGCTACTCGACACAGGTGGAGCGGGCCGAAGCTGTGTTGAACCTGGGGCTGGACGATACGCTGCTGTTGCAGCCCCCGTTGAACAAGACCGAGCACTATGACGCCAATCGCGTGCCGGGCGTCAAGATCCAGGTGCAGCGCGTGCAAACCCGGCAAGCGCGCTACCCGCTGCTGCTCAAGGAATACGATACGCCGGCTGGACAGATCAGGCAGGTGGTGCGGCGAACCGGGGATTGGCCCTACGGTGAGGACGTGCGGCTCTTTAGCGACCACAACGTCTCGCGTTCGGAAGAGTTCCCCGTCAAAGGGCCGGAGGACCTTCCGAGCCTGCGCCACCTTCTCTGCGAGCCAACAGCGGACCAGGTGCGGGAGTTCCAGCAGACTGCTGCGCAACTGCGCCAGGATGCCCGGCGCCTGGGCGTGGTGCTGGAGGGAGGCTGGACCGCCCTAGGGGATGCGGCGCTGTGGCTGTTGGGCACCGAGCCGCTGCTTCTATTGCAGATGGATCAGCCCGAGTTCCTGGAAGAGCTGTTGGAGCTGATATGCCAGTGGGAACTCGGGCGCATGGAACTCTTGTTGGAAGAAGGGGTGCAAGTCATCGTGCACTCGGCGTGGTACGAGAGCACCGACTTCTGGACACCAAAGAACTACCGCCGGTTGCTCAAACCGCGCCTGCAGCGGTTGGTGGACCTGGCGCACCAGGCTGGCGCGCTGTTTTCCTACATCATCACCACGTCCTGGCAGGCGCTGGCAGGTGACTTTGCGGACCTGGGGTTCGACAGCCTGGTGGGCGTGGACCCTGTGCAGGGCAAGGCAAATCTCAGGGAGACCAGGCATTGTCTCGGAGCGCACATGTGCCTGTGGGGGGGACTCAACGGCGCGCTTACGCTGGGGCAGGGCGCACCGGCCGAGGTGCGCCAGGCCACCGAGGAGGCCATTCGCACGCTGGGACCGGGCGGGGGGTTCGTGCTCTACCCGGTGGATCAACTGGTCCAAGAGACCCCATGGCCTAACGTCGAGGCGATGATCGAGGCCTGGCAGGAGTTCGGGAGTTACCCGATGTGAACGAGCCAATGGCAAATGGCGAATGGCGAATGGCGAATGGCGAATGGCGAATGGCGATTTGCCGATTTGCCGATTTTTCGAGGAGGTCACAGCGTGAACGCAGGTCAACTACGAGCAGGCGTCTCTGAAATCGAACTGAAACCTGAGCTGGGGCTGGCGACGGGAGACGGCGCGCCCCAGGCGAAGGGATTCCTCACGCCGCTGTACGTCAAGGCGCTGGTCCTTGCTAACGGCGACGACCAGGTCGCCGTGGCAACGCTGGACATGCTGGGCATAGACCGGCCCGATGCGCTCCGCGCTGCTGAACTGGCCAACGAGCGCTGTGGCATCCCCGCGCAAGCAATCATCATGGCGTGTTCGCACACCCACGTCGCCCCCTCCATGCTCCCGACGCTGCACACCTATCGAGAGGCCTTCAACCCTTACTGGGACGAAACGGCCAAAGCGCGTGAGCGGGCCTGGATCAACACCGTGGTAGAGACCATCGCCAGCGCAGTTTGTGATGCCCGAGCGCATCTACAGGAAGCCTCCATCGGCGTGGTGACCGCCGACCTGCCCTGGCTGATCTTCAACCGCCGCCGCCACACGCGCAACTTTGGGGTGTGGACCCATTGGATGGGGATTCCGAAAGACCAGGCCTATCGCCCCGAGGGGCCGGTTGACCCTGAATTCGGGCTGTTCGTCGTGCGCGGCGCCGACCACAGGCCAATCTGCCTGATGTGGAACTTTACCGGCCACAACTCGTTCAACTTTGGCGACAAGTACTCGGCGGACTTGCCTTACACGGTGCAATCGGCGCTCGACGAGCGCATGGGCGAGCACGTGCCCTGCCTGTACACGCCCGGATGCAGCGGCAACACCAATTACTTCGACTTTCAGAAGCCGGAGGGGCTGGAGAAGGCGACCGAGGGAGTGGCCAGCGCGATCATGGCGATCTATCGCGAGGCGTGCACGTTGCCCGTCGTGAAACTTGGCAGCCGCCAGGCGGAGCTCTTGTGCGCCCAACGAGACGTCTCCCACTACTGGTGGAAGCACGACATCGAGACGAAACTGCCCGCATGGGCAAACTATGGCCTGCAAGAGGTAGCGCGCTTCCAGGCCGAAGCCAAAGCAGGGGCAGGTCTTGCACCTGCGCTTGAGAGCGAGACCTACCCGGTAGACGTGACGGTGCTGCGGCTTGGCGAGGCCGCGCTGGTCGGCGTGCCCGCCGAAGCTTTCGTCGAGTTTGGGCTGATGATCAAGGAGCGTTCGCCCTTCCGGCGCACCTACGTGGCCTCCTACGCCAACGGTTACGCCGGGTACGTCGCCACGCGCCGGGCTTTTCTCGGCGGCTCGTACGAGGCCTGGCCCACGCTCAACGCCCGCGTCGGCCGGGAGGGCGGCTACCTGATGGTGGACAAGGCGGTCGAACTGCTGGAAGAGTTGTATAACGAATAGCGAATAGCGAATGGCAAATGGCGAATGGCGAATGGCGAATGGCGAATGGCGAATGGCGAATGGCGGAGATCACGGAGCACTGATCCCTGATCGCTGCTCGCTGGCGAGGAGAATTCGATGACGATAGACCGTTTTAAGGCAGGCGTGGCTGAACTTGAAATCACAGGCAAGATCGGGCTGGAATTGGCAGCCGAGTTTAACCCACGGGTGTCGAAGGGGGTACGCACACCGTTGATGGCCAAAGCGCTCGTGCTGTCGGACGGCGACGAGACGCTCGCCATCGTGACGCTCGACCTGTTCGGGCTGCAGCGTCCGGCAGCCGATCAACTGGTGCAGTCCATCAGTGAACGCTGCGGGCTGAAGCCGGAGGCGGTGATGCTGCTGTGCTCGCACACGCGCGCTGCCCCCTACACCACCCCCGTCGTGGGTTGGCCCGGCGTGCACGAGGGCTATCTGGCGGAGGTCGTGTCCAACGTGCCAGGCGTGGTAACCCAGGCCATCAGCGCGCTCCAGGACGCCTCCCTCGGCGCAGGACGTGCGGTGCTGCCGCACCTGATCTTCAACCACCGCCTGATGACGCGCAACATGAAGGCGATCACGGCCTGGCTGGGCGTGCCCAGGGACGAGGTCCTGGCTCCAGAGGGGCCTACGGACTCCGAGTTCAGCGTCCTGGTCGTGCGGGACAACAAGGGGCGTCCGCTGTGCCTGCTGTGGAACCTGGCCGCCGACAACCGCTTCTCTCAGGACGACCAGGTATCGGCGGACCTGCCGCATGTCGTCCAGCAGGAACTGGACGGGCGGCTGGGCACCCACGTGCCCTGTCTGTACCTGGCCGGGTGCGGGGGCAACGTGAGCTTCACGTACGGATTGAAGGAGACCGCGGACGTCGTCGCCAGTGCGGTGATGGCAGTACAACTGGAGACACCTTGCGACCCGCTGGTCAAGCTGGGCTGCGTCAGAGAGAATATGGTCCTGCCCATCCGCGATTACACCCACTTCTGGAGCCAGACAGACGTCGAGCTCAAGTACCCCCAGGCAGTGGGTGCGTACGCGCAGGAGTTGGAGCTGTTGCGCCAGGAAGGAGCCTACGCAGTGCCGACCAGTGTACAGGTATTCCGCCTGGGCAGGTTTGCACTGGTAGGGTTGCCAGGGATGCCGTTTGCAGAGTTCGCGCTGGAGATCAAAGAACAGTCGCCCTTCCAGGCCACGTTTGTGGCCGGGAACGCCGGCGCTCACGTGGGCTATGTGATCACGCGGGAAGCGTTTGAGCACGAGGGCTCTGAGGCCTGGCCTGCCCGATCGGCCAGGGTTGGCCCTGGTGGGGGAGAGTTTATGGCCGAGGAAGCGATCGGCCTGCTCAAGGGACTGTGGCGGATATAGTCAAGTCAGGAGGAGCCATGGAGCGAGCAAGAGGACCTAAAAGACCCACATGGAGCAAGATGGCCCAGCGCGAGTTCGTCGCCGGTCTGATCTTCTCCTCACCCTGGATCATTGGCGTGCTGGTTTTTCTGGCCTATCCCATGCTCGCCTCACTGTACTATAGCTTCACCCAGTACGATATTCCCCAGGCACCCCACTGGGTGGGGCTCAACAACTATGTCAAGTTGATCGCAGAGGACCGCTTTTTCCCCAAATCGCTCTGGAACAGTGCCTACCTGACTGCGATAGGCATTCCGGTCCAGTTGATCTTTGCCTTGTTCTGCGCCCTGATCCTGAACTTGAAGATCCGCGGCCAGGCAGTCTGGCGCACGATCTACGTCTTGCCCACCTTGATGCCCGCCGTAGCCATGGCCTTCCTGTGGAGCTGGATCCTGAACCCACAACTGGGCCTGGTCAACCACCTCCTGAAGCTCATCGGTATCAAAGGCCCGCTATGGTTTAACAGCCCGCTGTGGTCCAAGCCGAGCATCATCATCATGCAGACCTGGGCCGTGGGCTTTATGACGATCCTGTACCTGGCTGCCCTGCAAGGGGTGCCCAAAGAGCTCTACGAGTCGGCTGAGATAGATGGGGCAGGCTCCGTGCGCCGGTTTTTCAGCATCACACTGCCCATGATCTCGCCCGTGACCTTGTTCCAACTCATCACGGGCATCCTGTGGTCACTCCAGTACTTCACACAGGCCTACATCATCGGCTTGATCAGCACCGGAGGAGGCGGCACGAGTTCACTGGGCGCACCCCAAGGCTCGCTTCTGTTCTATGGCTTGTATCTCTATATCCAGGCCTTCGAGTACTTGAAGATGGGGTACGCCTCAGCGCTGGCCTGGATCCTCTTCCTGATCTCTGCGGTGGTGACGTGGGTGATCTTGCGCACCTCGAACCGCTGGACGTACTATGACGTTGTCTAACTGAGAGGGGGATGTTCCATGAAGACCGTTCAGACAGACAAGCCAGTCACTGCGCGGCACAAGCCACTTAGCGTGCGCTTGCAGCGAGCCGGACTTCAGGTGTTCTACTACATAGTCATGTCCGTGGTAGCCCTGCTGTTCCTGATACCATGGATGTGGCTGGTCTCCACGTCGCTCAAGCCGCCCGAACAGATCATCGAGATTCCGCCGCGCCTGTTCCCCAATCCGGTGATGTGGATCAACTATTGGTACGGCATCACCTCCATCAATTTCGTGCGCTACCTGTTCAACACCCTCGTCATTTGCGGGGCCGTCCTGGTCGGGCGCATTTTTTCCTGCACGGTCGTCGCGTACGCCCTCTCGCACATCAATTGGGCTGGCCGAGGCATCCTCTTTGCCATCGTTCTGGCCACGATGATGTTGCCCGGCCAGGTGACGATGATTCCGATCTTTATCATCTTTAGCCGGCTAAAGTGGGTGGACACGTTTCTCCCGCTCATTGCGCCTGCGTTCTTTGGCGATGCCTTCTTCATCTTCATGATGCGGCAATTCTTCATGAGCATCCCCCAGGAACTCACCGACGCCGCGCGCCTGGACGGAGCCTCGCACTTCGATACTTACTGGCGCGTGGTGATGCCACTGGCCAGGCCAGCCCTGGCCACACTGATTGCCTTCACTTTCATTTGGACCTTCACGGACTTTCAGATGCCCTTGATCTACCTCAAGGATCGCGCTCTGTGGACTCTCGCGCTGGGGATGCAAGGCTACCTCCGGCGCTATGGTGCTACTGGCACAGCCATGGGAGCGATGATGGCTGGCGCGACGTTGTATACCCTGCCTATGATCGTGCTCTTTTTTGTCGCCCAGAAACGGCTCATTCAGGGTATCGTCACGACCGGGTTCAAGTAGATCGTGTGGCTTTGAGGTCATCCCACATTTTGGGGGTAGGGCAAACACGACAAGGAAGGAGGTGCATAGGGACAGTTCTCGGCACAAGACAGGATCGGAGACCCGGCTTCAGCCGGGCAATCCCCGACAAATCGAGGGTATCAACGTACCACACAACCTCAACCCGAAACTAAGGAGGAGTGAAATGAGTGGGCAAGTCTTTTCTCGTCGTGAGATGTTGAAGATGATGGGCGCGAGCGCGGCAGGGGCCGTGCTGGCATCCTGTGCTCCCGCTGCGACACCCACTTTGGCACCCACGCACGAAGCCGAAGTGCAGCTCCCGACCGGGGAGCAACTGGAGGGGTTTGCACCCCTGATGTCCAACCCCTCAGAGAAGGTAAAACTCGTGTATTGGTGGGGGAACAACTATGAGCCGGCGTTGCAATTCACGCACGACGTCATCGCCCGCTTCTCTAAGGTCTATCCCAACGTCGAAGTCGAGCCCGTCGCCGGCCAGAACTGCGACGCGTTTGTGACCGCCGCCGCGGCCGGAACACCCCCCGACCTCTTCCACACCTGGGATTGCGTGGAGCGCATGGGCAACTGGGCCAAGCGCGGCATGCTCATGCCCCTGGACGAGTACATTGCCGGCAGCAAGTTCGACCTGAACGATTACGTGCCCGGCATCATGGACACCTGCAAGATGGACGGCAAGATCTGGGGCATGGTGGACACGGCCGGCGTGTTCCTGCTCTGGACGCGCCCGCAACTGTTCACTGAGATCGGCAAGGGGGCCGGTGAACTGCCCAAAGATACCGACGAACTGTGGCAATGGGCCCAGGAGCTCACTACCCGCGACGACAGCGACAACATTCAGCGCATCGGCATGCGCTTCCCCAACTGGCTGTGGGAGTACCTGACCTGGATCGTCAACTTTGGCGGCATCCTGTGGGACGTTGAGGCCGGACAACCGACGCCTGAGCATCCCGGCGTCGTGGAAGCGCTCAATGACCTCGTGGCCCAGGTCAAAGCCTACGGCGTCGAGACGCTGGACACCTGGGCAGCCAGTATCGGTTCCCAGGGCGGCGCGCAAGACCCCTGGCTGGCCGGCAATGCAGCGATGCAGGTGTCGGGCGACTGGACCGGCCAATCCATCTTCGACTTCTTCCCGGATTGGGAGTCCGGCAAAGACTACGGTGCGGCAGCGCCGCCTTCACCTCCGGCCTCCAAGGTGCACGGTGACAGTGCCGTCGCCTGGTGGTCCTGGCCTTTCGTGATCCCCAGCGGCATCAAGCAACCCGACTGGGCGTGGGAGTTGCTGCGCTTCTACCTGTCGCCGGAGTATCAGGTCAACGTCCACGCCAAGTTCAAGGAAATCCTGGTGCGGAAGAGCATGATGAAGGACGAACGTCTCTGGTGGCCTTCGGTGACAGTCGCTCAAAGCATCGTCGAGGGCGGGCGCAAGTTGACGACCGTGATGCCCATGAACCCGGTGGCATCAGAGTACCTCAATCTGATGGGCGAGGCAGTGGACAGCATCCTCCACATGGCCGAGACGCCAGAGGCCGCCATGGCCCGGGTCAAGGGAGAAGTATTGAAAGCGATGCAGGAGTCATCCTCCTAGAGAGACTCCCGCATCTTGAGCACCATGTAACACCCGCGCGGGCGATCGGTCGCCACGATAGGGGGCCGGTCGCCCGCAGGTTGAGCGAATGGCGAATGGCGAATCTGCGAGTGAACGAATGGGCGAACAGCGAATGGCGAATGGCGATCTGCGATTTGCTGATTTGCCGATTTGCTGATTTGCGATTTGCGATAGGCGGTAAGCGATAGGCAATTTGCGATTTGCTGCCTGCTGTGACATCGGCGGAACCAAAGTGCTCCTGGGATTGGTAGACGAAGAGGGACACGTCCTGGCCCGGGAGCGCTATCTGCTAGGTGTCCAGCGTGAACCTGTCCAGATCGTGCATGAACTGGACTCCCGCTTGCGCTATCTGGCCATCAGCGCAGGTTTGACCTGGGAAACAGTAGCCGGCGTAGGGTGCAGTGCGGCCGTGATGGCGGACGTCGAGAAAGGAATCGTGTTATCTGCTCCCAATTTGCTCGGCCCACATCGGAACGTACCGTTCAGGGACATGTTGCAGGCTGCAACTGGCCGACCGGCCTTGATCGAGATGGATGCCTACGCCGCGGCACTGGGGGAGGCCTGGAAAGGGGCCGGCGCAGGCGTTGACTACTTTGTCTACGTCGTCGTGGGTACAGGCATCGGAGCCGGCATCCTGATGCATGGCCAGGTGTACCGGGGCTGGCGCGGTACGGCGGGGGAGTTTGGCCATACGACGATTGACCCCAACGGGCCGCTCTGCAACTGCGGCCGCTACGGCTGCCTGGAGGCCCTGGCCGCCGGCCCGGCGATTGCGTTGCGTGCCCAGGGAGCACTTCTCCAGGGACGCCGGACCATCATCGCGGAATTGGCTGCCGGCCAGGAGCCGAACGCAGAAGCCGTGTTTGAGGCCGCGCGTCTCGGCGATCAAGTGGCCCAGGAGATCGTATGCCAGACAGCCGGGTACCTGGGGATCGGCCTGGCCAACGTGTTGCACCTCCTGAATCCACAAGTGATCGCCTTAGGTGGTGGTGTGATCCAGGGTGGCGCTGACCTGCTGCTGGACCCTATCCGGCGCACGGTGGCTCGCCAGTGCGGGAGCTGGATTGATCTGGAAGGGACGCGCATCGTCCTATCTACGTTGGGCGAAGATGCTGGCCTTCTGGGAGTCGCCAGCCTGGTTTGGAGATCGTGTGAGGACCAGAAACCATAGGAGGAATCATCATGTCCCGTATCCACTACTTTGCGGATGGTTATTTACTGGAGGCCGCAGGCCCCAATCGTCAGTCCACGTGGGTGTGTATGTTCAACCCATCCAGACGACAAGTGCAGCTCAAGTTCACTTTCTATTATGAGCATGCCGAACCGACAACCATGTTCTATCAGGTGCCGGCGGAAATGGGCACGAATCTTCATCTGCTGAGCTGTAAGGAGGTGGTTCAAAACGAGCGCTTTGGGGCCAGGATCGAGAGTTCCGAACCTATGGTGATTCAGATCACCACTGGTTACTATGGCGTTGAAGACCGGGCAGATTGGTATACCAGAGCCATGCACTCGGTCATCTGCAGTGACCGGCTGTCCAAAATCAACTATTACGCCGATGCATTGGTGATTGACAGAGCAGGCCAGCGCCTCAAAGAGCCGGAATGGGCATTTATTCTCAACCCGAACAAAGCTGCGGCGCAGGTGACTTTGTATGCGTATTATGGTGACCAGACAAAAGCCACCTATGACTTCCACGTACCGCCGGAGCGGGTCCTGCCCATTTTCATGGATGAACTGGTCGTGAAGAACAAGATCTTTGGCGCCAAGTATATCAGCACCATACCGATTGCGATCCAGCAGACTCGCTTGATCGTGGAGGAAGATCGCCAAACCATCCGTGCTTGTTTCTCTGTCATGGCAAAGCCCGAACCGTTGATCTGGCAGGACGAAAGTGAGCTGGCCATTATCAGTTGAGGTGATCCACTGTGCCCGAGAGCAAGATTACTGTCTTTGAAGCCCAGGAGACCATTTTCTTCGGACGTGAACAGGGGCGACTGCGCCAGTGGATCATGGTGACCATTGGGTATCGCTCAGAACGGCCAGTGCAGGGTCAGGTGGAGATCGAGGCCGGCGGCGAAAAAGTGATCACGCGCCTGGAGATTGCCCCCGGCGTGCGGCAGTACCGTTGCGATGCGCCAACCCTCTGGCCCCATCACCCGCCGCTCGCCCGGGCTCCGCTCCGCCTGGCAGCCGGTGGAGACATGGTGACGTCCACTGCGCCGGTCGGCGCCCATCGCCCATGGACGGTGTACCTGTTGAGCGACGTGTGCACCGATTACACCTGGGTGTACGACGACGTGGAAGCAGTCCACGCTGACGACGCAGCCATCACAGAGGCAGAGAGCGCCCTGGCCGAAGCAACCCAAAGCGACCCCGAAGCCAACCGCAATCATTACAACTTCGTCCATGCCCGGCAGGCCTGGTTCTACCTGGAACGTTACCCTGACCAGGGAGTGAGATTCTTCGACCACGTTCGCCAGGGGACGCTCACACTCAACCCGATCTTCAACATGTGTCTTACGGGCAACATGGGTCTGGAAGAACTGATCCGTCAATTCTACCCGGCCCGGGCCTGGGCCTTACGACACGGGCTGGACATCGGCTATGCCAACCACCAGGAAACACCGACGATCACCTGGGCGATGGCTACGGTCCTGGCCGGGAGCGGCGTCCACCACCTGGTCAAATCCATTCTGCCTTACGAATGCCCCTGGACCGCACGGCTGGAGGAACCGCCTGTCTTTGCCTGGGAAGGGCCGGATGGCAGCCGTGTCCTGGTACGACGCCGCAACAAGGACTACGTCGAGGGCAGTTTCGTCCTGCGCGACCTGCGGGCGACCAACACAGCCCTCCACGACGAGATCGTCCCCTACTACGAGCAACTGGGTGAAGGCTACCCCTTCAGTGCCATTGCGCTCGTCGGCTGCTACGGCGACCTGTCGCCCCACAGCAGCGACCTGCCCGCGCAGAAAGTCGCCACCATCGCTGCCTACAACGCGCAAGGGTGGGAGTATCCGAAGCTGGTCAATGCCTCTCACAAACAGTTCTGGGACGACGTAGAGCGCCAGGTTACGGCGCGAGCCATCCAGGTGCCCGTCTATCGCGGTGACTACGGGGCCTCGTGGGAGGCGTGGCCGGTCAGCCTGGCGAATGACTTTGCCGGTTGGCGGCGGGCGCAGGAACGGGCCGGCACTGCCGACAAACTGGACGCGCTCCTATCTTGCCTGAACGACGCTTGGCGCCAGGTTCATCACCCGCGACTCGCGCAGGGCTGGGCAAACCTCATCTACCTGGCCGATCACGCCTGGAACGGGGCCAACGACGCCAACCGGGCGCTCAACGCCTCCCTGCGCCGCCAGTGGCAGACGGCCGCCAACGGGGCCTTCGATGCACTCATCGCCGATGGATTGGCAGCCCTGAGCCGTCACATTCCCACCAGTGCCTGCCCTTCATCCCTCCCCATGGAGGAGATAGAGGACAGAATCGTGGTGTTCAATGGCCTGAGCTGGCCTCGGACAGGGCTGGTGCGGGTAGCCCTGGGCAAACACGCTCCTCACTCCAACCCTCTCCCCGCAGGAGAGAGAGAGACGGACTTTTGCCTCATAGACGTTGCCACCGGAGAGCCAGTCCCCACGCAGGCGGCAGAGGAAGATGGCCAGCCCGTGCTCTGGTTCGAGGCTCGTGACGTTCCCCCCATTGGCTACCGAGTCTTTGCCAATCGCAAATCGCAAATCTCCGCTCGCCATTCGCCATTCGCCATTCGCCATTCGCCAGATTGGAAAACCGCAGATTCCAGGCTGGAAGGCCCATTCTACGCCGTCGAAGTCAGTCCAACCACCGGCGGCATCGTGAGCCTGTACGACAAGGTGCGGGGCAAAGAACTAGTGGACCCGGACAGCTCCTATCACCTCAACCAGTGCCTGTATCTCTCGCAGGGAGTCGAGCATACGCCCCACGCAGCAAGTGTCGAGAGCGGGCCGTGCGGCCCACTGTTCGGCCAACTGATCGTGCGAGCTGCACTGAAGAACACGGCCGTGACCACGACGATTACGTTGTACGCAAATCTCGACCGCGTGGACATCCGCAACGAGGTAGAGAAACTGCCGACAGTCGAGAAGCAAGAGTTGGATTTCGCTTTCCCCTTCCAGGTGCCGCACCGGCAGTATCGCTTTGAAGCGCCTGGGGCGATTGTCGCGCCCGGTGTAGATCAACGCCCGGGCGCAGGGCAGGCCGTGACCGCCGTGCGCCACTTTGTGGACGTGTTCAATGACGAGTTCGGTGTCACTCTGTCACAGGCCGACTCTGGGCTGATCGAGTTCGGCCATCGCACCACGGCTGAAGACCCTCTGGAGCCGGATCCTGGCAACAGCACCGTGCTGGCGCTGGCATTGGAAAACTGCCTGGACTGGCACGAGGCCGTCCGTGACCAGGCCGGGGTAACGCGCTTCGTCTTCCGCTACAGCCTGCGTGGCCATGGAGGAGGATTCGACCCGCTGGCAGCCATGCGCTTTGGGTGGGAGGACAACAACGAGTTGTTGTCCGTGACCTTGCCGGATGGACAAGAAGGCGACCTGCCGCCCGACAAACACGCCTTTTTGGAGGTGGCGCCGGACAACGTTGTGACAACCAGCTTCAAGGTAGCCGAGGAAGAAGGCCTGATCGTCCGCCTGTGGGAATGCGCCGGGCGTGACACGCCGGCCGTGGTGAGAGTTTCTGGTCTTGGCTCACTACGGGCAGCGCGACAGACAGACTTGCTGGAAAGGGACGTGGAGCCCCTGCCCACTACCGCTGAGGAAGCGCACGTCCGCGTCCGGGCGCGCGGCCTGGCCACCGTCCGCCTGTTATTCTGAGGCCATCCTTACACACCACACATTACGAATTGCGAATTGCGAATTGCGCATCACTCATCACGTTTCACGTTTCACGCATCACGATTACAGGAGGTGTCCCGTGTATACCGAATGGTATGCCACCGAGTTCTTCTCCCACTATGCGCCGTTCAAAGACTGGGTGACCGGCGCGATGGTGCAGAGCACCAACGTCTTCGATGCCTGGGCGCTTTTGGTCAACCTCAGTTCCACGCAAGACGCTCAGGTGACGGCCACGTTCTTCTACGAGGATGAACCGCCCCAGGACTTTACCTTCGTGTTGCCGGCTGGCCGCCAGGGACGGCTGCACATGCAGGAACAGCCGGACAACCTGGGAACGGCCAACCTGCCGCCAGGGTGCAATCCGCGCAAGCGCTTCGGCATGCGCGTGCGCAGCACTGCACCCATCGTTGTCCAGGCCACAGTCGGCGACCGCCTGGCCCACGAACGGGTGACCAACAGCATGGCCACCTTCCTGTTTCACCCCGGTCCGCTGGGCGACCTGGAGAAACAGTGGTATTATGTGGACTGTGTCTACATCACGTCTGAAAAATGGCCCCTGGAAGAGCGGGAATGGTTGACTATCCTGAACCCGAACAATGTAGCAGCCCATTGCACCGTGACCTTTATCCCCGGTGGCGACGTGGACGTTGGAGCGCGGGTCTCCAAACCGGCCCGGCCAGACTTGAAGCCTGTGGAATACACGTTCACCGTCCCGGCCGAGCGTATCTTGCCCACCGAACTCTCTAACCTGTCGCAGGTGCTTCCCAACCAGCCCTATGCAGTGCGGGTTCAGAGCGACGTTCCGGTCACCGTGCAGGGCATCCGCCACATCTTCGAACGCGGCAAATACGGATTCTCGCGAGCCTGGGCCGTGCTGGATGCCATGCCCGTTGCGGACGTCGGAGAATAAACTCACTCACAAATGATGCTGGAGGACCTATGGCAAAACTACACACTGTGCTTGGTCCCATAGACACGAGCCACATGGGAACGACGCTGATCCACGAGCATATTCTGTTTCACTTCGATGACTCCCGGCGCGCGCGATCCATCGAGTTCGCCGCCGGGCTGCTGCGCGACGCCCGCCAGGTGGGCGTCCAAACGGTCGTGGACTTGACTCCGGTGCGCCGGATAGACTGGCTCATGGAGATCGCCAGCCTGGTGGACGTCCACGTCGTCGCCTGCACGGGTTACTATCTGGAACACTTGACCCCCGGGCCCCTGGCAGCGCTCAGCGAATCCCAGATGGTCGCCCGTATGGTGCACGAGCTGACAGACGGCATAGATACAACCGGTGTCCGGGCCGGCATCATCAAGGCGGCCGGTAACTCGCCCCAACTTACCTCGTGGGAGGAGCAGGTCTTCAGAGCTGCGGCCAAAGCGCACCTCAAGACGGGAGCCTGCATTGCCACGCATGCGTGCGCCGGGTCACGTGAGCAAGCCCAGGTGCTGTTGCGAGCAGGCGCCGACCTGAACCGCGTCTTCTTCTCGCACGTCGAGGCCGAGTTTGGCTGGGAGGGACGGACCCTCCAAGAAGAGGCCAGATACCTGGAAGACATCGCCCGCCAGGGCGGATCGCTCCTCTTTAACAACTTTGGCTTTGAGTTCGACACCCCCTGGCCCGATTTGACCTGCCTCCTGCATCATTTGTGTGATGCTGGCTATCAGGATAAAATCTTGATGAGCGTGGACTGCAACTGGACCTGGAACGAGGAAGGGAAGATCGAATTCGAGGCCGAACGAGTGCACCCGGAGACGGCCCGCCGCACGTTTGCCTACATGATGACCGAGGTGGTGCCAGCGCTCCTGGAAGCGGGGTTTACCGGGCAGGACATCCACACCTTCCTGGTGGAGAACCCGCGCAAGTTCTTCGAGCGAGCGGGATAGTGCATTACGAATGGCGTACAATTGATGTTGGGAGGTGTGATCATGCCATACGGTTATACAGGCAAACTCTTACGGGTCAATCTGTCCAGCGGCCAGACCTCGGTCGAAGAACCGGGCGACCGGTTCTACCGGACATACGTGGGCGGGTGGGGCATCATCGCCTACTACTTGCTCAAAGAACTTCCACCCGGCATAGACCCCCTGAGCCCAGACAACTTACTGATCTTTGCCACGGGCGTCGTCACCGGCGCCCCCGTCGGCGGCGCCGGGCGCAGCGCGGTGGGAGCCAGGTCTCCCCTGACAGGGACCTTTGGTGGGGCAGAGGCAGGCGGCTGGTGGGGCGCCGAGTTAACCATGGCCGGCTTCGACGGCGTCATCGTCACGGGCCGGGCGGAAAAACCAGTCTACCTGTGGATCAAGGATGGCGAGGCAGACGTCCGGCCGGCAGAACGTCTATGGGGCATGCTCACGGCCGACGCGCAGGCTGCCTTGCGCGAAGAACTGGGCGATCCACGCGTGCGCGTGGCGCAGATCGGGCCGGCTGGCGAGCGATTGTCGCCGATGGCGGCGGTGATGCACGACGTCAACCGCGCCGCCGGGCGCACCGGGCTGGGCGCCGTGATGGGCTCGAAGAACCTCAAAGCCATCGCCATACGCGGCGCCCACAAGAAAGAAATCGCCGACCCACAGGCGTTGCAAGACGTCGCCCGCTGGTACGTCGAGCATTACCCCACCACCTGGGCCGCCGACCTGCACGACATCGGGACGGC
>Ga0172366_10002028_pt1 | contig 15837 bp, 15 predicted proteins | sample LakKivSesite69cm_FD_114533 | JGI IMG/M metagenome (GOLD analysis project Ga0172366, IMG submission 114533) | Sediment microbial communities from Lake Kivu, Rwanda - Sediment site 69cm | ecosystem: Environmental > Aquatic > Freshwater > Lake > Sediment | place: Rwanda: Western Province, Lake... | reverse complement strand
GGACTCGAATTTGCAGCCGGCGTGGGTAATGTTTTCTGCCGCTTCTTGTTTGCGGTCGATTACGCAGACGATCTTTTTTATTTTCGCCCCCGCTTGGGCAGGTCGGGAAACACCCTTGACAGGGCCTTATTGACCAGTCGATGCTTATGTATGTTTATGGCTGCCGCGTGGCCGGCATCAACGTCAGCAAAGGCCTCGACACCAAGCGAGGCGAGTTCTCGCACGAAGGGCAATGTCGCATTGCACAGCGCCTGACTGGAATTCTTGCTTACGGCACCGGGAATATTGGTGACACAATAATGCACCACTCCTTCTACAACGTAGGTTGGATTACTATGCGTGGTTGGCCGCGATGTCTCAACACAGCCGCCCTGGTCAATACAAACGTCGACAATCACACTGCCCGTCTTCATTTTCGACACTAGTGGCCGGTCAATTAACAATGAGGCTCGGCTGCCGGGAATTAACACCGCTCCGATTACCAGGTCCGAGCGCAATGTATAGTCTTGCACCGCGTGTGGGTCAGAATAAATGGTCCTTACGTTGGCAGGCAAAATCTCATCGAGGTAACGTAGCCGGTCAAGGTTGATGTCCATAATGGTCACATTGGCGCCAAATCCAGCAGCCATCCTCGCGGCATTTGTGCCAACGACCCCACCACCTAGGATTAGCACATTAGCCGGTGCCACGCCAGGCACACCACCTAATAGAATGCCCTGTCCCATCATCGGTCGCTCTAAGTATTTGGCGCCTTCCTGAATCGACATTCTGCCGGCTATTTCGCTCATCGGCGTCAGCAGAGGTAGTCGACCGTGAGCGTCGCTGAGCGTTTCATAAGCTACAGCACTGATTCCTGCTTGCAGACATCTTGCCGTCAGCTCGCGTGACGCGGCAAAGTGGAAAAAGCAAAACACGATTTGTCCGGCGCGTAGCTTGGGCAGCTCCTGAGGCTGCGGCTCCTTGACTTTGACGAGCATCTCGGCCTGAGAATAAATCTCGTCTGCCGTCTGAACAATCTGGGCGCCGGCTGACGAGTACATTTGATCATCCAGTCCACTGCCTGAACCAGCTCCGCGTTCGATAAGCACCGTATGACTATCTTCAGTTAGCAGATGTGCCCCCACCGGCAGCAGAGCTACCCGGTATTCATCAGTTTTTATCTCTTTGGGAACGCCAATGATCATGCAAGCACCCGCCAAACTTTGGATTGTAGAAGGTCCTATGTGTCCTTTATTCCTAAGTCGTTTTTTGTAAAAATGCTCTCGAATTTGTAGCCGGCCTGGGCGATGTTTTCCGCTGCTCCCTGTTTGCGGTCAATTACTGCAACAATCTTTTTTATTTTCGCGCTGGCTTCGGTGATGACTTTGGCGGCCTCCAGCACTTGTCCGCCGGTTGTAGCAATATCTTCTACCAGAAGAACTACATCGCCGCTCTTCAGGACGCCCTCGATCAATTTGCCGGTGCCGTGGTCTTTTCTACTCTGGCGAACGATTATCCAGTTCTTGCCGGTCTGCATAGCAGTAGCAGCCGCCAGAGCCACGCCGCCAAGCTCCGCACCGGCTATTAAAGTGACATCCTCCGTGACATGTTTGGCAAATTCTTCGCCGAGCGCTTTCAAAATGTCCGGGCAGGTCTCAAAAAGGTATTTGTCGAGATAGTACTTGCTTCGTTTGCCGCTGCGAAGAATAAAGTTGCCTTCCAGATAAGCTGTCTCTTTGATGCGTTTTATTAGTTCGTTTCGGTTCATTTATTCACCCTATAAGCGGTTAATAAGTCTTCTGTCCGTCCAGTTTAACTTTGTCCAGCCGATTTTTCAAAACAAACTATTGTCCAAAGAGCGGATAGCGTATAGTTATTCCTGTCCGCTAAACGCTAATGCTGGAAGGTGCTGCTTTTGATTTGAATACTATTCAGAAAAAGATATTGTTCTCTCGGTGTAAAAACCTATTATTAAGAACCTATAACAGAATGAATAGTATTACTCAAACTGACCGATTTTTCGATAGGACACTACCATAAGTAACTATTTAACAGTGACATACTGCCCTTTGTCATTCCCGCGCAAGCGGGAATCCACTCAAGGGCGATGTTAATGGATTCCTGATTCCGCAGGAATGACATGACGAATCGGTCAGTTTGAGTAGTATTATTTATTCTTTGTCACTCCCGCGCAAGCGGGAGTCCAGAAAAAACGTTAAGACAGTGGATTCCCGCTTTCGCGGGAATGACACTCGAAGGTGAGATATCATTTTGTTAGAATCTCTAAAAAGAAGTTGGGCTTGTGGTAAGTATGCAAACGACAGGACTGTTTGACGATATTGTGGCTGACGTTCCTTCTACGGAGGGCGTGAAGTATGTGGGGTCGAAACTGAAACTTCTTCCTTACATACTTCGCTTAGTAAAGAAGGTAGACGCCAAAACCATTCTGGACGGATTCTCGGGGACAACGCGTGTTTCTCAGGCACTTGCCAAAAGCGGCTACCAGGTTTTGTCCAATGATATTGCTGTATGGTCTGAAGTGTTTGGCACCTGCTATCTTCTCTCTAAAAAGAGGCGAGCCGAATATCAAGAGCTTATTGAACACCTTAATGCCGTCAAACCCATCGATGGCTGGTTTACAGAGCATTATGGTGGCCAGCCAAATGGAGGTTGCGCCATTGATGGCGATGGGCTAAAGAAACCCTGGCAGATTCACAACACGAGAAAGCTCGATGCGATTCGAGAGGAGATCGACCGATTGTCGCTGCCGACCATTGATAAGGCTGTGGCCCTTACCAGCCTAATTCTTGCTCTTGATGAAGTTGACAGCACACTTGGACATTTTGTCTCATATTTGCAGGATTGGTCGCCGCGGTCTTATAACGAGATTTTTCTCAGGGTGCCTAATGTGTTCGTGACTGAAAAGGAGCACAGAGTTTTCCGGCGGGATATTTTTGACTTGGTGTCGGATGTTTCCGCGGACCTGGCATACTTCGACCCGCCATACGGCTCTAATAACGAAAAGATGCCGCCTTCACGGGTCAGATATGCTTCATATTATCATTTGTGGACAACAATATGCCTCAACGACAGACCAAAGCTGTTTGGTAAAGCCAGACGACGCGAAAATACGTCGGATGTGATAGCTGGTTCTGTGTTCGAAGAGTTCCGAAAGAATAGCAGTGGAAGATTTGTGGCCGTAGAGGCTATTGAGCGTTTAATCAAAAGCACAAACGCACGGTGGATTCTGCTATCGTATAGTTCCGGCGGTAGAGCAACCGCTCAAGAATTAAATGGCGTGCTGTCCGCGTGTGGCACTATTTTGGACTTCGTAGAAGTGGACTATAAGAAGAACGTAATGGCCGATATGAAATGGACGAACCAGTGGATACGCGATTCGCAGCGTCCACATCGTGAGTTTCTGTTTTTGATTGAAACCCACTGGCACTAGATACCCACCGAAAAACATGGCAAAATGCTAGAATTAATCTATGTTATCTTCCCGTCTAGTAAGGAACCTTAAACCAGTTCTTATCAATGAACTTTCTCACTTTCTTTATGAGTATTGCCTAAGAATCTTGTTGAAATGACCCTATAAATTTTATCTTCCCTTAACTTCTTTATTCAACTGTGGTTATGGAAGATGTATAACGCATAAAAAATGAAAATTTACATGAAATTTTCTTGAGCTTTGGCCTGATATATGCGATATTATTATTAGTTCATCTACCATTGTGTAGAAGGAATTGAGCCAACGCTTGTCGTTGGCTTTTTTATTTTAGCAAATTCTTCCTCTATACTTTTTCTCCAGGGATTTTCTTTTGTGTTCATGGTCTATGTAGTAAGAAGTCATCAAACGCCTTTGCCCGTCTTTATATTTTTTCATAAGAACCAAATAATCGTGAAGCCTAAGCCAAACATAGGTAACTACTTTTCCATCATGTTCTTTGAAGTCCCAAGACAAAACATCACGGTCGTCGGGATGTTCAATCAAGGGTCTTGCCCACGGCAAACGTTCTGACCTTCTTAAATCCGGATAGTACTGTTTGGTTTCCTTGTCTTCCCTATGAGTTAGATGCCAGAATATTAGTTCCTTACCTTCCAGAATTTCCGGGAAGAACCATACCGTATAACTTTTGTACCTCAAAGGCTTATTTTTAAAATCCGCCTCAAAGATTTTGTAAAGCATATCAAACGTACCTTGGGTCCACGGATTAACAGGCACCATTTGAGGTAACCAGTCAGGAAAGTCACACATTGCTTTCCTCCTGAGGTGTCCATCGGAAAATATTGAACTTGTCCTCCCGGAAGAGCGTCTTTGTTGCAAGGTTATACTTTGACCGAGTTTTTATTATTTTAACCAATTCTTCCTTGCCCTTATTCCCACTTTGATTTCTATTTACATAAGAAACTGCACCTATTAAAAGGTCTGTCAACTGCAACAGTTCTGATTCATAGGAATGCATAATTTGGATGTGCTTAACAATGTCGTGGTTAAAATCGTACATGCTGTTGCAAATCACATCACGAAGCTTTTTGACTTTTGTTCCGCCCCAACGGTCCTTGATGTCCAGATAAATGAAGTATTCATCCTGAGGTGAAAATATGATTTTCAGCATCCCGAAATACATTTTGTAATACCAAACATCATGGTCCTGTTCAACAAATCTGGGATGGTCAAGCCCTTGTTTTTCTGCTATCCAGCATCTAAAGTGCAGGTCTTTGTTATCAAAGAAATAGTTTACAAAATCTTTGTATAAGTCGATTTTTCTTAAGCCCACTTTTTTCCACTTAACTTCGATTTTTCTATCGAAGCCGTGTTTCTGTTTAATCGTATGTAAGTCTTGTGAAATATTTTTGCTTTTGTTTTTGGGACACCAGACAGCCCCCAAAACCATTACAGGTTCTTTATCATGCTCTAAATGACATGACTCATCGCAGTATACGTTATATGAATGATTCATTGTTTTTCCTTAAGACCGTGGCCACTGTCAGACTTTAAGTTCGGCTTTGCAGGAAAGGTCAGCGCGATATTTTCGGCGGAGGGGATCGACAATATCTGCAATGAACTCATCGACCTGCTGCGGTGCTCGGCCGATATAGCTCTTCGGGTCGCACACCTTATCAAAATCTACCTTGCTAAAGGCAATATCGGCAGCCAATCGGCCAATCAAATCGTTTGGTTTGCCGAAGTTTTTTACCTGCCCGGCGGCGGCCTGAGAGTGCAGCCTTATCTTGTTGTGCAATTCCTGCCTATTGCCGCCCGCCTTGACCGCTGCAATCAGGATATTTTCGGTAGCCATAAAGGGTAATTCAGCCGCAACGTGCGCCGCTATAACCTGCGGATAGACCACAAGTCCGCTGGTTAGGTTTATAAGAATCTGCAAAATTCCGTCAACGGCCAAAAACGCCTCCGGAATAACCACCCTTCTATTGGCTGAGTCATCCAGCGTTCTTTCAAACCACTGTTCCGAAGCGGTCATCGGCGGACTGGTTGCAAGGCTCAGCACAAATCTTGATAGAGCGGTGGCTCTTTCCGCCCGCATCGGATTTCTTTTGTAAGGCATCGCTGAGGAGCCGACCTGCGTTTTCTCAAACGGCTCTTCAATCTCTTTCAAGCCCGCCAGAAGCCGAATGTCGTTGCACATTTTGTGAGCCGACTGTGCTACCGAGGCAAGAGCGCTAGTAATAAGCGTGTCTATTTTCCGCTGATACGTTTGTCCGGTCACGGGACAAATCTTTTTGAATCCGAACGCGGCGGCGACAGTTTTCTCAAGCTGCTTGACCTTCTTATGGTCGCCCTGGAAAAGCGATAAAAAAGATGCCTGCGTTCCGGTAGTGCCCTTTACTCCGCGAAAAGGCAGTATCGCCAGCATGTGCTCGATTTGCTGCAGGTCCATCACGAACTCATAGCACCAGAGTGTCGCCCTTTTGCCGACCGTAGTCAGTTGGGCCGGCTGAAAATGCGTAAAGGAAAGCGTTGGAAGTGCCCGATACGCCTTTGCAAACTTGCCCAGAAGATTTATCACCGCCGCCAATTTGGCTGCGACCAGTTGGAGCGCTTCTTTCAGAATTATCAAATCGGCGTTGTCGGTGACGTCGCAACTTGTAGCGCCCAGATGGATAATTGGTGCGGCTCTTGGTGCTGCATCGGCAAAGGTATGGATATGAGCGACAACATCGTGGCGGAATTTTTCTTCGTAGTCGGCTGCCTTTTTGAAGTCGATGTCGTCAAGATGCCTGGCCATCTGTTTTATCTGGCCTTGTTTTATATTGGCGCCGAGCTTTTTTTGCGCCCTGGCAAGAGCCAGCCAGAGTCTTCGCCAGGTGCTGAATTTTTTCTGGGCGCCGAAGAGTTCCGCCATTTCTTTTGAGGCGTTCCTTTCAACCAGCGGACTTTTATAAATGGTGTGCGCCATATTTGCCAGTTTGCCTTGTTTTGCTGCCATGATAATCGTGCCTATTTCGGTTTCATAAGCCGTTTGTATGCGTTTACTACAGAGTCTTTGATAGCTGTCGATTGAACTTCGTATTGCTTGAATTCAGATATATTCTCGTTAGTAAGGTGCAATTGGCCTTCTCCAATGTTTCCTCTATGTTGACCTTTCGAGAAGTACTTGTTGCTCTCGACCTCGTTACGAGGGAGTACCCAATGTTTAATGCTATCCCTCCATACTCCAATCCATACAAAGACGTCAGCACATTTTGGCTTGATTTGCTGGAAGTTCATATCGAAGGGTCTATTAGAATCGGATGCCAGCGCCTTAACATAAAGTGGCTCGTCTGGTTTCTCAAAGTCAACTGCTCTGGATGTTTTTACCTCACCGAACATTCTTTGTCTGCCATCTGTACCATAGGCTGCTGGTTTGTCGCCCAGTTGATGTCAAGTTCGGGGAAGGGCGATTTGTACTGCCATCCTGTGTCGCCGGTCTTCCTGTAGCGTTCCAACCTTCGTATGGTAACCTCGGCGAATACTGGATCAATGTCTGCGGTAAAACACCGTCTGTTTTGTCTCTCGCAGGCCAGCAAGGTAGTGCCAGCATGAGCAAAAAAGTCTACGACAAGATCATCAGCATCGGAACTTGCTTGTACAATTCGCTCTACTGCTTTCAGGGGTTTCTGAGCATAACAACCGGGGACGTTTTCCTCCATTCTGTAGAAGACCTGCTGAATGTCGACCCAGACGTTCCCGGCACGTATATTTCTGGAGCGGCTGCGCTGGAGGTTCTCGGTCATCTTGCCATTTACAGTCTTGTAGTAACCCCTCAAAATCTTTGGTATATCGGTATATTCAGCCTCGACATTAAACTTCGGCCGTCCTTTTATGTAGTAAAGAAGTTTCTGCCTGACGGCCATCCAATTCTTTTGTGTGCCATATCCTCGCTGATTTCTCATAGTGATAAAGCTTCGCGCCTTCAGCTCCGGGAACTGGCGCATCATAATCATAAAATCGGCGAGAGGTTGGAAGCCATCATTTTGGTCGGCACCGAGCCAAACGTACAAGCTGGCGTCGTGTTTAAGGATACTGCAAGTGGTTGCCACCCATGTTGTGCTCCATTCTATATAATCTCTCACAGATGTTCTCGGCAGGCTGCTGGTATTTGCATTTCCGACTCCTATGTTATAAGGAGGGTCTTGAACGGCTAAGGAGGCCTTCTCATCGCCCATCAGCCGCAAAATATCCTCTTTCTTGCTCGCGTCAAGGCACCCTACACGGTGTCCACAGACAGGATCTTCCCAGACCTCACCATACGTCAGTCTACAATGGCTCAGAAGTTGGCTTCTGAGGTCACGATTATTGTCAATTCTCTGGATAGGTTCCCTCGCCATATTTTTGCTTTTTCAACGATTTGTCAGTATTTTAAGTTTTCGCCTGCCGATCGGCTAACATTTTTTCGATTTCGGCAATATCTTTTGAGTCAAGTGTCCAGTCCGATGCTGGGGCGGTTTCTATAATCTGCTCCGGCCTTCGTGCGCCAACGATGGCGGCAGTAACTTCACTTCGGCGAAGAACCCAACTGATGGCCAGTTGTGCGCAGGTTCTACCGTTACGGTCGGCAATTTTTCTAAGATGCTCAACCAGCTCCAGTGTAGCGCTGAAATTAGGTTCCTGAAAGTCAGGATTCCGTCTGCGATGGTCATCCAAAGGCAGTGACTCTAAACGCTGCTGGCTGAATCTGCCGGTAAGCAAACCTCTCTGCATAGGACTGTACACGATAACTCCAACGTGGTGTTCTGCGCAATACTGGAGCAGTCCATCTTCAACCTCGCGGTGCAGCATACTGTAGGGCGGCTGAAGCGAGGCGACCTCATAAATCATGCGGATACGCTCGATTTGCTCCATATTGAAATTCGACACCCCAATGTATCGAACCTTACCTTGGTCTGCGAGCTCGGCCATTTCTTCCCATGCTTGCTCAATGTCTTCTTCTGGCTCAGGCCAGTGCATCTGGTAGAGGTCGATGACCTCAACGCCGAGTCTTTTCAAGCTGGCGTGACATTCTTCTCGGATGCTTTTTCTGTCTAAACACGGCACTTTTTCTCTTTTTTCGTTCCAGAGAAGACCACATTTTGTTGCGATATACGGCTTATGTTTTGTTTGCCTCAGCGCCTTTGCTACAAGCTCTTCGGAGTGGCCCAGGCCGTAAATCGGCGCGGTATCTATCCAGTTGATCCCCGCATCCAGGCCGGCCAGGATGGCGGCGATTGCCTCGTTATCGTCCTGCGGCCCCCAGCCGAACTGCCACGGTCCGCCGATTGCCCAGGTTCCCAGGCCCACAGTTGTCAGCTTAAGATCGGTACTGCCTAATTGTCGGCTCTGCATACGTGGTAGCATATTATGGTTTTGGGTGATTATCAACAGATTTAATGTAATACCCGCTTTGCCTGTGGCCGAATTATATGTTATGTATTTTACAGAGACAGGACTATTGCAGCGATTCTCAAGGCTAATCCGCCATACGTCTGGCGAAAGCGAAGATTTCTCCAGAGGGGGGACTATTATGAATGAAAATTCCCGCTACGCGGGGGCCCAGTTGGCCATACTGTACGGAGCTGACTGCCAAAAAATCCTCCAAAACGTGGTTGCGAAAAGGACCCCTGCCATTATGTCGTATTTATCCAGGGGCAAATGGCACGTTGCGAAAGTGCAGCTAACCGCCCTCTGCGAAGACAAACTAAGCGCGGAGGGCGTCGGCTGGATGAAAAGACCACGCCCGATAAATATTCAGGCTGGCCAGCCGGTCGGCATATCGTTCAAGCACGGATACGGCAAGTTCGTTTTCGATACAACTGTGGCAGCCCTTGAGCCGTCGTCCGACCCAAGCTCCGGCGGAACGATAATACTCGTGGCGCCGGATCGCGTGGGTGTTGTCCAGAGAAGAAGCTATTTCCGTGTCAGTGTGCCCGAACCGCTGAAGGTCAATGTAGTGTTCTGGCACAGACGAAGTAAACTCCAGGGGAAAGACGTGATGTGGAGCTGGCCCTTGATAGAACCCCAACAGTACTTCCAGGGCAGGCTTGTGGATATCTCTGCCGGCGGTGCCCAGGTCAAGTTTCCGCTGCAAACCGACAACGGTAAATTAGAGACCCCCGATTTTAGAAAAGGCCAATTTATAGGACTGCGTTTTACGCCTATGCCCTACGAGACACCATTAATGTTCAGCGCCCAAATTAGAAACATACTGCCCGCAGCCGACCAGAAGGGTATATTTCTCGGCCTACAGATCGTCGGCCTGGAAGCCAGTCCAGAAGGGCGGCAGGTTCTGTCAAAACTGGTCGACATTGTTGAGCGATACCATCAGATAAATCAATCCGGTCATAACTGTCGGTCGGGAACGTCAGAAGTGGCTGCAACATCATCTGCGGCGGTTTCAGCTCTGGAAATCAGATAGTTTTTCTTACGGATAACTCGCCAATAAATCCATTTCGCCACACTGCTGGCGGCAAAGCCCCAGAATATCAACACCAGAGCAGCCAGTCGCGTCCAGATAATCAGGTCAACCAGGAACAACGCCCAGATAAGATATGCGAACGGTTTTTTGCCCTTGAGGTACTGATTAAGGATGTGCGGATACCGAATCCTGCTAACCATCAACCCGGCTGTGCCCAGCGCCAAAAACGGCAGGGCGTAAGCAATGACGTTTTCGCAGATACGATAGGCCTGCGTGCCTTCGGCAAACATATCGGGCAGCATTTGCTGATGGACGATAACTAGGCTGACTAACACTCCAGCAGCAGCAGGACTGGGCAGTCCCACAAAACTCATGTGCGCTGACTCATCTTCTTCGTTTTCCACATTGAATCGGGCCAGCCGAATAGCTGCACAGCTTATGTATATTGCTGCTGTCAGCCAGACGAAACGTCCAAGATACCTTCCGACCGCCGGGTCGATTTCGGCAAAGCCGCCCAGCTTGTATTCCAGCACCTTCAACATCAAAAACGCCGGCGCCACGCCGAAGCTGATTGTGTCACAGAGGCTGTCCAACTGGCCGCCAAAACTGGAGGTGCTCTGGCTCATTCGTGCCAACCGACCGTCGAACATATCAGCTATCATCGCCAGCAGGATCAGGTAGCCGGCAATGGCGAAATGAGAAAACTGTGCGCCGGCAAAGCGCAGTTCCTGTCCAGTACCGGTCTCTATGCCTTTGCTGGCAAAAACGATGGCAGTGAAGCCGCATATACCATTAAGGATGGTCACCAGAGAGGGGAAAATCGTGATATAATTTACCCGCTCCCTCGACCGGGCTCGGGACAGGTGTTTACGTGCCCGCCGCAACAAGGCCTTCTCAGTCCCGACCTGTCGGGATTGCATTTTGAGTCTGGCCATTACTCGTGCCTCGGAAGATAAAATATCAAAAATAAAAAATCAAAATTGTGGAATCGCTGCAGGGCAGCGATGACTTCCTCAATTTTACATTTTGCTTTTTGATATTTGATTTTCTTGTGGTTCTTCAAGATTTCGTATTTCGTATTTTACAAGCGGCGTTAAGCCCGCTTGAACTTTATCGCCTACCTTGACCAGGCACTTTATCTGGTATTGCGTTACGTACGACGCACTACGCACGACGCAAGACGGACCAATAGGCACGTAAAGTTCGGTTCTGGAGCCGAACTTTATCATCCCGAATTTTTCGCCGGCGGCGAGTTCCTGTCCTTCGCGGGCCTGGCAGACGATTCGCCGGGCAATTGCCCCGCTGATTTGTCGAACTACGAGTTTGTCTTTCGGGCTGTCGGTTCTAATCAGGTCCAGGTCATTCGATTCGTTGACCTGTCCGGAACGAGGGTTGGCTGCGTTTCTATGTTTGCCGGGCTTTAAAGTGACCTTTTCGACCCTCACATTGCAGGGCGAGCGATTTATGTGGGTATCGAAGATGCTCAAAAATATCCCGATCCGCAGGACTTCTCTGTCGTCCGTCGTCCGTCGCCCGTCGTCCGTCCCGCTGGTCCTGCTCTTGCACGAGAGACGAGAGACGAGAGACGAGTCACGAACTAATTCCACATCGGTTATCCTGCCGTCAGCAGGTGCTAAGAGTGTATCATCGTCCGCCTGCACCCCCCCGATCAAGTCGGGGGGCCTCTGCGGGTCACGGAAAAATGACAAAACCCATACAGCTACGCCCGTTAGGATTATCTCTATCGAAGCAACGGCCCAGCCGGGCAAAAATGCGACGCCTATCAGCCCCAAAACGGCCATCATCGCTACGACAACCGCGGGATACACAAGTACTTCCGGCAAGCCATATTTTGTTAATGGAATCCTCATATAAAAACTAAAAACTTAAATCTAAAAACTTAAAATTATGGAATTCAAAAGTTTTACGCTTTTAGTTTTACATTTTAAGCTTCTCTGCGGGTCAATCAATAAAAAAGGCCGATCTCCCATCCTGATTAGGGGAGTCGGCATTTTGAAGGAGGAAGACAACTGTGTAGAATTGTCTCTATAGTATTAGACGAAAAACTGCCCAAAAAGTTGCATTTTTTTCTCAAAAATTGCTTAATCCCGTCCTGGTCGGGTCTGTAAAAACAAAAGCGAAACTATAGAAACACGGCCATCCTGCATGGATTCAAATTTTTATCGGAACAAGTGCTCAGATAGCTCCACGAAAAATATGCCGTACACCCGGCGGATAAATCACGGGCTAAATACAGGAATTCGGCATATCTTAAAGGTTTATTGACTTACTGGTCTGGCCTGTCAGCTCGTACTGCTGGCTGTCATAAGTTGCCTTATCAACAGTGAATGTGATGGTTTTGGGGCTTGTGGTCAAAGGCTTGGTGAAGGTAGCATTGCCTTTCTTGCCGGTTGTACCGAACACGCTTGAGCCGGGATCAATGCTCCAATGTCCCTGCACTGTCAGTCCTTCGATGGGCAGACCTTCAGGGCCATTAGCTCTAATGGTAATAATCGCAATCACATTCTTGCGTCCGAAGGAGGAATGCGTTTGCAGAATATCGATAGTCGTATAAGCTTTTGGAAGTGTTACGTGGATATAGTTGGCTCTGGTTTTGACATCTGAGCCGCCTCGGCCTGTCGCCGTCAGGCTCACCGAGAAATCACCTGCGGCCTTATAAATGTGCGACGGGTTTCGCTGGGCTGATGTTTGTCCGTCGCCGAAACTCCATAACCAGTTGGTGACATCTCCGACGGATTGATCAGCAAACTGGACAGTTAATGGAGCATTGCCAGTGGTCGGCTGTCCCGCAAAGTCCGCCACAGGAGCCGGCGGTGGAGTCGCGTGGATATAGTCTGTTTTGGTTTCGGTATCGGAGCCGCCCGAGCTGGTCACCGTCAGGCTCACAGTGTAATAGCCAGGCTGGTCAAAGGGATGGGATGGATTCTGCTGCGTTGACGTTCCACCGTCGCCGAAGTCCCACAACCAGGTGGTGATATGTCCCAAACCCGGCACTTTTTTGGTGCTGATTATAACGCTACCATTTTCATAAGTGCAGACGGTTGCGTAGCATTCTGATTTGTCAGTGAACTGGATGGTTGTGGGCGCAGTACCTAGCGTCGGCAGCGCAACAAAAGCTGCCTCAGGAGGCCCAGGTATCGTCGCGGAGATGTAATTCTGCTTGATTTTAGTATCTGAGCTATCTTGACTTCTTACCGTCAAGCTCACCATGTAACTGCCAAAGTCTTGAAAAATATGAGACGGATTCTGCAGGGTTGATGTTTGGCCATCGCCGAAATCCCACAGCCAACTAACTATTGCGCCGGTGGATTCATCGGTGAATTGCACCGTCAGCGGCGCACCGCCCATCGTCAAGTCTCCAACAAAATCCGCCGTTAATGTAGGCGTGCCTGGCGTAGGCGTCCAGCGGACAGCCGCGCTGGCATCTACTATTCCCCAGCCGTACTTTTGATCCCAGCCTGCTGCTCCCTTATCCTTCGCAGTAGAGATAAGTGCTTGTGCGACTTGAGTGGGCGTGGCAGCAACTCCTTCAGCAATGAGCAAGGCCGCAACGGCTGAGACATGGGCAGCAGCCATTGAGGTTCCCTCCATGAAGCAATAGCCCCAGGATACGCTGTCCCAACTGCTCCTCTCATAATTTTGCTGTAAAATGCCGTCGCCATAGCCGTCCCCATTTTGGTCGACGTCAAGGTCGCCGCCGGGAGCCACTAAATCCAAATTTGGTCCATAATTGGAGTAATATGTCACGGTCTCGTCATAACGAGTTGCTCCGACAGCGATAACTTGGTCGCTATAGGCGGCAGGATAACGCAAAGTTGCTATGCCGTCATTGCCGGCGGCAGCGACGATGGTTACTCCATTGCTGAAGGCATAAGTTACTGCATTTTCCAAGGTCGTCGATGGCTGACTTCCTCCCAGGCTTAGATTTATTATGTGCGCACCCTGATTTGTCGCCCAGATGATACCGTCTGCCACATCAGCATAAGTTCCAGTTCCGGTGCTGTCCAATACCTTCACCGGCATCAAACAGGCACCAAAAGCAATTCCCGCGGTCCCTGCCTGATTGTTTGTGGTCTGGGCAATAATTCCAGCGATTTGAGTTCCATGGCCGGGATTTGAATCATCATTGGGATGGTCGTCTTTATTGACAAAGTCATAACCCGGCACAAAGGTAGTGTGAGCCAAATCCGGAGCTTGTTTGTAATATCTTATCCACTCCAGATAAGACTCAGAATAGTTTTCGTAAGCGATGCCGGTGTCAAGAACCGCAACTATTACCTGTGAGCCGGTGGAAACGTCCCAGGCATTTTCGACCTTGATGCCGCCGTACTTGGCATTATTCAGGTTCCATTGAAGGGGATATAGCGGGTCATTTGGGACTATCTGGGCGTATGCGATGTAATTGGCCTCGGCATATTCGACGTAGGGACAGGCATTATAGGTTGCGACCATTTCCTCGACCGTTTTGTCTGCTGGGATTTTCAGCCTTCTGAAGTCGGCCTGTTGACTGGTATACAATATGGAGGCGCCATATTCTGCGTTGATAAGACCTATGATTTGGAGCGTGGTGTCCGGCTTAAACTTGACGATGATCTCGCCGGGGACATAAGTCAGGCCGGGCTGAGCCAATCGCTTTTGGAAAATCGGCTCCTGCGCCGCTATCGGGATGGAAAACAACCCCCACAACACAGTTATCATGAGTAAGTGTGATTTTTTCACGCTTCTACCCTCACTCCAGCGCCGCTCTTGCAAGCTATTGTGAATATGTTCCTCTCCTACAACAAAAACAATATAGCATGATTATCAAATAAAGCAAGGTTTTTATCCCTGCCAACTTGTGGTTCGGCATATTTCTGAGATGACTTTGCTTTTAGGTCGATAATGCTGTGCCATTATTGTCTTGCTGACGTATCATCTGTAACGGATATAACGATTGTGCGTCTTTTGCTAGCCTGCCCGTGATTTGCATAAAAGGTCTGGGCGCGTAGCTGTGGTGTTCTTATGGGGCGTTTGCTTTTCACAGAAGTGGTTGGGCTATACCGATAATCGCATCCCAACGGTATGGTAAAACTCGCTCTGGGCAGCCGTAAGTACCGATAAAGCGAGTAGTGCTGGCCAGCTACAAACAGCAAGAATTGAATATCGCCTCACGTTTTCATTTCTGCGACGATTTGGCGGGTTTGAGGGGACTGAGCCTGATGAGCTTCCTTGAAGACGGGAGCCTGAGCGGGATTCTGCTTTTTGAAAAGCTCGTTGCCGGCGATTATCTCCTTGAGCGCCGCAGATTTCGCCCTGGCGTCCTTCAAAAAACTGGCAGCCTTTGTGCCATAGACTCCGCCCAGCAGAGCACAGACGGCAATAGCCAATTCGATCGCAGAATCGGCTACCTGCCAGGTATCAGGACGCTCGGCTGATTCAGCCAAAGCAGTTCGGGCAAGCTGCCAATTGGACTGGGCTAAAATATCCTCGGCGGTTTTCGCCTCCGGAAATTCCTTCGGCACTCCGAAGTAAGAAACAAACGCCCGACTTTGCAATTCGGAAAGCTCCGTCAATGCCTGCAATTCTGGCGAGGTTTGTTCTGCTTTTGCGTCCTCAGCCGCTACTATCGCGGTGCAATTGTGCAGCCAGGCGTTCTGCTTCTGCTGCTCGCTGGGCGCAAACCGTAAAGTATCACAACCTGTCAATATAAAAGCCAGTGCCGTTAATGTCACTAATATTTTGGTCATAATCTGTCTCCTTTATTCTCTAACGCCCGCAGGCGGTATTCATACGAAACGCTCTTTTCGGAAAGCAATTCGAGCTTTTGCTCAAAAGACCGCTGGCACTGAAGCAGCATAGTAACATCGTGCTGCAGCAGGTCGAGCTGTCTCTGCAGGTTGATGTAACTGCCGATAATCAGCCCAGCCAGCAGCGCCAATTGGATAAGCACAGAGACATTTATCTG
>Ga0172366_10002027_pt1 | contig 15842 bp, 17 predicted proteins | sample LakKivSesite69cm_FD_114533 | JGI IMG/M metagenome (GOLD analysis project Ga0172366, IMG submission 114533) | Sediment microbial communities from Lake Kivu, Rwanda - Sediment site 69cm | ecosystem: Environmental > Aquatic > Freshwater > Lake > Sediment | place: Rwanda: Western Province, Lake... | reverse complement strand
TTTCGAGAGCCCACGGGCATTGAACCAGCCAATCCAGCAGGTGCCGAGGCCCTGCTCGGCCGCGGCCAGGACAAAGTGCTCGCCCGCGATACCGGCATCCACGAACTGGAGCTTGGTGCCGAGCGCGGCAGCGGCGACCTTGTTGACCAGGAGGCTCTCCTTGATGATCAGACACACGAGGACCGGAGCCTTGGCCAGTGGTCGGGTGTAGGCGTAAGCACCACTTAGTACTGCGTCGGCCAGGGCATCCTTCTTTGCCGGGTCGTCGAAGACAAGGAACCGCCAGGGCTGGAAGTTGTCGGCTGACGGGGCAATGCGTGCGGCCTCAAGGCAGCGCTCAATCTTCTCGCGTTCCACCGGCCGGTCCAGGAACTTCCGGACCGAGCGCCGGGCAAGGCAGATGTCAATGAATGCGGAAGGTTTCACGCCAAGAGAGTAGCCTGTGGCCTGCGACCGTCAAGCCGGTTGCGGCACGAGCCGGAGCAGGGTTTCGCCGGCGCGGCCCCTGAGCTGGACATCGGCAAGCGAGCCGAGCCCGGTCTCGCGCGGGTTGACGTCAACGGTCAGTGCGCCGCCTTCGCGGGCCGCGAACACCCACTGGACGATGTAGCCGAACGACGCTTCGGTGCCGATGACCAGGCAGGCGTCAATCCCACCGGACAAGAGATAGTTCTGGATTGCCTGGACCGGGCGCCAGGGCAGGTCCTCACCGAACCAGACAATGTCGGGCCGCATCGGATTGCCGCAGTGACAGAGCGGCGGAATAGCGGCCAGCGGCACTTCGCGGTTGTCCTCGACCGTGCCGTCCCGTTCGCAGCGCACTCGCCAGATCGAGCCGTGGACATGGACGACCTCCTTGGACCCGGCGCGCTCGTGCAGGTCGTCGACGTTCTGGGTGACGATGAACACGCGGCGGTCCGGGGACTGGAGCGCGGCGAGCGCTTTGTGCCCGGGGTTGGGCTCGGCGCGGGCGATGGCCTGGCGGCGCACGTCGTACCAGCGCCAGACCTTGTCCGGGTCAGCATGGAACGCATCGGCCGACGCGAAGTCGAGCGGGTTGACCTTGTTCCATAGCCCGTCCTTCGTACGGAATGTCGGGATGCCGGATTCGGCTGATATGCCGGCGCCGGTGATGACCATGACGTTGCGGGCCCGGGCCAGCCGTTCTCTTGCGCGGCCGAGCGCCTCAGGCGGTTCCAAGCGGGTCCCGGAACAGCCGGATCTTGTCTTTGACCAGTGTCCGGACCGCGTCGCGGGCCGGGCCGAGGTACTGCCTGGGGTCAAAGCGGTCCGGGTGCTCGCGCAGATAGCCAGTCAGCACCGCGGTGAACAAGAGGCGCAGGTCGGTGTCAACGTTGATTTTGGCGACGCCCAGGCTGATAGCCTTGCGCAACTGCTCCTCGGGCACGCCGCGCGCGCCGGACACCTTCATGCCGACAGCCAGGCAGCGTTCCAGCACCGTCTGGGGCACGCTCGAAGCGCCGTGGAGCACGAGCGGCACTCCGGCGAGGTCGCGCACCTTTGAGAGGCGCTCGAAGTCGAGTTGCGCCGCGCCTTTGAACTTGAAGGCGCCGTGGGCAGTGCCGACCGCGGGCGCGAGCGAATCGACGCCGGTCTTCCGGACAAAGCGCGCTGCCTGGCCCGGGTCGACAAGAAATGCCTCGCGCTCCCGGACCGACACGTTGTCCTCGGCTCCTGTCAGCCGGCCGAGCTCGGCCTCGACCGAGACGCCGCGCGGCCGGGCCATTTCGACCACGCGGCTCGTCTTCGCCACGTTCTCGTCGAACGGCAGCTCCGAAGCGTCAATCATCACCGACGTGTAGCCGGCTTCGACGCAGGCGCGGATGAGGTCCAGGTCCTTGCCGTGGTCGAGGTGCAGGCAGAGCGGGACTTTGGTGTTCGCGGCGACGCTGCGCGCCAGGGCGACCAGGTTGGCGAGGCCGGCATAGCGGATCGCGCCTTCGCTGGTCGCGAGGATGACCGGCGTGCCGGCATCCTCGGCCGCCCCGGCAATCGCCTGGAGAAACTCGATGTTGGAGAAGTTGAATGCGCCCACCGCCTGGCCGGCCTTGCGGGCCTCGGCCAGCAATTCGCGGCCGGGGACCAGGCTCATGACTTGAGTTCCCGTACTTCGATGCCGGGCAGCAGCGCCGCGATGTCGGCCGGCCGGCACAAGCCCGTGCCCGGACACATCGTCGCCGCGCTGCCCGCGGCAACAGCCAGGCGCAGGCTGTCCTCGACCGGCTTGTTGCCCAACAGGCTGTGGACGAACCCGGCGACCGCGCAGTCGCCGGCGCCGACCGTGCTCTTCACCTCGACACGGGGCGGCCGGGCCACAAGCACGCGTTCGGCGGACACGTACGCCATGCCCTCGGCGCCCAGCGACACCAGCACGACCTTGACGCGGTCTAGCAGCGTGCGGCCAAACCGGACGATCGAGGCGATGTCGGGCAGGTCGGTTCCGGCCAGCTCGGCCAGCTCGGTTCGGTTCGGCTTGATGAACGTCGGGCCCGAGGTGATGCCCTGGCGCAGGCCTTCGCCCGAGGTGTCGAGCATGACCCGGGCGCCCTTGGCGAGCGCGATCTCGATGAGGCGCCGGTAGACCGCCGGCGTCAGGCCGATGGGCAGGGAACCGGAGATGACGAGGAACCCGACGTCGTTCAGCGCTTCGAGCCGGCCGACGAAGTCCATCAGCTCGGCGGGCTGGACGCGCGGGCCCTGGGCCAGGAGCGGCGTTTCGCTGCCGGTGGCCTCGTCCTGGATGATGATGTTGGTGCGGGTTTCGCCGGCGATAGGGGTGAAGCGGCAGTTGACGCCTTCGAGCAGCAGCCGGCCCTCGAACTCCTTGCCGTCGAACCCGCCCACGAACCCGAGCGCGACGTTGGGCGTGCCGAGCGCGGCCAGCGCCCGGGAAACGTCGATGCCCTTGCCGCCGGCAAAGCGCTGCTCGCGCCGGATGCGGTTGGACTCGTGGACCCGCAGCGTCTCCACGTAGATCGTGCGGTCCAGGGCCGGATTGAGCGTGACGGTGTAAACCACCCGCTTCATTCTAGACCGGGCCGCCGGGCTGTCAACGCACCGGCCCGGGCAAGTGGGAGGCCACGAAAACACGGAGTTCACGAAGAATGACGATTTCGCCCCGGAACCGAAGTGGAGCCACGAAAGCACGAAACACACGAAGCACAGACCATCGGACCCAGGTGAGTTCCTCGGTCCCCGTAATCGCAGCAGCGACGTACCTTGTTGGTGATGGCCATCCGCGTCCTGTGTTCTTCCGTTCCGTGACTTAGGAACTGCGAGGACCGCAGCACGTGTCTAGGAACTGCGCTTGGCTCCGCTTCCGGTTTTCACACATCGTCCTGAGTTTCGTGCTCTTCGTGCTTTCGTGGCTTCGCTCTCCGTTCCGCGCAGCACGTGGCAGTTCTATGTCGGTTCTTGGGTCTCAGACTCCGCTTGACAGTGCGCGGTCCGGCTGATAAAGTTAGCTATGTCTAACACGCGCCGGGTGCCGCGCCTGGGCAGCGGCGCCGAGGACTACCTCGAAGCGGTGCTGGTGCTGGGCCGGGCCGAGAAGCCGGTGCGGGTGACGCGGCTGGCCGGGCACCTGGGGGTCAGCAAGCCGTCGGTGGTCGCGGCGCTGGCCGCGCTCGAGCGCCGGGGGCTGGTGCGGCGCGAGCACTACGGCGGCGTCGAACTTACCTCCGCGGGCCGCAGGCGGGCGGCCGAGACCGACCGCCGACATCAACTGGTCAAGGCGTTTCTCACCCGGGTGCTCAAGGTCAGCGAGCCGGTGGCCGAGCAGGACGCCTGCCGTATCGAACACAACCTGAGCCCGGAGACGGTCGGTTGCCTGGTCGGGCTCGTCCGGCGCCTGCCGGCGAAGCGGGGCGGCCGTGCGCGCTAACCTGGTCTTCGCGCTGGCGCTGTCCGGCCTCGCGTCGCTGGCCACGGTGCTGGGCAGCTTGCTGGGAATGGCGGTCAGGCGGCCCGGGCCAAAGCTGATGGCTTTTGCCCTGGGTTTCTCCGCCGGGGTGATGATGTTCGTTTCCTTTGCCGAGCTGCTCTGGACCGGAATCCATGACGTCGGGTTCCTGCCCGCGGCCGGCGCTTTCTTCGGCGGCATGCTGGTGATGTTTGCCATCGACGCGACCGTGCCTCACCGGTTCGTGCTGGCGCACGGCGCGGAACCGGGGTGCACGCCGGCAGATAGCGGCAGCGGCCAGCTCGACCCACAGAGGCTGCTCAAGATTGGCACCCTGGTCGCGCTGGGCATCGGCATTCACAACCTGCCCGAAGGCATGGCCACGTTCTCCGGCGCCATCAAGAGCCGGGGCCTGGGCGTCGCGATTGCCGCAGCCATCGCGCTGCACAATATCCCCGAGGGCGTGGCGGTCGCGGTGCCGGTATTCTGCGCGACCGGGTCGCGGCGCAAGGCACTGTTCTGGTCGCTGCTTGCCGGCGGAGCCGAGCTGGCCGGAGCGTTCATTGCTGCCGTCATCCTGCTGCCGTTCCTGACCCCGCAGTTCCTGGCCGTGACCCTTTCCGCAGTCGCCGGGCTGATGGTGTTCATCTCGTTCGACGAGCTGATTCCCGGCTCGTATGCCTACGGTTTCGAGCACCTGAGCGTGTCCGGCATCATCGCCGGCATGTTCCTGATGGCCGCGTCCATCTGGCTCCTGCGCTGAGCGCGGACCGCATACCGGGCCAAACACAGAGGCACCAGGAACCTGAGAGAGTTCGGGCATGTAGCCTTGCCACGTGGCTTCCCTCCGGCAGCTCGTTCTCCCAGTCCGCGTTCCGGGCCTGGAACTTCGTGCCTTCGTGTTGAACTCCGGCTGGCGTTGACTGGCAGCGAGAGCGGGCGTAGAATTAGTCAATGGAGGTGGCCGTGAGGAATCTGCTCTCTCTCTTGTTGGTTCTTTCCGGGGCTGCGCTGGCCGACCCGGTGTTGCCTATCGGCCGGATTGACACCATCGGCGGCACGACCTATGACTGGCAGATGGGCGGTCCGGCCTATCGGTGGATTGTCAACGCGCCTGGCCATGGTGTTCCGGTCTACTGGATCCGTTCACTTGATACCGGTACTGCATTTCCTGACCGCAACATCGGCTACAACTACTATGATTATTCTACCCGCAAGTGGCTGGGCAACGATACGTCCGACTTCATGAACTCAGGCGTGAACGTCTTCACCCAGCGTTCCGGCTTTGGCTCGCTCGATATCAACCCGAAAGATGAGCGGTCGGTTCTTTCCGCGCACATGGGCACTCCGCTTCATCTCGAGCTTGCCCGCGAGGTCGCGCCGGGTTCGTTCGTCTTCGAGTACTCAAACAGCTCGCCGACGGTGAACGGCTACCTGTGGCCGGTGACCGTGGTTGACACCGCCGGCTGGACCCACGCCGTCCTGATAGACGAGGCTTCGCGCGGCCGCATCTTCTACGCCCGCACGCGGACGTGGGAACAGTGGGATTCGGCGCGGGCTGTTGCCGCTCCGCAACCGGAACCGATGTTCCCCAGCCATCACATCGCGACATCACGCGTCAGCCATCGAGTGGTACTGACCTGGACCTTCAGCGAAGGCGCGCCGGACCCGGGATTCTACCGCGAGACGACCGACGGCGGCACTACCTGGCAGCATCCGACCGAATTGCACTGGCCGCCGGCATTCTCCGGCGAGACCGTACCGTCCTATCATATTTCCGGTCTGTTTCCGTACTATGACCGGCACGACAGGCTCCATGTCGTTTGTCCCGTGATGCCATATATCAACGGGCGAGGCTACATCGTTCCAGTCGAGATGTGGCACTGGTGTCGTGAGAACTCTCCGCAGTGGTCGCGCATCATGCGCGTGGACGCCGACTCCGCGAGCATCACATGTCCTGTCGGGTACAATGCCCTGCTAGCCTGCCGGCCGAGCCTGGGTGAGGACCGCAATGGAGGCCTGCACGTCTGTTGGGAACAGTTCGACACAACCAACATCGAACCCGGCCCGCCGACCTACATGCGTGCCGACATCTGGTGGAGCGAGGACAACGACGACAACGGAGCCAGTTGGCGGGCGCCGGTGCGTCTGACTGTGCCGGACGCGACCTCGAAGCGGTTTCCCTCCATCATGGACTGGATGAGCGAGGACACGCTGCGGGTGCTGTATCTTGTTGACCTAGTGGCCGGGTTTCACGTCCAGGGAGAGGGACATCCGACCGAGAACCCGATTGTCGTCCAGCACGTGCCGCTCAGCGTTGGCGGGGTATCCGATGGGCCCAGCTTGCGGCCATGGGAGCGGACGTTTCGCATGAGCCCGAATCCGACATCCGGGAATGTCCGACTTGAGTTCAGTCCAGCACCGCCCGGCTCAGTCAAGCTCTCGCTCTTTGACCGCTCGGGCAGGTCGGTGTTCTCCGCCCGGTTGCCCGGTCATCCGTTCACCGGGTCACGTTCCTTAGACTTGAGCCACTTCCCTGCCGGTGTCTACCTGTTACGCCTTGAGACATCAGACGGTGCGTCTGTCCAACCTGTAGTGCTCTTGAAGGAGGAACCATGAAGCATGCGTTTGTGTTCCTCGTAGCCAGCGTCAGCTTATCCGTGGCCGGACCGGATTTCCCGATAGGCCGACTCGACACCATCGGCTGGACTACCTATGACTGGCAGAATGCCGGGCCGGCGGTGCGCACGCTCTGCAATGCTCCTCGATACGGCCTGTATGCCGCCTGGACCAGCTCATCTGACACGGGGACGGGGTTTCCTGACCGCAACATGCGCTATTCCTTCCGTGACTACCAGGTGAATGCGTGGGACTCGGCAATCAACGTCTTCACCTATCAAGCCGGGCTTGGCAACTTGGCCTGTGACCCTGACTCCCAGCTACCGCTGATTAGCGCTCATGCCGGTAATCCGCTGGGGCTGGTTGTGGCCCGAGACATGGCGCCCGGAGCCGGCATTTTCGAGTACTGCCGTGGCGCAGACGGCTTCATCTGGCCGGTGATTGACGCGGCGCAGGGTCAGAGGATACACGCAGCCCTGATTGACGATGCCACCAGGGACGGGCTATGGTACTCCCGGTGCACGACCTGGTGCCAATGGACTCCGCCGGTTCACATCTCGGCCGGCAATGACCCGATGTTCCCGAGTCACAATATCACCGCATCCAAGGCCAGCAGGAAGGTCTGTCTGGCCTGGGTCCAAGTCTCGACCGAGCCTTACCCGGGCAACTACATCGTGTCCGACGATGGCGGGACCACGTGGGGGCCGGTCCTTGAGACCGGGATTCCGGACGCATTCGGCGGGGACACGATGGAGTCGTTCCACCTCGGCATGTTTCTGTTCTACGACCGTCGAGACCGGCTGCACATTGTCGCAGAAGTCATGCCCATCGTGCACGATACCGGGTACATAAATCCCATTGAAATCTGGCACTGGTCTCCTGAGAACACACCGCGGTGGTCAGAGGTCCACCGGGCCGGCTGCGCTCCTGAACACCTGATGGCCGCGGTCGGGTACAACGCTGTCTACGCCGGGCGGCCGAGCCTGGCCGAGGACCGCAACGGCGGGCTGTACGTCGCGTGGGAGCAGTTCGATTCGATGAACGTCGAGCCAGGGCCACCGGAACGGCTGCGGGCCGACATCTGGTATGCGCGGGATAACTACGACAACGGCATGAGTTGGCTGCCGGGTATCCAGATAACCGACCCGGACCAGACATCAAAGCGGTTTCCTTGCGCGGTTGACATGCTGGCACGTGACACGCTGTGCATCATCTACATGGTTGATCTGATTGCCGGATTTGCTGTTCAGAGCGAGGGTCCGGCAACGAACAACCCAGTCATCGTCCAGTTCGTGCCGGTCACGGTGAGCGGCATCAGGTCCGACCCAGAGCTTCGGGCCGGAGGCCCGGCGTTCGCCATCGTGCCCAACCCGGCGAGGGGCCAGGCGCGGTTGCAGCTCAACCAGCCCCTCTCCGGCCCGGCTGAAGTCCGTGTATTCGACTTCGCGGGACGTTTGGTGTTCTCCACTGGGCCACTGGACCACTCGACCACTGGGGCACTCCCGCTCGACCTTTCGAGCGGCGTGTATCTTATCCGGATGACAACGACACTCGGCTACACCAGCGCCAAGCTCGTAGTTCGCTAGTCCCCGGAACCGAAGCGGAGCCACGTGCTGCGTGAGCAGTTCCTAGCCACGAAGAGCACGGAAGATCTCTCTGAACCACCGCCGGTTACGCATCTCCGAAACATCGTCGCTTGCTTCACCTGCACGGTACGGTCCGGTCTTTGGCCACTCTCGTTGGTTTCGTGTTCACGAACTGCGCGGAACGCAGCATGTGGCCGTTCTATGTCGGTTTTCGGGGCTGCCCGCTTGACTTGATATGAGCATATGCTTATAATCATGCGTGCCCAGACCACAGAACTGCCGCCGCGTCGCCGGCACTCCGGACGTCACGGTCTTCAAGCCCGCCGGGGTACGGGCATGCGGACTTGAGCTGGTAAGGCTGACACTCGACGAGTTCGAGGCGCTCAGGCTCGCCGACCTCGAGGGGCTCCACCAGGATGAGGCCGCGGAGCGGATGCACGTATCCCGCCCGACCTTCGGCCGGATCGTCGAGAGCGCCCGCCACAAGGTCGCCCGCGCCCTGTGCGGCGGGCTGGCGCTCAGCATCGGCGGCGGCAACGTCCACATCTGCCCGGGGCGACGCTGCCGTCACCGTTGGGCGAGCGGCAAATGCGCATCGCCACGGTCGACGTCGGGAGGACGTTGTTGCCACAGCCGGACTGGCTCTACCTCGACGCGAAAGGAACCACCCGATGCATCGAGGTGATAGCCTGGGCCTATCCTCCAAGTTCGTCCACGCCGGCCAGGCTGTTGACCAGTACGGCAGTGTCGTGACACCCATATACCAGACGTCGACATTCGCCTTCGCCAGTGCCGAACAGGGCGCCGAGCGCTTCGCCGGAGACTCGGACGGCTACATCTACACGCGCATCGGCAACCCGACGGTCCGAGCCCTTGAGGAGTGCATCGCCGAACTCGAGGAAGGCGCCGGCGCTGTCGCCACCAGCTCGGGGATGGGCGCGGTCGCAACCGCCTTCCTGGCTCTCCTGAAGTCCGGCGATCACGTCGTCAGCACTGCCTCGGTCTACGGCCCCTCTCTCGTCCTGCTGAAAGAACACCTGGGCCGGTTCGGCGTCGCGTCGTCCTTCGTCGATACCTCCGACCTGGAAGCGGTCCGTCGGTCGCTCCGCGGTGAGACGCGACTGATCTACGTCGAGACACCTTCCAATCCGCTGCTGCAGGTGACCGACATCCGTGCCGTGGCGGACATCGCCCACGAACGGGGGGCGCTACTCGTCGTTGACAGCACGTTCGCCTCGCCGTACCTCCAGCAACCGTTGAAGCTGGACGCCGACGTGGTTGTGCACTCGGTGACCAAGTTCATCAGCGGCCACGCCGACGTCGTGGGCGGAATGCTCGTAGCCCGGGAGGCTGGAATCGCGCGGCGTCTGCGCCAGATGATGACGTACGCCGGCTGCTGCATGGACGCGCACCAGGCCTTCCTGGTCCACCGCGGTCTGAAGACTCTCGGGCTGCGCCTCGACCGGGCGCAGAAGAGCGCAGAAGCTGTTGCCCGCTGGCTGCTGGGACGGAACGATGTGGCGTGGGTCCGTTACCTGGGCCTGCCCCACCATCCGCAGTACGACCTCGCCAGGAAACAGATGAGCGGGCCGGGCGCTCTTATCACATTCGAGTTGCAGGGTGGTCTCGCGGCCGGACGCGAGCTCATGAACCGGGTCCGACTCGCCACACTGGCGGTATCGCTGGGTGGAGTCGAGACCCTTGTCGAGCACCCCGCGTCAATGACCCACTCCGGCGTGCCTGTAGAGGAACGGCAGGCGGTCGGAATCACCGACGGCCTGGTCCGTTATGCAGTCGGGATTGAAGACGCCAACGACCTCATCGCCGACCTCGAGCAGGCACTCGCGCCGGTGGCCGGTACCGTCGCACCGTACAAGGCACAACAAGAAGACCCGCATATATCGGCAAACGACACTGTACAGACAGGAGTAACACCCATGAGAATTGCAGTTGCCTGTGAAAGCCTGACCGAAGTCTCCGAACACGTCGGCCGCGCACCGCTGCTGCTGGTCTACGATGTGGCGGAAGACAAACCGAAGCTCGTCGACAACCGCCGCAACGACGTGGCAGGACACAGCCAGCAGTGCGACGGGCCGCACGAGCACAAACCCGCGCACCAGTGCCACGACCGGCTGGTGAACGCGGTCGCCGACTGCCAGATGCTCGTTGCCCGGGGCATGGGCCGCCGCATCGCCCTTGACCTCGAAGCGCGGGGCATAAAGCCGGCGCTGATAGACAGAGATGTCTCGCCCTTCGATGCGGCCGCGCTGGCCGCATCCGGCAAGGCAACGAGCCAGGTCGGCTACTGCCGCTGCAGCGAAGACTGATTGTTGACCAATGAACACATTCCGGTCCACGACGCACGCCATTTGCTCTGGAGACGGCGTGTCTGCATGAGTTTCGCACGGTCTGCCTTGGTAGTAGCAGCCACGCTGCTTGGTTCAATCGTCTCGGTCGGGGCGGCTGCCCTCATACTCCTCTTCAAAGACAGGCTGCTGGACGCCGTCACATCGAAGCTCATCCCCTACGCCATTGGCACCCTGCTGGGTGCCGCGTTCATCGGCATGATCCCCGAGGCGCTGACTCGGCTGAATGGCGACTCGGTCCTGACTTCGGTTCTCGCCGGCATCGTCCTGTTCTATGTTCTTGAGAAGCTCGCCCTGTGGCGCCACTGCCACGAAAAGACGTGCGACGTCCATACTCAGGCGGGAACAATGATCCTCATCGGTGACTCCATCCACAACTTCGTGGACGGCGTGGCAATAGCTGTTGCCTTCACCGCGTCGCTCCCCCTCGGGATCGCGACTGCGGTCGCAGTCGTCACACACGAGGTACCCCAGGAGGTCGGGGACTTCGCAATACTGTTGCATAGCGGGTTTTCTCGCTCCCGGGCACTGCTGTTCAACATGCTGTCCAGCCTCACTGCCGTGATCGGCGCCGTCCTGGCTCTCCTTCTGCTCCCCGTGACCCAGTCGTTTGTCCCCTACCTGCTGTCGTTGAGTGCGGGCAGCTTCATCTACATCGCCTTGGCCGACCTCGTGCCGGGACGCCGCTCCACAGGCGGACTGCGCAGCCTGGCATGGGAACTGCCGCTCATCCTGCTGGGCGGCGGCACGATTCTGGCCCTGCACCAACTGGCCGCGCACTGAGGAAGATGACCAAACCGGCACAAAGCGACCGAACGTCAGTGAAAAACGCGCTGGTCCGCTCGGCCGGGAGAAGCAGCTCCGAACCATGAGAAGGCGCTCAGAACACGACCCCGGGCCCGCCGTCAACACCGACGTCATACTGGACAGCGTCTCCGACGGCGTGTTCACCGTGAATCTCAACTGGCTGGTGAGCTCGTTCAACCGTGCCGCCGAGCGAATCACAGGCATCGCGCGGCGGGAGGCCATCGGCCGACACTGCTCTGAGGTTTTTCGCTCCAGCATGTGCCAGGAAGACTGCGCGCTCAAGCACAGCATCAAGACCGGCAAGCCGATTGTGGGCAAGTCTTGCTACATAGTCACTGCGGATGGCGAACGCATCCCTATAAGCGTCTCCACGGCGATCATGCGCGACGTAACAGGGAAGGTTGTCGGCGGTGCCGAGACGTTCCGCGACCTGAGTGAGGTAGAGGCCCTGCGCCAGGAACTGGCCGGGCGTTTCCGCATCGGCGACCTCGTCAGCCACAGCCCGCTGATGCAGCGGGTATTCGAGGTCCTGCCGGCTATCGCCGCCAGCCCCAGCACGGTTCTCATCCTCGGTGAAACCGGAACCGGAAAGGAACTGGTGGCGAGAACAATCCACTCGCTGAGCCCGCGCAGCCAGGGCCCCTTCGTTGCCGTGAACTGCGGGGCGTTGCCGGATACGTTGCTGGAGTCGGAACTCTTTGGCTACAAGCCCGGTGCCTTCACAGGCGCAACTCGGAACAAGCCCGGCCGGTTCGCGCTGGCCTGCGGTGGGACCATCCTGCTCGACGAAATCGGCGAGACGAGCCCGACCCTTCAGATGCGGCTGCTGCGGGTACTGCAGGAACGGACGTTCGAGCCCCTCGGTTCGACCCGCTCCGAGACGACCGATGCCCGCGTCATCGTTGCCACCAACAAGGACTTGGCCGAGCTGGTTCGGCAGCAGGCCTTCCGTGAAGACCTCTACTACCGTGTGAACGTCGTCCGGGTCGAACTGCCGCCGTTGCGCCGCCGCAAGGAAGACATTCCGCTTCTGGCAACGCAGTTCGTGGAACGGTTCAACCACATTCAAGGGAAGTCCGTCTCCGGGGTCAGCGCTGAGGCGCTGTCGCTGCTCATGGCCCACGACTGGCCGGGAAACGTACGCGAACTAGAGAACGTCATCGAACGGGCCTTCGTCCTGTGCAGTTCCGGCGAGCTCGGCATCGAGCACCTGCCCGCAGAACTGACTGCGCGCGGTGTCTCGACGGCTCGCGCTGGCGACATGCGCTCGGCCCGTGAACTCCTCGAAGCCCAGACAATTCGCAAGGCCCTGGAACGCAGCGGCGGCAACCGCCTCGCCGCGGCCCGGGAACTCGGCATCCACAAGACCACGCTCTTCCGCAAGCTGAAGCGGCTCGGCATCAGCCTGTCCTCATCAGATGGCCGTTCCGGCAAGCGCAGTAGAGAGTAGCCTTCAGTCCACTCATTCAAGACCATAGAGTAGCAGTTCAGCTACTACAGCGGCTTTGGCCTCGGAACGAACAGCCACGCAACCACATGATAAATCAGCAGTAAGACATCATTCTCACGATTCGGTTGCCCTGGCACGGCCGGTGCACTACGGAGGGTTGATGTCTACTGAAGGTACCGCGAAATGAAAGCAGCCTTTGCCGTGTGGAATAACCGGATTGCGCCGGTGTTCGATGTGACGCGCCAGGTGCGCGTCATTGAGTTACAGTCCGGGAAGCCGGTCGGCGCGGCGCAAGTTGTCCAACTCGACGGCCCGCCGCTGACCCGGGCACTGCGCCTTGCAGAACTGGGCGTCGGTACGCTCGTCTGCGGCGCAATCTCCCGGCCCGTGCACGACCTAGTGGCAAGCCAGGGCATTAGGGTGATTCCTTTCGTGGCTGGCGATCTCGATGCCGTGATCAGTGCCTGGCTGAGAGGCGAGCTGGTCGGCGATGCGTTCGCCATGCCGGGATGCTATCGCCGGGGTCGGCATCGTCTGCGTGGAATGCACAACTGCTACAGGAGGAGTCAGACATGAGAGGGAACAGAACAACATGTCAGGGCCGCGGGCAATCGGCGGGCCGAGGCTCTGGACGCATGGGTGGACCGAACGCGGCCGGGCCCGGCGGTTTCTGCATATGCCCAAGTTGCGGGGAACGCACGCCGCACGAGCGCGGTATCCCCTGCCTCGAACAGAAGTGCCCGAAATGCGGCACGAAGATGACGAGAACGTCCTAACTGAAAGGAGTATAACATGCCAAGAGGAGATAGAACTGGGCCCACGGGAATGGGTCCGATGACCGGCCGAGTGGCCGGATACTGCGCCGGGTACGGAATGCCGGGGTTCGCGAATCCCGCGTTCGGACGCGGCTTCGGATTTGGTCGAGGCGGAGGCCGGGGTTTCGGCGGAGGCGGCTGGGGCCGGCGCAACTGGTTCTGCGCCACCGGTATGCCGGGCTGGATGGGGTACGGCGTGTACGCCGCGCCTTTCCAGGCGCCCGACGCCGATACCGAGAAGCAGGCTCTCAGAAGCCAGGCCAACGCAATCCGCTCGGAGCTCGAAGCCATCGACAAGCGGCTTACCGAACTCGAGGCCGGTGCTGAGTCGAAGTAGCAGTAAGAGGCGCAAGGCGACCGTTCCCGCCAAAGGCGGGTTGCGCGGTCGCCTTGCGCGGAATTGAAACGCAAGTGAGGAAAGCATGAAAGTAGCCTTCACCACCTCCGGCCAGACCCTTGATTCACCGCTTGATACCCGGTTCGGGCGGGCCCCGGGATTCCTCGTCTATGATGTAGACAGCGGCGCTGCCGAGTTTGTTGACAACCAGCAAAGCTTGGACGCGGCGCAAGGCGCGGGTATCCAGGCTGCGGAGACCGTTGTCCGGTCCGGTGCGCGGGCCGTAGTCACCGGTCACTGCGGGCCCAAGGCCTTCCGCGTGCTCTCCGCCGCCGGGGTCAAAGTCTACAACGCGAACCAGCCTACAATCGCAGCCGCCTTGGCAGCGTACAAGGCAGGAACACTCAAGCCGGCCGACTCGGCCGACGTGGAAGGGCACTGGGTCTAGAAACCGGAGATGGCACGACCGGAAGAAGGTGGAATCGCTGGGTTGGTCGAGGCGTTGTTCTTCAGGATTCGGGACTGGCTGCAGCCGCCGCTTAGGAGACTTGAGGAAACCTGCCTTCAACCCGGCTGGCGCGTGCTTGACTTTGGATGCGGCGTCGGCGGCTACAGCATCGCTGCCGCGCGACTCGTCGGTGAGAACGGCTGGGTCTATGCGGCCGACATCAAGCGGTCCATGGTCGAGCAGGTGAAGAGACGGGCCGCCGGTCGAGGAATGGTGAACGTGACCGGAATCGTCACTGACTGCGCGACCGGGCTGCCAGACCGGTCTCTGGACGCAGTCCTGCTGTACGACGTCTTCCACGACCTCGAACGACCCGGCCAGGTGCTGGACGAGCTGCGCCGCGTGCTTAGGCCGAGCGGGATTCTCTCGTTCAGCGACCACCACCTGCAGGACAAGCAGATTATTGCCGGGGTTGCGGCCGGTGGCAGGTTCAGACCGGCCAGGCGCGAGCGGCTGACCTGGACATTCGCTCCGGCTGGTGCGGATTTGCCTTCGGCGGTCGATCACCACGAAAGCGAACGCGGTGCCTGACGAGAGAACGGACAGAGTCGGCGACGACTCGGTCGAGGGGCTTCAAGACAGAGTCATCCGGGACATGGAGAAGGTCTACTCACCCCGGGTGATGGAGCTTTGGAAGAACCCGCAGAACGCCGGGTCGCTTGACTATCCGGATGGATACGGCCAGGTCACGGGCCCGTGCGGCGACACGATGCAGATATGGCTGAGAGTCGTGGCAGACGTAATAACGGAAGCAACCTTCTGGACCGACGGCTGCGGGACTTCGGTCGTGTGTGCCAGTATGGTAACGATAATGGCGAAGGGCAAGACCCTTGAGCAGGCGGCTCGAATCAACCAGCAGGCGGTGCTGGATGAACTGGGAGGATTGCCCGAAGAAGACCGGCACTGCGCACTGCTGGCCGCGAACACACTGCGCGAGGCGATTGGTTGTGTCAGGCCGGAGTTGGCAGGAAACAAGATATGAGCAGCCTGCCCAGGAGCATCGCCGAGCCCCGCAAAGTCGCGGAAAAGGCATGGAACGCAGACACTCCAGGAATCGCGTGATCGCAGACTGCATGGAGGAACAGTGAACCAATGGACAAAGCACGATGGAGAATACCAGTCGTTGTTGAACAAGGTCGCGGGACTGGCGCAGTGGTATGGCTACATACTCAACCCCGACAAGGAACGCGTCGAGAAGGTCATAGGTCTGATGACCGAGAACCTCGTTGCGTCCGGGAAGATGTTCTGCCCGTGCAAGCAATCGCACCCGCTTGACCCCACTAAGGACGTCACCTGCCCCTGTCCGGAGTGGAAGACCGACATCGAAAGAGACGGCCACTGCTTCTGCCGGCTCTTCTACAAGACACCAACCACGCAGGTAACTGCTTGAAGACGAGCATAGTCTATCAACTCATCGGCGTGCTCCGTAGCG
>Ga0172366_10002025_pt1 | contig 15850 bp, 8 predicted proteins | sample LakKivSesite69cm_FD_114533 | JGI IMG/M metagenome (GOLD analysis project Ga0172366, IMG submission 114533) | Sediment microbial communities from Lake Kivu, Rwanda - Sediment site 69cm | ecosystem: Environmental > Aquatic > Freshwater > Lake > Sediment | place: Rwanda: Western Province, Lake Kivu... | reverse complement strand
GGGCAGCAGGCGGGGGGAGAAATTCGGCATTGCGCCGCAGTAACACTTTTGCGCTGAAGATGTATTTTTATACTGGGGATGATCGTTCATAATGCTTTGCGCTGTTTCAAAACAGAGCCGCACCGCGCTCGTTACTTCGAAACAAGGCGAAGCACCTTCGAGGGTATGCGCGGTCGGAGAGGTTTTCGCGTGGTTCAGCACAGCAACCGTCCTTGAGAGAGCTTGTGGAGAGATATGGGGAGCGTTCGTAGAAACAGGAAGGATAAGGCGATGAATAAATTGTGGCAGCTTGCATGTGCCCTCGTGCTTGGCACCGCCGCTGTCAGCAGCGCGGACACTCCGATCAACCTCAAAGTGGAGGATGTTTCCGGCAGCCGAGGCGATACGATCATCGTCGCGATCCGCATCACCAGCGCGCCTCTGACGCAGGCCGACACCATCCGAAGCTACCAGTTCCATCTCGCGTACGATTCGGCGAAAGTGAAGCCGATTGTGAGAGATATGACCGGGACGCTCATCAAGAGCGTTACGACATGGCCTAGTGTCGCTGATAACATAGACACCCTGCGCACGGACCCTACCATTCCTCGCGTCGTGAAGATGGCGGTCGCTTCGAGCGACGTGATGACCGGCGGCGATCCGATTGCGAAGGTGAAGTTCAAGGTCGTCGGCGCGAGAGGCGATACGACGCTTCTGGTGTTGAGCGAGGTGCTGTTCCTTGAGAATCCCTCGTTGACCGGCACGCTCAGCCCCGGCAAGATCACCGTCGTCAACGCCCTGCCGGTCCTCAATCCTATCGGCAACAAGACGTTCAGGGTCGGCACGCTGCTCTCCTTCACGCTCACCTCTTCCGATGCGGACGGCGATATGCCGACATACAGCGCAACTGGGCTACCGCCCGGCGCGACGCTCGACCCCTCGACCGGCGTGTTTTCGTGGACGCCGGCCCTAGGGGCCGCCGCATCCTACACGGTGACCTTCACCGTGGACGACGGACACGGCGGCACGAAGAGCGAGACGATCACGATCAGCGACATTAACCGCGCCCCGGTGCTCGTTGATCCGGGCGCGAAGACCGTCGCGGAGGGTGTGCTGCTCACGTTCGTCATCTCCGCCACCGACCCGGACGGGGATGTGCTGACCTATACCACGAGCACCCTGCCGACTGGTGCGACGTTTAACGCTGCGACGCGCACGTTTTCTTGGACGCCCGGCTTCGACCAGGCGGGCAAATATCCGGTGACGTTCACCGTCAGCGACGCATACGGCGGCACGGCCAGCAAGGAAATCACCATCACCGTGACAGACGTCAACCGCGCTCCGTCGCTGGCCGATCCGGGCCCGAAGACCATCCTGGAAGACGCGGTGCTGGCGTTCACGCTCTCGGCCAGCGACCCTGACGGCGACGCCATCACCTTCAGCATCAGCGGCGCACCCTCCGGTGCCACGTTCAATACCACGACCGGCGCGTTTTCCTGGAAGCCCAGCTTCACCCAGGCGGGCGCGTATCTGCTGAGGTTCACCGCCGCCGACCCCAAGGGCGGCACGGCCACCAGGGAAGTCTCGGTCACGGTGAATGACAACAACCGCCCTCCAGCCCTCGCTGATCCGGGCGCGAAGAGCGTCAAAGAGGATTCGCTGCTGACCTTCACGCTCTCGGCCACCGACCCTGACGGCGACGCCATCACTTACAGCATCAGCGGCGCACCGACCGGCGCGACGTTCGACACCACGAAGGGCGTGTTCTCGTGGAAGCCGACCTTCGCGCAGCAGGGCACGTACAACGTGACGTTCACCGCGAAGGACCGCAAAGGCGGCGCAGGCAGCAAGACCGTCACCATCACGGTGGTGAATGTCAACCATCTGCCGACGATCACGCCGCAATTCGCTGGGCCGATCACCATCCCGGAAAACAGCCTATTCACCATGACGGCCACCGCCGCCGACCCGGATGTCGGCGACACGCTGACGCTTTCGGGCACAATAACTCCGACAAGCGCAGCAAGCCCGACAGTGACTGGGTTCACCTTCACCAAATCCGGGAATGTCATCACCTTCTCCTGGACGCCGGGCTTCGACGTTTCCACACCGACCCGCATGGGGTCCTATAACGTTGCGTTCACCGTGAACGACGGCAAGCAGGGCACTGCCACGGCGATTGTGCAGCTTAACGTCATCAATACGAACCGTGCGCCGACCATGCAGACCATCCCGGCGCAGCGCGTGACGAAAGGCAGGACGCTCACCGTGCCGGTGAAGGCGAGCGACGTTGACGGTGACTCGCTCTACCTGAAAGTCGCGCCGATGCCTGCGGGCGCGAGCATCAGCGGCCTCACGTTCGTCTGGCCGACGAAGGCGTCGGACGTGGGCCAGCGCACGCTCACGTTCACCGTCTGGGACCGGCTCGTGCTCCTGCGCCCGGCAAAGGAAGCGGATACGCCGTTGTCGGTGAGCCAGCAGGTCCAGATCACTGTCGTGGACACCAACTACACGCCGGTGCTCCAGCCGATCCCGGCGATCAGCGTGGAAGTCGGGAAGACGGCGCAAGTGCAGGTGCGAGCGACCGACGCCGACGGCGATTCGATCACCTACAGCATCACCTTCGTCACTGGGGTCGCGAAGTTCGGCATTGACCCGAAAACCGGCGTCATCAGCTATACTCCAGTGCTCGCCGACACGGGGAGCTACGTGGCGACGATCACGGCGACGGACACGAAGGGCGCGAGCGCAAGCCAGCAGGTGACCGTCACTGTGACCAAGGACCGGACGCCGCCGTACATCATCGGGCAGCCTGCGGCCCAGGGCATCACCACCAATCAGGCCACGATCACCTGGAAGACCAACGAACCGGCCAACTCGGTCGTGCGCTACGGGCTGGTTGGCGGGGCGATGACCGAAAAGAGGGACCCGACTCTGGTGCTGGATCACTCGGTCATCCTCACCTCGCTTGAGGCGGGCCGCACTTACGCCTACGAGGTGCAGTCGTTCGACGACGTGGAGAACCCCTCCGTCGTCCTTTCCAGCAGCTTCACCACCTTGCAGCCGCAGGTCATCGTGCCGCCCCTGACGATCACCGTGAGGCCCTCCGTGGAGCGCGGCACCAACTCGGCCATCGTGACGTGGGAAACCAACCGGTTCTCGTCGAGCGTCGTGCGCTACAGTACTTTGAAAGCTTCCCTGGCGGATAGCGCAACAGGGGCCTCTGGGACCAGCCACAGCGTGACGATTGCCAACCTGACCCCCAGCACCCTGTACTTCTATCGAGCGCGCTCGGTGGACGCGTCGGATTCGTTGGCGGTGAGCGCGATAGATTCCTTCTCCACGAAGGCGGAGCTGAAAGCGCCCGTCATCACCACTCCACCCGCGGTCGTCTCGCGGACAAGCGACGCTTTCAGCGTTCGCTGGGTTACGGACCGCGCCTCGACGAGCCGCCTCGAGTTCGGCATCACCACCGCGTACGGACAGCTTCTCCTCGACACCACTGCGGTGACGATCCACGCCATGACCGTGACCGGGCTTCAAGCTTCGACGAAGTACAACTTCCGGGTAGGATCGAAAGGGCCGGAGGGCCTTGGGCCTACGTTCAGCGCCAACCAGGAAGTCTTCACCACGGCTGCGCCCGATACCCTGCGGCCGATCATCACCGAAGGCCCCTCCGCGCTCAACCCGGATTACGAGAGCGTCACCATCACGTGGACGACCGACGAGGCGGCGAACTCCATCGTGTCGTACGGCATAGTCCAGCCCGACGGCTCAGTGCAATTCGGCACGCCCATCCTTCGCAGCACCTACGAGAAGATGCACCGCGTGCCGCTCACCGGCCTTGACGCGAACACGACCTATCGCTACCAAGTCGCTTCCTTCGACATCGTGGGCAACGGCCCGACTCAGGCGACGGACGAGTTCACGACGGCGGCTGCGCCGGATGTCACCCCGCCAGTGCTGCTTGGCAAGGTCCTGATTGGAGGCATCACCGACCGGAGCGCGTCGGTGCGATGGATTACCGACGAGCCTTCGGATTCGAAGGTGATCTTCCAGACCGCCGCCGGCGTGCGCGACGAGGTATCCTCCGCGAGCCTTGTGACCGACCACAGCATGGCGTTGACGGGGCTTTCGCCGGTCACGAATTACTCGCTCTCGATCTACAGCCGTGATGCGGCAGGGAACCTCCTGGGACCAATCGCCACCTCGTTCAGGACCAACGCGACGCCCGATACGCTGCCTCCGGTGATCACGGCGGCGCCGAAGATTGACGCGCAGACGCTCACGGAGTTCAACCTCGTGAACGCCGTGCTGAGCGTGAGCACGGACGAGCTTGCGACGACGAGCGCGGCGTACGGCCTTTCCCCCGACAGCCTGATCGGCTACGTACCGCCTTCGGAACTCGGCAAGACGCAACGGCTGCAATTCACCAACCTGCCGCCCGACACGACGATATACTATCGGTTGACCTTCACCGACGCCGCCGAGGTCCCAAATACGAGAGTGGACATCCTGCGTTCCTTCCGCACCATCGCGGGCAGAGACGTGACCCCGCCGAGGATCACGGTCGGCCCGACCATCGTGGACGTGCAGCCGCACAGCGTCACCGTCGAGTGGACCACCGACGAAGCCGCCACGAGCAGCTTCCGGTTGGGAACTGTGGCGACCGACCTCAACATCCTCGTGCACGACCCGACCCCAGTGTTAAAACACCGGCTGACCGCGACGAACCTCACGTCGGGAACGCACTATTATTGGCGCGTCAGATCAATAGACCCCTCGAACAACGAGGTGGTCTCCGCCAAGTACGAGGTGACGACATCCACAGAAGCAGATACGGTCCCGCCGGTGTTCACCGACATGCCGGTGGTTCGCTGGACGAGCGATAGCTTGGCGACGATGGAATGGAAGACCGATGAGAACACGATCGGCGACGTGTACATTGCCACGACTACCGACACGCTCTACAACATCGTCTCCGACGAAGTCTTCAAGACGGGCCACAACGTGACGCTGGTGAACCTCGAACCGGGGACCGAGTACGTCTACTTCGTGGGGGCGACCGACGCTTCCGGGAACATCGCCGTCGCTGGCGATTCGACCGCGCCGGTGTTCGACGGCAGGGGCGCATTCCTCAAGCTGGCGGGCGGTTGGGCGCGGTTGGCTCAGCCCGCGCGCGGCGGCTTGTTCACGACGGCAGTTGCGGCTGACGTGACCAACCCGGCCATCACCGGCGCGCCGAAGATCCTCGGGACCAGCACCGCTACCGCTACCATCGGTTGGAGCACAGACGAGGTCTCTAACAGCGTCGTCCGCTTCATGGAGTCCTCCGAAGGCGGTGGCAAGCTGGCGAGAACAGGCGACATTCGCGCCGACCTGATCGCTCGTGGGCGCGTGGTGACGCAGACGGAAAACGTCACCGCTCACCAGGTGACCGTGACCCAGTTGAAGGCTGGCACGCGGTACGTGCTGCACGTCGCTTCGACGGACCCGGCAGGGAACGGCGAGACGATCAGCGACGTTGTCTACGTGAACACGCCTCAGGAAGCCGATCTCACGCCGCCCGCCATCGTCGAAGGGTCCATCCAGACGTTCCAGACGCAGACGCAGGCCGTCGTTCGCTGGGAGACCGACGAACTCTCCGACAGCCGGGTGGATTATGGTGACCGTGCGGATTCGCTGAAGCTTTCACGCGTAGTGCCGGACCCAACGCAGAATCATCAGGTAGTCCTGACGAATCTGACCCCCGACAAGACGTACTTCTTCAAGGTGTTCTCCACCGATGCACGCGGCAACGGACCGACCGCCAGCGCAGTGGCTTCCTTTAAGACGCCCAAAGAAGCGGACACTACGCCGCCGGTCGTGGATAGCATGAGAGTCGCACGTATCGCGGATAAGACGGCGACCCTGGCGTGGCAGACCGACGAACCGGCGAACACGTTCATCGAGTTCGGGCTGACGAAAGCCTACGGCCGTACCTCGGTTGATCCGACTCCGGTGATCTCTCACTCGGTGACGCTCACGAACTTGCTCCCGTCCACGCAGTACTACTACCGAGTTGCCGCGACGGACCGCGTCGGCAACACTTCGGCGCTCACCTCGGCGGATAGCCTGCTCACATCTGCCGCGCCGGATACCATCGGCCCCGACGCACCGGCGAAGGTGGACACGATCCCCGCGTCGAACCGCGTGATCCTGCGGTGGGCCAAGAGCGCTTCGCCCGACCTGGCAAGCTACATCCTCTATCGGAATGGTGTTGTGCTCGCAAGCGGCATTGCGGATACGAGCTACCAGGACCGCACCGCCGCGAACAACACGACGTACACCTACGAAATCGCGGGCGTGGACCTCGCCAACAACGTCGGCGCGAAGACGGCCCCAGTTCGTGAAACGCCGCTCGCCACCGAGGCGCCGGGCGCACCGACCCCCGTGACGCCGAAAGGCGGCACGCCGATTGTCCCCACGCTCACGATCACCGTTCAGAATGCGATCCGCGCCGTCTCGCGCCCGGATGTTCCGTTGACCTACTCGTTTGTCGTCGCGAGCGATTCGCTCCTCCAGAACGTGCTCGCCACAAGCGCAGGCGTGACTGAGGGTGCGACGACAACAAGCTGGACGGTCTCCGGCACCCAGTTCGAGAAAGACGGAGTCTACTACTGGGCGTCGCAGGCGACCGGCGCGGTCACCAGCGGCCCGCTCAGCCCCTCCACGAAGTTCGTATGGGGTGGCCCGGTGGGCGTCGAACTGGAGACGTTCGCCGCCGCAGGCTTGCCAAACGGCGTGGTGCGGATCATCTGGTCCCTGCGCGTTGACGGAAGTGCTCTCTCCGAGGTCGTGCTCGCCCGGGGAGCGGACGGTGCGACGACGGTGAAGTCCTTTGGCTCCGACGGGGCCTCTGGCGACGTGCTCGATATGATGGCACTGCCCGGAACAGCGCCGCTCTACTGGCTGCGCGTGACCGATCACGCCGGAGCGACGAAGACCTTCGGTCCGGTGCAGGCGAATCTCCTCCTGCCGACGGCGTGGGCGTTCTCACCGGCGCGTCCGAACCCGTTCAACCCGACGACGGAGGTCACCCTCGCGGTGCCATCGCTCGACGTTGCGAGAGTGATGGTCTACAACGTGCTCGGACAGCCCGTTGCGACGCTCTGGTCTGGCCCGATCACGCCGGGCATTCACCGCCTGCGGTGGGACGGCATGGATATGGAAGGCCGCGAGGTGGCAAGCGGAGTCTACCTGATCCGCCTTGAGACCGCGCACGGCATCACCAGGATACAGCGCGTGACGATGCTGCGCTAGGCCGTTCGCACGAGGCTTCCTCCTTGCGCCCCGGAGCCGAGAGGTTTCGGGGCGCGTTCTTTGCACAGGCTCCGGAATAACGACAGGCAAGATCATCTCACCGCACACAGAATGCGTAGGATCGTTCATGGCCATTCGCACCATCCTCTATGACTTGGGCAAGACCCTTGTGTTCTTCGATTTCGCGCCGGTCTACAGGACCCTCGTCAGCCATTCGGGTCGCCCGGAAGGCGAGGTGCGCGAGGTGATCCATGAACGGTACGGCGAGTTCTGCTGCGGACGGATGACGGGCCGCCAGTGGCACGGCTACCTCACGGGTTCGCTGGGCATATCCACGCCGTACGACGAGTTCGCCACGCTCTGGGCGGACATCTTCTGGCCGAACGAGCCGATGATCGAACTGGCCCGCACGCTGCGCCCGCGCTACCGGCAGTACCTCCTCTCGAACACCGACGAGATTCATCTCCCCTGGTGCATGAAGAAATTCCCTCTGGAGCCGTTGCTCGACGGGCTGATCCTCTCCTACGAGATCGGCGCGATCAAGCCGGACCGCGCCATCTACGAGCGCGGGCTTGAGCGGTTCGGCCTTCTCGCCGGGGAATGCGTCTTCATAGACGACATGCCCGCCAACCTCGAAGGCGCACGTGCGTGCGGAATCCGCACGGTCATCTGCGATTCCGCCGCGCAGGTCAGGCGCGACCTCGCATCGCTTGGGGTGACTGTTTGAGGCGATGCTTCGCGCCTTTGTCTCGCAACGGAGGCCACCATGCCCCTCTGCGCCGGTGTGGACGGTTGCCGGGGCGGATGGTTTGTCGTCCTCCACGACCCTGACGCGGGCGAACCGGTCCACTGCATCGCACCGTGCTTCGCCGATGTGCTGGCGCTCGTCCGAGGCGCGGAGGTGGTCGCGCTCGACATGCCCATCGGCCTGCTCGCCCAGGCAATCCCCGGCGGGCGCACCTGCGACATCGAAGCGCGTGCGCTGCTCGGATACAAACGTGCGCGGAGCGTCTTCTCGCCGCCGGTCCGGCAAGCGCTTGCCAAGACCTCCTTCCGCGAGGCAGCCGAGGCGAACCGGGCAAGCTCATGCCATCGGATCGGCATTTCGCGGCAGTGCTTCGGGCTTTTCCACAAGCTGCGCGAGGTTGATCGGATGATGACGCCGCAGCGTCAGCGCGTGGTGAAGGAAGCTCACCCTGAGCTTTGCTTCTTCGCGCTCAACGGGAAAACGCCCATGCGTCACTCCAAACACACGCAGAAAGGGCAAGGAGAACGGCTCTCCCTGCTCCTCGACGCGGGGTTTGACACGCTGCCCGGCGTGATCGAGTCGTACTGGGCGTTCCGGGCGAAGATTGCGCCGGACGACATCCTCGACGCGCACGCGCTCTGCTGGACCGCCGCCCGCATCTTCCGTAGCGAAGCGCTCCGTATCCCGCAGGAACCACCGTGCGATGAACGCGGCCTGCGCATGGAGATATGGGCGTGAGGGCGTGCTCATTCGATTGACCTTGAAGGACAGGGTGGGGTACATTAAGGTGAATTCGCGCAGGGCACGCGTTCATGCAGGATACTTCGAGCGAACTTACGAGTTCGACGGATGTGCGGGTTGATGGATCGAACGGAGCACACGGCGCAGGTATGCGAGAGGTTATGCCGCCTCGGAATCCCGGCGGAGCGCGAGGTGAGCCTGCGGGAGCACACCACCTTCCGCATCGGCGGGCCTGCGGAGGTGCTCGTCGAGGTGACGAGCGCGGAGCAGCTTGCGCTGGTGCTCAGGGTCGGGCATGAGGTTGGCTTGCCGGTGCGCTGCCTCGGCGGCGGCAGCAACGTCCTTGTCTCGGACGAGGGAGTCCCCGGCATCGTGGCGCTCAACCGCATCGGCCACCTGATGCACGAGGACCGGATATTCCGCGTCGGCGGCGGGGTTGGCTGGGATGAGCTTGTATTGGCTTCGGTGGAGCGCGGGCTTGCCGGTATGGCCGCGATGTCCGGCATCCCCGGCTCGGTCGGCGGAGCGATCTACGGCAACGCCGGAGCGTACGGGGAGAGCGTCGGCGACAGCATCGTCTCGGCGACCGTGCTCACTCCTTCCGGCGACGTGCGGACGCTCTCGCGTGCCGAGCTTTGCTTTCGCTATCGCCACAGCCGCCTCAAAGAGACGGGAGAGATCGTCGTGGAGGCCACATTCGCGCTCAGGCCGGGCGACCGGCTCCGCCTGAAAGAAGAGCGTGAGACGATCCTCCAGACGCGAGCGGCCAAGCTTCCTGCGAAAACGGAAGCGACCGCCGGATCGTTCTTCAAGAACATCGAAGACGCCGTAGCGCGGAAGCGGCTCATCGAGATGCTGGGGCTGCCCGACGACGGCCACCGAATCGCCTCCGGATTGCTCCTCGACCGCGTGGGCGCACGGGGAATGAGCGTGGGCGACGCGGTGGTGTTCTCCAAACATGCCAACATCATCGTCAATCGGGGAGCCGCCACCGCCGGTGAGGTGTTGGAGCTGAGCCGACGGATGCACGCGAAGGTGCGCGAGGCGTTCGGCATCAGCCTCGAACGAGAGGTGATCTGGGTCGGTCTGCCCGAACCCGGTTCCGATGCCCCCATGGGGAGACGTGAATGACGCGAATCTTGCTGACGAACGACGACGGATTCTTCGCGCCCGGCCTCAAGGTGATGCGGGAAGCCCTCGAAGAAGAGGAGTGGGACGTGGTAGTGGTCTCCCCGGACCGCGAGCAGAGCGGCGCGAGCCACGCGCTCACGCTCCATCGCCCGCTTCGTCTCGACCAGGTTGAGCCGGGCGTCTATAAGGTGGACGGCACTCCCACCGACTGCGTGCTCCTCGCCGCGCGCGGAGGCCTTGCCGTGCCGCCGGACCTCATCGTCTCCGGCATCAACGCTGGCGGCAACATGGGCGACGACGTGACCTACTCCGGCACGGTGGCCGCAGCGATGGAAGGGACTCTCCTCGGCATGCCGTCGCTTGCGATAAGCCTCGTCGGCGATCAGCATTTCGAGACGGCGGCGGTGGTGGGGGTGCAGTTGATCAGGCAGGCGATCCAACACGGCCTGCCTGCGGATACGCTGCTTAACATCAATGTCCCCGACAGACCCCTTGCCGAAGTGCAGGGAATCCTCATCACCTCTCAATCTCGGCGCACGTATCACGATCAGGTGATCGCCAAGCGCGACCCGCGTGGCCGCGCCTATTTCTGGATTGCCGGGGATGTCCCTGAGTGGACTGCCGGGGATGGCTCCGATTTCGCCGCCGTCAACGCAGGCTATGTCTCCTTGACGCCGCTCCACCTTGACCTGACGAACAAGGCTGCGATGGCACACTTGCACGAATGGACGCTCGCGCCTCAATGAAGCGGCAGGATTTTTGGACGCAGGAGAGAACCCTATGAACACGTTTCGGCTGGTGCGGATTATCTCGGTGTGCGCGCTTGCCGTCGGGTGCTCCGAGAAGATCGTCGCGCCGGACCCGACGCCGCTCACGTACATGGTGTACGTCGGAGACTCGCTTATCGCCGCCCCGTCGCCTATCTTCATCGGGTGGAAAAAGGAGCCGTTCTTCCTCGGCTCTTCGGGCACGACCTCAACGTTCGACCTCGGCAAAGCCGACAGCGCCGATTACCTCGTCATCACCATGAACCGGAGCAGCGAACGCGTCGCCAAGGAGACGCCGGGGGATGCTCCCGGCCAGGTGTGGATAGACGCCGTCAGGAACCTTCAGACCGGCAAATATCTGGGCGCAGACGCTGACGGGACGATTCATAATTATTACATCATACAGTACCTTGATGTGTACGACGTGCTCGATACGACCACCGGCCAAATCACCGCGGAGCTAAGCATAGAAAACCTCGTCGGGCCGCCGGACGGGCGGTATGTCCTGCTGAGGTTTTACGATGCGAGCTACATCGCCATCTCCAGCTTCGACGGCGAAATGACTTCCCGTCCGCTCCTCGTGAATGGCCCCGGACCCGATCTGGAGGTGTTCGCCCGGCCAGTCCCAGAGCATCTGCGCGGGGTGGTGCGTTCGCGCCCGGCTCTGGAAGTGCGGCGCGTCGAACGGAAGGCTCCGGCGCGGCAGGGCGAGTTGCCGTAGTGATCTCTATGCCTGTTCGCTCCACGTCCGTCGCAGGAGCCGGACGGCGACGCTCCACGCCCCGACATCCAGATAGAGCGGCGTGCCCTGCGTAACCGGGTCGCACATCTCCCATTTCCCGGAAGGGGCGAGCCGGTCCACCGCCCAGGGGGTCGTATCAAGCCTGAGCGGCACGTCGGCTGCTTCGTCGAAGGAGAGGTTCGCCACCGCGATGAGCCTCTGCGTGTCGTTCGAATTCGCCCAGACAATCGGGTAGAGATTCGGCAACGCGGCCACCGATGCGGAGAGCGGACGCCCCAACGCCCACGCGCACACCGCGTGCATCTGAATCTGTCGCACCTGATCGGCGAAGTTCCAGAGAGGCGGCGCTCCCCAGGGCAGCACTGCGGCACGGCTTTGGTCGGGAAGCGGCGTGAGGACGATCCCCGCGCCGAGATCGGTTCCTGCCATGGAGAGCATCCGTGAGAGCACGCGGCCCGCGCTCGTCGCGGGTTCGCAGCCGTAGATGCCCGCCTCCGGCACGCCATGCCGCCAACTGAGCAGACGGTGCGCCGCACTGCCGTTGAACGGGTCGTCGGTGAGCCGTTCGTAGCCGCACGGCTCGATCCGGTGGATGGACTTCAGGCCGATGAGCGCGCCGAGCTTCCGCCCGACGAGCCGCTCCGCAGCCGGGCCGTCAACGATGATCCCCTCGTGCGCCATCGCCTCTAGCTCGTCGGGAGTGAGCACGTCGGCCATCGCGTCGGCGACGAGATGCGGAGGACACCCCGGCGTTCCGAGCGGCAGGCCCAACCGCGCAAAGAGGAGCGACCACGAGGGCTGCCGGGGCCATCGCGCAAGATCGCCCCGGAGAAAGAGACCAGTCCGCTCGTCTGCGGCTACGCCTACGCCCTGCCGCTTCATCCTGTTGCGGACATCGGCAATCGCGTCCAGCCAGCGCTTTTCCGAGGCGAGAAACCCCTCATAGTCCGCGCCGGTCCCGGCGATGTCCGTCCCTGCGACGCCGCCGACCGCGTGGAAGAGGTTCAGGCTCTGGTCGGCAATCCCCGCGAGCGCGTTCAACGTGAGTTCGAGGTGGAGCATTTGCAGGCTTTTCGCGGCGCGGCTGTACGGATAGTTCTCCACCTCGCTCACCGGCCGCACGGAAGGCCCGGCCAGAGCCACTTGGCGGAGGCAGTCTTCGGTCTTGTGCACCACCTCAAGAGGCCGTTCGTCGTTCCAGAAGCCCGATCCCGGCCTGAACCAGTGCTCCCCTTCAGGGGTGAATGCGGCGAACAATTGCGGGGTGTTGCGGCCCTCGGCGGTGTGCGCGGCATAGCTCACCGTCATCAACCCCACCCGTATCGCCGGGTTGACGGCATGGACGGCACGCTGGATCACCACCGCCATCTCGCAGAGCGCCTGGAAGTTCGTCTCGCGCCAGGCGGCGATCTCGGCCATGGAGCCTGACTCCATCCGCCCGACAAGCTCCTGCCGCTCAATCGGATGCCCCAGCCGGGCGGCAATCGCGTCCAGATGACGCGGGCAAAAGCACCCGACGCCCGGCGTGCCATGCCCGGTGTAGCGCACGTCGTCGTCCGCCCAGAGCACGGACGCGCCGGTCTCCGCCATGTGCCCGTAGAGCTCCGCCACGTACTCGAGGAAACGGGTGTCGAGCGGGCAGGGGGTGTACGGAGAGGCGTTGCCGAGGTGGTCAACCATCGGATCGAACGCAAGTTCCTCCGCCGTGTTGAGCGTCGGTGCGCCGTGTCCGAGGGTGCTCATGACGTTGATGTGCACCTCCAGCCCGGCATCGCGGAAGCGGGGGACGCTCTTCCGCAGGTGCGCCGCCCGCCGATGGATTTCGTCCCGCGAAAGGAGGCCCGGCTCGGTATCGAAGCTCTGCGTGAGGAGAAGAATCCCACTCGCGCCAATGCGGCTGCAAAAACGAAGGACCTCATCCGCGCTCTCGTCGCTCGTGAGCGCGGTGTAGTACGCCCGAATCCAGTAGTGAGCACTCATGCGCGAACGTCCTCTGAAGCGGGTTTTACCCCGGGTGCGGGTTGCACGAACCGCATCCTCAACGACGTGCTCAAAAGGGATAGAAGATAATGGCATAACACGTTCAGGAGAATCGGCAAGCGGGATATTCCATTGATTGCCGAATGGGATCACGGTCCGCCCGCCGGAGGGAGCGTATGCGGCGGGGAGCCTGCCCGGCTCGCACATGCGCGTTGGAGTGGAACGACATGCGCGCTACATTCAATATCAGCCGAACGTTCTCTCGGCGTCACACCATCGTGCGAAGCCAAAGTGGTCTTGGTGCCGAACGTGTGGTGGAGTGTCCTCACTTCCCTCGTTGCCGAAATGCGCGGCCTCTGGTGCGGATACCTGAACACTCGTCGGAAGAAACCTGCCTGACGGTGCGTGCGGCCAGGTGTCTCGACGCATGAAACGATGACAGCACTTCTCTCACGGGCAGGACGTGTGCTTGAAACGTGGGCCGACGCGCTCACTGTTCGTCTGAACCGGATCAACCCGGAAGCGCTCATGCTCATCCTGGGCGCGCTCGTCGGCATCGGTTCGGGCTTCGTCGCCGTCGGCTTTCGGAGCGGCATAGACCTCTGCAACCAGGGGTTCGAGTACGTCCTGAATGTCCTGAGCACCATCAACCCGCACCTGGTATGGCTCATGCCGCTCGCCCCGGGCCTGGGCGGCCTGGCGGTGGGGGTCATCACGCGGCACTTCGCCCGCGAAGCCAAAGGGCACGGCGTGCCGGAAGTGATGCAGGCGGTTGCCGTCCGGGGCGGCGCGCTTCGCAAGCGCATCGTGCTCCTGAAGGGAGTCACCGCCGCCATTACCCTCGGCTCCAACGGCTCCGCCGGGCCTGAAGGCCCCATCGTGCAGATGGGCGGTGCGCTGGGGTCTGCGGCGGCTCAGGGGTTCCGGCTCTCGGTGAACCGGCGGAAAACCCTCCTCGGATGTGGCGTCGCGGGCGGGCTATCCGCCATCTTCAACGCCCCCATCGCCGGGATGCTCTTCGCGCTGGAGGTGATCCTTGGCGATTTCCGCATCACGACGTTCAGCCCGGTGATCCTCTCTTCGGTGCTCGCTTCCGCCGTCGCCCACAGCTTCATGGGCGTGGAACCGGCGTTCAAGGTCCCCCCGTACACGCTCGTTTCTCCCTGGGAGTTCTTTGGGTACGCCGCGCTGGGGGTGGTGTGCGGGCTGGTGTCCATCGGGCTGGGCGGCGTGCTTGACGTGCTGGAAGAGCGGTTCCAACGCTTGAAGGCCCCGGAATGGCTCAAGCCGGGCATCGGCGGGCTGCTCGCCGGGGTCGTCGCGCTCTCGTTCAAGAGCATCGGTCTCCCCGGCACTGCCGCGCTCGGCGAAGGCTATCGGCCCATAAGCCTCGCGCTCAACGGGCACATGGTCCCACTCGCCTTGCTCGTGTTGCTCCTCCTGAAGCCGGTCACGACCGGGCTAACCCTTGGGTCGGGCGGCTCCGGAGGGGTGTTCGCTCCGGCGATGTTCGTCGGGGCGATGATCGGCGGGCTGGTCGGGTATGCCATGCTCTGGCTTTTCCCCGGGTTGACGGCGTCTCTGGGCACGAGCGTATTTCTGCCGGGGGCCTACGCGCTCGTCGGCATGGGCGCGGTCGTCGCCGGGACCACTCACGCGCTGCTCACCAGCCTCGTGATGATCTTCGAGATGACGAACCACTACCGGATCATCCTGCCGCTCATGCTCACCATCGCCCTCAGCGTCGCGGTGTCGCGGGCGCTCTCCCGCGAATCCATCTACACGCGTAAGCTGAAGGGCCGCGTCTCTCACGGCTTGGACTACAGCGTCCTCGATCAGTTGCGCGTGGCGATGGTCATGTTCACCAACTACGTGCAAATCCGCCCTGACGCCCGGCTGGAGGACGTGGTGGCGACGGCGAAAGGCGCCCGTTCGTACGACTTCCCCGTCGTCACAGAGGAGGGACGGCTCGCTGGCATGATCAGCCTACCCGACATCTCCACCGCAACCGAGGCGGGCGTGCCCGATCTCCTCTTGGCAAGCGACCTCGCCGTCGGAACGTTCCCCCGCCTCACTCCGGGGGAATCGCTCTCCTCCGCGCTCAGGAAGTTCGATGCGTATGATCGCCCGACGCTGCCGGTGGTTAGCGAGGGAAAGCCCGACTACATTGTAGGTATGGTTGACCGGCGGCAGATTCTCAACCTGCACGAACGCATCTCGCTCCTCGGGCGGCCCAGCGAGGACCAGTACTCCGCCTGGCACCAGATACCCTATTGATCCGGACTTGGGTTACGCGCATTCCGCGCAGTGATCCCGCACACGGACGAAGACGCAGCCCCGGCTCTGCGTAGCGAAAATGGCTCACGTCACCACGTGTTCCGTGCGCCGGATGATCTTGTCCTGCAACGAGCGCGAGAGGCGCGTGAAGTAATCCGAATAGCCCGCGACGCGGACGATGAG
>Ga0172366_10002024_pt1 | contig 15861 bp, 16 predicted proteins | sample LakKivSesite69cm_FD_114533 | JGI IMG/M metagenome (GOLD analysis project Ga0172366, IMG submission 114533) | Sediment microbial communities from Lake Kivu, Rwanda - Sediment site 69cm | ecosystem: Environmental > Aquatic > Freshwater > Lake > Sediment | place: Rwanda: Western Province, Lake... | reverse complement strand
ATGACTGTTCCAACCCTTTCCACAGAGAAGTCTCGTTGGTCGCAGAGAAAACTATATAGCTCATCCTTTTGCAGGTCGCCGTATCTGAGGGAATAATCGTCGGTTAACATTGGTTGTAAGAAGAACCTCCGAACCTCTCCATAATTTTGTGTCTCAATCTTTGACTTGATTTCGTTTGGAAGGTTTTCGATTCTGCCATAGTTCTGGATTAAACTCAATGCTTTTTTGGGTCCGATGCCTCTCAAGCCTTCGTTAAAGTCTGTGCCAATCAATATGGCAAGGTCGATAAGTCCCTCCCTCGATATACCGCAACGCGTCAAAAACTTATCCAGATCGATAAGTTCAGGCTTTAAGGGACGACTAATTCCTTTACTAGGTAAAAATTCATGCCCAGATATGGTTAAATAGCGTAGCAATCTGGGAGTCCCGAATAGTAACGAATCGTAGTCTTTGCTGCTCGCCGCCCAAACCTCACCCTTTAAAGCCATGTAGGCACACTGCGCTTCTGCCTCACTCAGTGCTTGAACAAATGGAATCCCCAATAAGTGAAGCAGACGTTTGGCGTCTTCAATCATTGTTCGAGTTAGGCGACTAGTCATGACCGCCTTAGAGAAGGCGGTAGCATGATCTCCTTTTTTAATCGCCGTCTGCCATTCCTGCATTGCCTTTTCACGCATCTCCCGTCTTTTCATAATTTCGTGCTGCTTCAACAGAGGAGGCTCACCATCGAAGACGAACACTAGATGAATGTCATAACCATGGATGAGCCTGGTTGAACGAAACATAAGTCCAGCCAAATGCGATGTAATGTTACCATGAGAATCTTGCAAGGGAGTGCCATCTTGCATCCGAATCAAAGACAAAAACTGATATAAATAATTGTTGGCATCAACAGCAAACTTCTTGCCTCTTAAATCGTCGAGGCTCAGAACCTTCCTGATCATGATAGGTGTTAAATTGACCCCCAAGAGCATACCCCTCATTCAGAAATACATGCAAAAAATGACCAATAAGCTTTTATTCGCTTGGAACCTGAGCTCATCATGCTTGACTTTACCGCCATGGCATTAGTCAGGAAAAGATCGTGGACATAGCCCTATTAATCGGGATGGATTTTAATGGAGGATTCACTGGAAAAGGATCGAAGAAAGCATTGAAACTTATTAAGGAGTATGGCGAGGTAGAGGATCTTCCAGATAGATAGGAAGTAGAGTTCCCTCAAATTATAAGTAGGCTAGAAAGACCTTTTTGAGTTCAGATATGGATCACAACTGCACTATTAATTATGGACCAACAAAAGAAAGGGAAATTTATGTTTTCCTCTGTGAAGAGAAGGGATTCTCTAGACAGCGTGTTGCGATGGCAGTTTGGAGGATGGAGAGGTCACACCTGAACTGAAAGTACGGCTCAAGAAGGTTTGCAATAATTTGAGCATCGTGTAACGCTATTCAGATTCATACTTAGATTCGCTTTCTCCAACGGCTTTTTTAACGATTTCGGCTTCGGCGAACCTTCGGCTTATCCTTGTTATCCTTATCCGAAGACGGTCACCTGGTTTAGCATTCGGAATAAAGGTCACTAAACCTTCGATCCTCGTGATCCCTTCTCCTCTTCGACTGAGCTCTTGAACCTCGACATCGTATTCCTTTCCCATCTCAACAGGCTTTGGTGGGAAGGATCTGCTGAAACTCCTGCCTCTGTTCCTTCTTTCACGTTGCATCCTTCTTTCACCTCTCAAAAATTTTAAACATATCTCAAATTCATCGGTTCTATTTTACATTTATGATACGCTTAATTTGCCGTATCTTCCTACGTTTAGCTGGACTTCTCCTCTGAAGGATTTTGTGTATCCATTTTCGATTCTAACTGTATCGTTGACGCTGACCTGATCGATCTGCTCGTTCCACAGGGAAAGATTTATTCTCCCTGTTTCGTCGCTTATTGTAGCCGTAGCTACGCGGAATGTCTGACCACCATATCTAGATTGGACCTCTCTAGGTTCTGATATCTCTAGCACCTTCGCTACAATATTGACGTTTCGCATCCCATCCCTTAAATCGCCAATTTTCATAATTTCTTCCCCTTCTATTCCATCCTTTCCGCGATTGCGAACTTATTCTCCACCCTCAGTATCTTAACTCTAAGACGCTCACCAACCCTAGATCCTGGCACAAATATAAGAAAATCTCCGAGCCTTGAGACTCCGTCGCCCCTACTACCTATATCGTCTATAACAAGATTGATCTCTTGCCCCTCCTTTATCTGAAAGCCTTGAGAAAATCTCAATCTAAATCCAGAATCTCTGAATCTACTAGTTCTCTTATCGGACTTTCCATTTCTTTCTCGGTTTCGAAGCCGCCTTGGCATATTAATTCTTTCATCCTTCGTCGCGGAAACAGCATCAAAACAGAGCCTGCATAGAAACCAGAGGACCGGCTTCTTGCATGAGCCGTTTTGAATACCAATGATGGAAATATCAATGGTAAATATAAATTTTGCCGTTCTATCCTGAGACGTAATTAAGATAGGCATTTGTGTTCTGCATGTTGAGGTTTTATGGTTTCTCATGGAGGACTCGAATTGAACTAGAATCGGGCTCCCCTATTTATAAGGGGGGTCTAGAGCCCTGAGAGACGAAGGATAAAAAATGGAGAGAAGGAAACAATGTGAATTGAGACAATTGTTATACAGTGCCTTAGAGTCCCTCTTTGAATCTTCTATAAGTAGCATAGTCTACGTATTCTAGGTACTTATTCTGAGCTTGGTACTCAACAGTGAACTTTTGATTGTTCTGCTTCTCTTTTATCTGACTCGTCGTTATGAAGGAATAGGCATCACTTCCAGCACCGGAACCGTAGCTAACAACCATTATTCTCCTATGAGGCTCGGCTTTATCCAATATCGCTGCCAAGCCTAGCGGTGAAGAACACGAATAGGTATTACCCAACTTGGCAACCTGTAAACCCAGAATGCACTGTTCCTGTTTGAAACCTAAATCCGCAGCGGCTTTGGTTGGCCAAGTCGGAGTGGGTTGGTGGCAAACGAAATAGTCTATGTCGCCAGGTTTAAGATTCAGTTTTTCCATGAGTTTTCGACCTGCTTTAACTATATGCTTAAAATAGGCAGGTTCACCTGTGAATCGACCTCCATGTCTTGGATAAGGCTCTAGGTCTCTTCTCCAGAAGTCAGGGGTGTCTGAAGAGCATGAATACCAACCTTCTATCTCTGCGATGACATCTTCCATACCAAAAATGAAAGCGGAGCCGCCGAATCCAACGAAGAAGTCCAGCTCGCCTCCGGGTTCTTCTCTAGATGCAGCTTGAGAGTTGTCGGCGCCTATAACCATGGCATATTTTGTAGGAGTCTTTGGATAGTATACAAGGGTCATGGCATCTTTAAACACACTTGTCGCCGCCTTACAGGCAAACTCGGTATCAATAGCGTCCGCGCCCTGAATACCTTCCGATCTTTCTTCCTCACCTATCTTTAATACTTGAGCAACCTTGGAGGCTATTGGATTAACCGCATAGGGGTTTGATTCTGACCCCACGTAAACCTTGCCTACTTGTGAGTGATCGACTCCTGAATAGATAAAAGCCATCTTACCGGCTTCAACAGCTGCTGTGATAGCATCCTCATCAATGAACGGAACGGAGCGTTCCATCATTCCTTCCTTAATTCTAAATCTTGAGGTATAGACGCCGTAGCCGACGATCCCAGGGTTTTCATATACCTTTTTAGGCTTTGTTATCTTGTATTCCTGATGGGGATAATATTCATCGGCGAAGGTGAAGGTGAGGGAGATCGTTGGGATGATCTCGTCCTTTTCCACAGCGTATCTCCGCCTAAACCTTGGGGCAACTTCTCTATCCTCAAAATTTGCCGGATCCACATCTTTATCGTCTTTAAGGATAAGGTCTGTCAACCTACCTGGGACCCTAACTTTTCCATTATGAAAGGATACCAAGCCGTAGATGTAGGATCCTATCTTCCTAAACTTATTTGTAGGTTCCCTAATAACCGTGCAGGCTTCTAATACACCTTTCTCATAGAAGAGATCCATATCCTCCATCCTGTCAAAACTCTTTCTTCCACATACACCACAGTACCTTCTAATCTTGAAGTACTCCCTTCCACAAATTAGACATCGGCTACCCTTAAGTCTATCACCAATATATGTAACTCTCCTCTCAATCGGCTCGCTACTCAAGTTAATCCCTCCCTAATATGTGAACGTAAGCCTTTGTTCCGAATCCCTCAATCTCGTGAACACATCCATAGAGGAGGCCCCCATCTGGCTCTATTTGCCTCTCTCCACACTCCCCTCTTAATTGATTGACTACCTCAAATATCTGAGCTCCGCCAGTTGCCCCTAGAGGGTTGCCATCAGCCTTGAGACCTCCATCAGTGTTTACGAAGAGAACCCTTCCTTCAAGGTCATAGAAGCCCTTAAAGTCTTCGAGGCTCTTGTATAGGTCTATCCAAGCTCGCCCTCTCCTTGAAAAACCGAGATCCTCTAAGGAGATCATTTCTAACATGGTGGATTGGTCATAGACTTCAGATATTTTGATATCCTTTATGCTTAAGTCAGCCATCCTAAGGGCTTTTTCCATCGCTATCCTACTCGCCATAAACCCAGCTCTATCTTCCCTTGAAGGATAAGTTATGTAATCCGTAGCCGACGAAGAAGAGAGAACCTCTATGGGCATATCCGTGTAATTCTTAGCAATCTTCGGATTTGCCAGAATCAACGCTGTTGCACCATCAGATATGGGGGCGAAGTCATAAAGTCCCAAGGTTTTATGAGCTGATATCCTAGCGTTTAGGACTCCTTCAAGGCTCACTGCCCGCTGTAAGTGCGCATACTTATTTCTCGATGCATATCTGTGGTTTTTAACTGATATCTGAGCCAAGGCAATGTTCAGATTCTCGATCGAATCTCCAGAGATCCCATACTTCTTAATGTATTCTCTGAGCAGAAGTTCATGATTCGCCTCTGGGGTGCACCCGGTATAAAAGCTCCAAGGGTCTTCTAGGAGCATAAGGTCATCTCTGATCTTGTCCAAGCGGTCGGTCATCTTCTCGACTCCGCCGACAAGTACGATATCATACTTCCCAGCCTGTATGGCATTAGATGCATTTACGAAGGCTGAGCTGAAGGACCTCATCTTCTCCATTGGAATATGTATCTCTAAAAGTTGGGACATGAAGCCTTCTTCGATTCCCACTTTATTAGTGATCTGCAGGAAATAATCTGAAAAGTAGCAGGCATCCAGGTCTTTTCGCTCTATGCCTGCTGAGCCGAGAGCCACTAAACCTGCTTCCTCAATTAAGTCTTCGTGATCTAGCTCGAAGTGCTCGCCGAATTTTGTCCTGCCAACCCCAATTATAGTCGACAACGCCTTTCTCATACTTTAAAATCTCTCCCGATTTAAGGCGATCTTTTGTTTAAAAACTACATTTTTAAGCTTTTCCTAATTCTCCTCCAAAAAATGAAGGTCTATTTCTTCCAAAACATAGAAAGTTGCCTTTATGTTTAATAAGCAAGTTTAGCACAACTTGTCAAGTCTTTGAAAAAACTTTAATATTCTAAACGCTGAGATTAGGAAGATGTTAAGGTAGGCGATGTTTGATGAAGAATCTTCTCATGATAACGCATTCAGCCGGGTTCAAGCATGATTACCTTCCAACAGCCAAAGAAACCGTCAAGTCTTTGGGCGAACAATCTGGGCTCTTCAATGTTCTAGCTACTGATGACTGTGCAGTCTTGAACCGGGAAGAATTAAGGAAGTTCGATGCCATACTTTTCGCAACTACTGGCGAATTACCCATTTCAGACGAGCAGAAAATAGATTTCATAAACTATATTAAGGCTGGTAAAGGCTTCGTTGGGGTACACAACGCAACAGACACTTTCTACAAATTTCCTGAATACGGCGAAATGATTGGGGCATATTTCAACGGTCATCCGTGGACCCAGGAGGTTGTTGTAAAGGTGGAGGACGGAAGCCATCCTTCAACAAGGCATCTTCCAGCATCCTTCAAAGTAAGGGAGGAAGTTTACGTTTTCAGAGATTGGTCTCGCAACAAGACGCACGTATTGATAAGTCTCGATAACAGATCGGTTGACCTAAGCAAGGGTAACCGACCAGACCATGACTACGCCCTTTGCTGGTACCACAATTACGGAAAAGGAAGAGTCTTCTACATGGGTTTCGGCCACTTCAAAGAGCTCTGGAAAGAAAACTGGTTCCAAAAACACCTATTAAACGGCATACTATGGACCATGAAGGCAATCGAATAAAAGGCAGCCTCTATCACTTTATTTTTAGGAGTTTTGTCAATTTTGTCTCCTCCAAAATTTAAATGTAAACGATAAAGTGCATGAAGTTACATGCTTACAGGGGGTCTTTACGAGATTCTTAATTTACAAATTCAAAAAAGGAAGGATAGGCTTATTAATTCTGGAACTCTACGGTTCGATAAGAAATTTAAGTTGAAAGTGGAGATTTCTCTATGGTGTGATTTGAAATGGAGCGTGTAGGCATATTAGTTGTCTCTTACGGTTCTAGGGAGGCCGCGATAATTGATGCTTTCTGCCGAAGTGAGAGATATACTGTGGACTTATATGTTGTAGATAAACAGAGGAATCCTTTCAACGTAAAGAGGGCCAAGGTGCATGTTGTTGTCCCAAGCCTCGATGTGGGGGAGATCTGCCGATTCGCTAAGAGACATAGAGAGAATATAGATTTCGGAATAGTGGGGCCTGAAAAGCCCATAATCGATGGTATAAGGGACATTATTGAGAGAGAGATAGGTATACCCATGATCTGCCCCACAAAGGAATACGCCATCGAAGGCAGCAAAGTTGCCCAGAGGCTTCTCTTCCAAGAGTTTGTACCAGAGGTGAATCCGAGGTTCAAGGTTTTTGATCCGAAGGAGCACAGAAGTCCAGACGAAGTTAAGAAGGAGCTCTTCTACTGGCTAGACGAGCTGGATAATAGGGTTGCAGTAAAGCCTGATGCACCTGCCGCTGGAAAAGGCGTCGGCGTTTGGGGAGACCATTTCACCACACGTGAACAGCTCCTTGAGCATTTTTTGGCCAATTATAAAGAAGGACCAGTTATAGTGGAAGAGAAACTCGAAGGGGAGGAGTCGAGTTTTCAAGCTTTCTGCGATGGAAAACATCTGGTTCCTCTGCCAGAGACCCGAGATTATAAACGAGCATTCGATGGTGATAAAGGTCCAAACACTGGGGGAATGGGCTCCTACAAGGACGCTGGTAACAATCTTCCATTTATGACCAGAGATGATTGGGAGAAGGAGATAAAGATAATAGAAACTATATTCGCCAAGATGAGAGGAGACGGAAGCAATACACGTCTAAGGGGAATACCCTTCTATGAAGCCTTTATACATACGGAAAAGGGGCCGATGATCCTTGAAAATAACAGTAGGCCAGGGGATCCAGAGATCCAGAATATCCTGCCAATACTTAAGGATGACTTCGTGGAGGTTTGTTTAAAGATGATTGAGGGCACCTTAACGCAGGTCGAACTTAAGGATGAGGCAACCGTTGTAACCTATAAGGTCCCACCAACTTACGGCACATACATAGATAGTTTCCCTGAACGTATTAACATCAAGGAGATCGGCACTCCGGTAATCTTAGATGAAGCGGAGGGATTAGCTGCCAAATACGGTGGCAACCTTAGAATCTATCCAGGTTCAATGGAACTAAGGGATGGAGGAAACTATGCACTCAAATCGAGAGTCGTCTGCGCAGTGGGTATCGGAGACAGCGTCCAAGAGGCTAGAGAGATATCCCTAAAAGGCATAGAAGCCATTAAAGGTGGAGCCTTATGGAATAGGAGTGACATAGCCTCGAAGGAACACATAGAGAAAAGCATACGACACATGAAGCAGTTGAGGAAATATCGATGAAGGAGGAGCTGCGGATCTTCATCACCGACTGTGAAGGTCCCATATCAAAGAACGATAACGCTTTCGAGTTGACGAGCCAGTTTATTCCAGATGGAGACCGCTTATTCACGTTAATAAGTCGATACGATGATGTCTTGGCCGATGTCGTTAAGAAGCAGGGATACAAAGCCGGGGACACTCTTAGGCTGATCCTTCCATTTCTGAAGGCTTATGGGGCCACAAATGATAAGATGAGAGTCTACTCATCGGAGAATATTCTGCTTGTTCCCGGGGCTGATGAGACGCTACGTTTTGTTAGAGATACTATGCTTGCCTTCATCGTGAGTACAAGTTACGAGCATTACATATCTACCTTATGTGATGCTGTGGGTTTTCCTAAGGAGAATGCCTACTGCACCAAGCTGGACATTGACAGATACGAACTTGAAGAGAAAGAGGTAGAGCGGATTAAGATGCTCAGAGAGAAGATGTCGAAGATGCCGATGATTGAGATGCCCGTGGATGCGAAATCCTTAGATGAACTCCCTCCAGAATCACAAGCCACGGTTAAAAGGCTTGACGAGATATTCTGGGAAGATATCCTCCGCATGAAATCGGGTAGAATGCTGATAGACGTAAACCCCGTTGGCGGATACGAGAAGGCTAACGCGGTTAAAGAGATCACTGAGAAATTCAACGCCGACCTATCAAATGTCATCTACATAGGTGACAGCATCACCGATGTAGATCCATTCCAGCTGGTTAGAAGCGGCGGAGGGTTAACGATCTCCTTCAATGGGAACCAATACGCGATAAGAGAAGCCGAGATCGCTGTTCTATCACATCACACGGTTGTGATCTCCATCCTAACTGAAATATTCAAAAAATTCGGCAAAGAATATGTAATCCGCTCAGCCGAAAATTGGACCCACTCATCTTTGAAGGGACTCTGCAGTCCATTTCTGCTTGACTGCTTAAAAATGCTTTACCCAGAGAAGGCTCCTCATGTTGAAAGGATAACGCTTGATAACATGGAGCGATTGATATGGGAGAGTATCGCCTTCAGGAAAACAGTGAGAGGAGAAGCTATAGGAAAGTTAGGATAATCCAAAGTAACAAAGATAGATTGACAGAGAGCGGCGCATTCAGAAAGACCATTAGGAGAGAAGCTACAATAAGACTGGAAAGCTCCTTTTAAATATGCATTACAAGTGATGTAAGCTTGATGTTTTTCGGCAAATTTGCGTGAAGATAAATAGGCTATAACGAATGCCGAAAGATTATTCCGAGATGTAAGACGTTAAGGTTCAATTGGGCATGGATAAGATTTACCGTCCTGATTCCTTGGCCAAAGTCTCCTATACAAAAATGATGATGAAGCGATCTGTATGATAACTCTCAAAACATTCCTCTGTAGTTCATTATGGGTGGATCTTGTTTATCTGTGATGCCGATTTTAGTCTCTTGTCAACTCATACATCTTCTTGTAGAAATTTTCCGCTGCATACTTCCTTCTGTTTCCTTCAGATGCGCAGATTGCTACACATCTTGCGCAGGACCACTCTGGAAACAGTGTTCCCATCTGTCCCCTCTCATCGCAGCACCGGCCAAAATCAAACTGTAGCTTTCCTTCCCAGAACCTATGTGTTTGTTTTGAAACATTTTCGGGATACTTTCCATCGATTGTTGGAGTTGAGTTTGCCTGTGCTCCTGAAGGACAGCAACTTACACATTTTCCGCAGCCTTCATCGTTATGCGGTATATATGTGCAGAATCGAAATTTGTTAACTTCAAGGTTGATGTTCGTAAAATCGTATAGTTTGAAAAGAAATTTTCGCCAATCTTCAGTGGGATAGATAATATCATCACCTCCATTTCTAACCAAGCCATCCTTATCGAATATGATTATAGAACGGAGTGGCCCAACAAACCTCTGAACTTTTCCATCAATAAATTCGTCTCTAAAAACAATCCTTGACACCCCGAACTGTCCAAGCCCCATAAGTACAGCGATACTTTTTTGGGGGTAGTTGCCGCCTTTGGATGGTCCATGGGAAACTCCTTGATGCGTGAGAGGCATGGCCTCTGCGGAGACATTCTTAACGTTCTCATTGGTCATGGCTACAACTACAGTATCATGCGCTATAAGTTCTATAGATGCCCTGCTGGTAACCTTATCGATCATTAAATTCACGTCTTCATACATCCTAGAGAACAGGTGAGATGAACTCCTTTCTTTATCACGGATGGTCTGAGTATAATCCTCAACAACCTCAGGAGAAAATGGAAGCATTACAGAAACTATTACTGCTCGACTATAGTTCTTTTGAGCAAAATTAAATGACCGTGGAACCTGAAAGATCGTCTGCCTTCCATACTTGTCAACTTTCTCCTTCTTCCTATTTGCATAAAACTCCCAGATTTCGCGTAAACTTGCAGGATGGAAGCCGACAACAGCTGGATTTCTCAATCCCTTCCATAAATCGTAGTCTAACGGGACGTTTCCAACCGAAATTTTAATGCAGGGATCTCCATTCTCTTCCACAGCAAATTTTATCTTATCTGAGCTCCATTTAAACTCTGGCTCTTTCTGCAGCTCTGCTATTTTCTCCTTAAATAACTCTATAAGAACATCAACTGTTACGTCCATTTTCATTTGTAAAACACTCCCAGACAATCTTGTCATAACGGTGTTAACACATCTAATAAAGTTTTTTGCCGCATCTCTTTCAAAGGACACATTAAGTCTCAACATTAAATATCTTAGGTTATTCGGATCACGCTCTTTTTGAGAGATAAAGGAAATGATAAGAACAGATATCGCAGGTTCAGTGCACTTATGCATATTTATGGAAGCAACTAGTAAAATAGATGAAATCAAGCGAAAAGCCGCCTTAACCGTGTGTTCAAACGCATCTAGTAAAAATCTGCCATACGGACGTTGAACATTGCTTCCATTCTCATATTATTATTATTAATCACAAGAAGCATGGTATATGCTCTCTTAACCTAAATTTCATGTCGATCCTTTGGGCGATTTCTCTGACTTCTTGGATGTTAGCCTCCGGGATGGTCACTGCTGTAATCTCGATGTCGAATTTTTCTTTAGCTTTTTCGATGAAATCCAGTATGCTTTTATAGATGTTGCTGAACTTAGGTTTGCAAACTCGGTTGTATGTCTCCTCATCTTGAGCGTTGAGGCTCACGCTTATCTTGTTTATGCCTGCTTCTTTCAGTTCCTTAAGTATGTCTCAACTCTTGTTGAGTAAATATCCATGCCCGTTGGTATCTATTCTGATGCTCACAGGTTTCCCATAGTACTTCCTTATCCACCTTACAACCTCCAAGAGGCAGTCTAGTCTTTCCAATGGCTCACCGAACCCGCAGAAAACGATCTCGTCCCAGTTCCTCCTATTTATAATCTCTCGAAGTTCAGATATCACCTCGGCGACGGCTGGTTCCCTCCTCAGTTTAAGGTTGAACCTGCTGATACCGTTCATAAAGTTTCTCAGGCAGAAGTAGCAATTATTTGAGCACCTATTATTTATGTTTAAATAGAGTTTATTCCCAAGCCAGTAAACGATGCTCGGATTTTTTCCAATAAGCATCCATTTTCCTATCATCTATTAGAGATATGTCAAAAGAGAATAATGCCCAATATAAATTTCTCTAAAAATCTTAAAATGGCAACGATCCTTGAGTATAGAAGAGGATTTAAATAGACTCTGTCAGTTAGCTGTCATATTTGGGGCTGCGGATGCCAGGCTAATTAAAGCAGAAGGCATCATCGTCAGCGACTGGGTCCTGCTTAAATGTCAATATGGATGCGATGGTTATGGAAAAAGTCTGACTTGCCCACCGTACAGTCCGACGCCTGAAAAATTTAGGAAGACTCTTAAGGGCTACGGTCAGGCTATACTTCTGAAGTTCGAGCCGAGAGAACAGGAATACGATTGGAAGAGCACCCATGAAGTTGTGGCTAGGTTAGAAAAGGAAGCGTTTCTAAGCGGCTATTACTCAGCATTCGGGCTTCCTGCGGACCCTGCCCACACTGCGATGAATGCAACCTAAAGGAATGTGTTCATCCAGATCTAGCTAGGCCGTCTATGGAGGCATGCGGCATCGATGTCTATGCAACCGCACGTAGAGCTGGCTTCAACTTAAGAGTTTTGAAGAATCGATATGAGAAACCCATGTACTTTAGTCTGTTACTCATCCGATGACACATTAAAACCAGCAAAACGGGATTTGAAAGAGAAATTATATGTTACGTCTCTACATTCTCAGCGTCACTTAACAAAGCCTCTAAATCGTTACAGACTAGAAAAACGACTAAGACAATGATTAGGAATTGCGGCGGGTTAATAGAAAAACGAATAGGTAGTGAAAAACGATCTGGAGCAGCCACTTTTGCATCTTTTTCCCAAGTTATCTTTGTTCCTCTACTTTGAACATTTCGCTTAGGATTTTGTAGAGTTCTTCGCCGCCTTCAACACCTGTGAACAGGTCTTTTTCGGCTTTTAGGATTCTGCCTGCAACCTCGTAGGTTCTTCGCCACTCCAGTTCTTTCCACATAATTCGATAGTTTTTCAGCTCAAGCCAGGCTCGAAATATGAGGACTGTGAACATCCCGATGGTTACGGCGAGATTTAGCAAATATATTTCTAAGTACTCAACCATTTTTACAATAATCACCCCTTCTGGCGCTTTTATGCATTAAGTGATGGATGTCTGAAAATTTAAGTTGATTGTTTAAACCGAGTTATTTCTAGAATGTGGAAAAATTTTGTTATGTTTGTGTTTTAGGTTTGTTTTTCGATCTTGTTGTTTTGGGTTGTAGTGGTTTTTTATCAAAGGCTAAAGCCACTATTGAATTGATTTAGGTTTTGCTTAAGACAGTTAATGCCATTTCACCAACTTTAAAAATCAGATCAGCTATTAAAAAAGACAGCAATTATTTATTTGCCGTAGCGAGAACATATTAACATAGTTGATATTTAGGTGATTTATGTGAAGGTGGAAGTTGAGGATACTTACGCCGAGGTCTCCGACGGTTTATATCTTAGAATTCTGGTCACGGCTGATGATAAAATCACGCTTAGAAGAGCTGCTGAGGATGCTACGGCCACACCCTCCACAATTTTAGGCAGAGTCGAGGGCGGCATCGAGCGATGGGTAGCCAAGGAGGAGACGCCTGACGGACGCGTAGGTGTGATCCTGCAATTCTGGAGTGGACTGGAGGAAAAGAAGCCTCTAAACGAGGCGATTGAAAAGTTCTATAAAGAATTTTCCTATCGGATACGCCAAGATATTTTAGTTAAGCCCTTCACAGCGGTCTTCGATGCATGTCCCAATTCTATTGGTAAAATTGACGCGAGGGAACGAATAGGCCACTGTGGTGACGGCTATGAATGGGCTGAGAAACTTTACGGACGCGAGATGATCATTGTCCCAATAATGGTTCCAGACTTCATGATTGAACGTTACCTGGGTTATGGACGAGGCGTCACGGGCGGAAACTTCTGGTATATGTGCAAAACCAAGAGTGCCGTTATGAAAGCCGGGAAAAAAGCCCTAAAAGCCGTAAGCCAAACAGAAGGTGTGATCACCCCCTTCGACATTTGTTCAGCCGGCTCAAAGACTGAGACCAGGTTTCCACTGATAGGCGGAACTACGAATCACCTCTATTGTCCCACGCTTAGGAAGAGGCTTGGAAAAGAGTCGAGGGTTCCAGAAGGGGTCAATTATATTCCTGAGATCGTAATTAACGGCATAACCCTAGACGCCGTGAAAAAAGCCATGAAGGCTGGAATCGAAGCGGCTTCTCAAGTTGAAGGGGTTGTTAAGATCTCCGCCGGCAACTACGGTGGAAAACTGGGCAAATATAAGATACACCTGAGAGAGCTGTTCCCATGAACATGGATATCATCTGCTTCGGAGCGCTGAACGTAGATAGGCTATACAGGGTGAACCGTATAGCCAAGGCCGAAGAAGAAAGCATAATTCTGGACTTTAAGGAATCGCCTGGAGGCTCAGCTGCCAATACCGCCGTGGGACTGGCTAGACTGAGAGTAAAGACGGGCTATATAGGAAAAGTAGCCAGGGACCGCGAAGGTGAACTTCTATTAAAGGCCTTTAAGGACGAGGAAGTTAGCACGGATGGGATAGTCATATCGAAGACTGGACGAAGCGGAGTGATAATGGGCTACGTAGATCCGAATGGTGAACGAGCATTATACCTAGATCCAGGGGTAAACGACCTTATAGAGTTTAATGAAATTAACATCGAGTACGTTTCTAATACTAGATTTCTACATCTAACCTCCTTCGCCGGTAAGAAACCCTTTGAATCTCAGAAAAAACTTGTAGGAGAGTTGTCCAATGTTGAGGTAACATTGGATCCCGGAGAGATCTATGCAAGGAAGGGATGGGACAAACTGATGCCTTTAATTAGGAGATGCTTCGCGGTCTTTCCGAATGAAAATGAGTTGAAATTGTTAGTAGGGAAGGACTATAAGGAATCTTCTGAAATATTGATAGATGAGGGAGTCAGTATCGTCGCTGTTAAGCTTGGGAAAAGGGGATGCTACGTCACGGATGGCAGAGAGAGCCATCTAATAAAGCCCTACAAGGTTAACATCGTCGATTCTACAGGTGCAGGTGATGCTTTCTGCGCCGGATTCCTCTACGGCTTAATTAGAAACAAGACACTGAAGGAGTGCGGCCTCATCGGCAACTTCGTAGCCTCTAGATGCATCATGAAACTAGGAGCAAGGGATGGATTACCTAAACTCGTAGATCTTCCCTCATCTTTCAGATAGCTTCCTTTAAAGAGTTCATCCTTCTCTTCAAGTCATTTACCTTCAAGATGGATCTAAACGTAATGAATCTATAGTCACGTGTTCCTTGTTTATCAAGGAGGACCATATTCTTACTGTAGGCGCAGCATAAGGTGGTCACCTATGCGCAGGCGAGAGACCACTTCCGCTCCTCCGAATCTCACCTTTACGATCCTACGTTTATAGTTGGAATAGTCTTAGCTGTTGTGATGTATATGCTACGAGCCAAGTTCCCATGTTTCATGTTCACGCCAATCGGACTCATAATGGCCATAACTCTGAAATGGCTAACATTCAAGGTTGGCGGTACAACACTCTACGAAAAGAAGGAAGTACCAATAGCCGTCGGCCTCATAACTGGTTTCGGCCTCAACTTCGCCTTTACTTGCCTACTCTCGGTCATGCGAAACATGGGAACACTAATAATTCCCTAATCCTATTCTCTTCTTTTTTAGTCATAAACTCGTTCATTGAACACGTTAGGAGCCATTCGGGTTCAGTTTACTTTTCCATATAGTTTGGTAGGGTTTAAAATTTTTAGAGGGGGCTGATATGTTCATATTAAATTATCGACTTATGGTTTAGGCATAAAAATAAAATCAAAAATTAAATTTTTCCATGCTAATCCATTTATGTTTATGGTAATTCTGTTTTCAATGATTAACTCAGCTCGTTTAGGGTTACGGTTCTTTCTTCTTTGGCGGCTTTGCCTGCTGCTAGGGCGAAGCATAAGATCTCCCTACCGTCCTCAACTCCAAGTTTAGGTTCCCTATCCTCCTGAATAGCATCCAGATGGTTCTTCGCCATGTCTCTCCACACAAATGACCAAAAATATCTATTTCCTATCCCGCCGGGCAGATCAATCGATAATTTGGATCCGATTCTGGTTTTATACGCCTCTAATTCTTCTTTATTCTCTTCCCGAGTTTCAAGTCTTTCGCGGACTCTTGGATTAATATATCTCCATGATTCTCTCCAATTCTTCGCTTGATAGAGTGTTATAGCATTCTTTCCACCTAACAAATGGTTTATACACAGTAGCCCTTTTGTTCCGAGAAGATCAACTCTTTGGTCAATGAACCAGCCGCCCGAAGCCCCT
>Ga0172366_10002022_pt1 | contig 15872 bp, 39 predicted proteins | sample LakKivSesite69cm_FD_114533 | JGI IMG/M metagenome (GOLD analysis project Ga0172366, IMG submission 114533) | Sediment microbial communities from Lake Kivu, Rwanda - Sediment site 69cm | ecosystem: Environmental > Aquatic > Freshwater > Lake > Sediment | place: Rwanda: Western Province, Lake... | reverse complement strand
TCGCCGAGGACCGCGATGAAGTCGTTTACGTCATACTGCCCATAGTGTTGGACTCGTTCGGGTCTTACCGCTACGTGGATCGCATTAACCACGCGTTGAGCAACATGAACAACTCCACGCGTATACAGTCATGTGTGGTAGAAGGTGAAACCACCGCGCTCGGGGTATGTCCTTCGGTGGGGCTAGGACCCCTGGTATGCGACTAAACCAGATAATCCGCGTTGCCGCGCCGCGGAAGTACCAATCCTCCAGCAGCACAATCATCGAGCACCTGGCCTTCCTGGCCGACGCTCTGGCCCGAGAACAGCCCCCGTACTACGTGGACGTGGTGGGCTGGCACCCGATTCTCAGTGGCTCCCGCGCGTCTTACCTCAACGCAGGTGAGGCCGTGGGAGCTGTCCTGGCGCAGTACATGTTGCCCTACAAAGTGTCCGACGTTTGGCCGGTAGTTTCCCGGTCCGTCCAGATCAAATCTGGGTCCGATACATACATCATTTGCACGCATCTTCGCTTAGTACTTACCGACATCGGGATCGACGACTTACTACGAGGCACATGACCGAGATGCCCCAGCGGCTGCCGTCGCACCATAACTCCATGTCTCTTGGCAACCAGTCAGAAGTGCTACTCGCACTTAGGGCGAGCCTCCCGCACATGCCCATCCTGCAGTTCGCAGAGGAAGGTCACGCTGGCGTAGAGCAGGACATACACTTCTACGGCGAGCCGCACTGCTTCAACATCAGTCAGTGCGGGCGCAGCCTCGACCCTCGCGGGGTGATGCACCATCTGGTGAGACTCATCGCACCCACGCTGGAAGTCACAGAAGTGCGCTTCACCAAGCTCGCCATGGTGTGCACCCTGCGAGTCAGGGACCCTCTGCTCAACCTGGTGGAGGTGGGCTGATGCTCGAGGTCCACTACTACGACCATCGCGTAGAGAACGTGCTGGAGATCTATGCGGGATTCTCTGCTTTCATGAAATCGAAGGTCATCGCCAGCTTGCTGGAGGACACGAGCGATCTGCAGACCGTGCGCATATATTTCTACAGCCCTTTAGTCATGCCTATGCTCGATGTGCTCACAGAGAAAATGGGTTTCGAACCGTTCTCGGTCGTGTCTATCGAGCGTGGGTCTGAAAAAGGCAACCGCGGTAGGCCGTATCTCGACATTGTCTTTGCAACTCCCTACACGCTCAATGCGCTCATAGGTTAGGAGTGGAAGAACTAGACTGGTCCCATTACAGCGTCGAGTCAGTCACCGCTCTAGCGGATCGGCTCGTAGAGGCAGTGACGGGTGATGCCCGCGCTCCTGGCTACACCCGCGTTGAGGTGGGTCTGTCTCCGTGTCTGTCAAGGAATATGCCCTCTGGGGCAGAAGGCGCAGAGATGCTTGCGCAGCTGCTACGGCAGCGCTCCGAGTACGTACGCCTCAAATACTGGTATAGGCTCAGAGGCGTGTGGTACCCGCCGCACGTGTACGTAGCGGGTCTGCGTGTGTTAACCCCCATGCAACTACTGATGGAGTAACTACATGGAAAACGCGTCGGTCCACAAGAACCCCATATGCTCAATGCCGGAGTTAGTTGCGCACCTGCTCGGGCAGATGCCCTCCGAAGTTGTGGGGCGTGCGCGCGTAAGCGTGTGTATAGGCGGCCCGTTGCTGGACGCATTCGCTGCGCGGCCTACGTCCACGGGTAGTCTCGAGGCCCATATACGGGCTGTCCGCGAGTACTGGCGTATCGAGTATTGGTACTCACTAAGCCCGGTAGTAGATAACACCATCCTGTGCGCGGTGGGCATCAAGGCGCTGTGTCCGCTGCGGTCGTTGATGGAGCCATGAAGCAAGAGCTAGATCTCAGTGACTGCAAATTCTCCGCAGTAAACGACCTAGTGACGCGACTCTACCAAGAAGTAGAGAAGGACGAAACGCCGCGGAGCATACGCGGTCTCGTGCGTATCCCGCGTACCTTAGCGGTGCACCTGCCGAACGGCATGGCGGGGATTCGTGTTCTGAGAACCCAGCTGAGCTATCGTACCGCTCTTACACGCGTGAATTTCTGGTATGTGGCAGATATGAAGCCGAAAGAGGGTATGCGCGCATACGTAGTGGGTTTAGATGTGTTGTCTCCTCTAGAAGCGTTGCTGGAGTAACCACATGGAAAACGCGTCAATCTACAGGTACGCCGTATACTCAATGCCGGAGTTAGTTGCGCACCTGCTCGAGCAGATGTCCTCCGAAGTTGTGGGGTGTGCGCGCGTGACCGTGTGTGTAGGCGGCCTGTTGGCGCTCATGGTCACTACGTATGGGGCCCGTTGCACTCTCGAAGCCCATCTACGGGCTATCCACGAGCACTGGCGCGTCGAGTGCTGGTACGGAGTAGGCCCTGAAGTTGACGGTACAATCATGTGCGTAGTGGGTATCAACGCTCTGTCTCCGCTGCAGGCGTTGATGGAGCCATGAAGCAGTTCACGTTCGACGTCTCAGGCGCCAGCTCAACATTCATGGACAACTTCCGCGTTTTCGTGCGTGAGAAGGTGGTGCCTTCTCTAGACAGCGAGACCAGTGAACTGCAGACTATCTGCCTGCGCGTGTCGATGACGGGCTTCGTTAGGACAATGCTCGTGCTCAACGAGCCCGATGTTATCGATCCATTCGTCTCAAGGCACGAGGGTTCGGCGATGGAGAATCGAAGTAACCTTTGCACCTCCTAACAGCATATCGGGAGTGATGGGAACGTGAACCCCGGAGATTTCAAGTACATATATAGCGCCAAGACATACAACGTACTGCACGACTTCAGAACGTACTTCCGTAGCGTCGTAAAGCCGACACTCTCGGAAGCCAGCCACGACCTGCACACCGTGCGCTTGTTCTACCCCGACGGCATTTCCCTGGCCGTACGCAGCATTCTGACGCCCGCTGACCTGGCGCCGTTCGTGATCGTAAAGGTGTCGCACTGGTCACGCCTGGGCCCGTACATCGAGAAGGGCTGCACCTACATGGACATCACCATTGCCGGGCCGTGCACGCTCGAGGGGTTGATGGGGCCATGAAGCATTTCACGTTCAAGTATCAATACGACACAGGCGTATATCTCGACGACCAGTTCCGCGCCTTTTTCATCAATCAAATCAAACCCCAGCTGTCGGTAGATGACGTGGAGCCACAACACGTGCGCATACACCTCTTATTTGACTACGACCTGCGCATGCGTCCTGTTTTGTCTGGCATTCACATGGATCCTTTCAAGGTAGTGTCTATCCGCTATTCGACCAACGCCCTCCGGTGCATTATGCCGTCCACTAACTACGCGGATTTGGTCTTTGCGGGGCCTTACTCGTTGAGTGCGTTGATGTGATGACCTTGGAGTTCCGCTACGAAGCCCGTGCTGGGCATGACGACTCAGACACGCGTGCTGATTTCATAGACTTCTTCAACACACGTATAAAGCCCGCGCTGTCCGTAGATTCGCACGAGAACCAGGTTGTGCGCGTCTATTACGGCATGGTCCCCAGCGCGATATTACGCAAGGTACTATCCCTTAGAGATCTCACTGCGCCGTTCACCACAGTGTCTTTCGAGTGGCTTGAGTGGGACAAAGCAAACGGCTGGTCCGTGGAGGTTGCATTCGTGGGACCGTACGCACTACAGGCGTTGATGTGAGCAGGCTACAGTTTACGTTCACGTGTAATCACACGGACATCTGGCTGCTCGATGAGCACTTTCGCACCTTCTTCGAGGAGAAGGTCAAGCCGCAGCTCTCATTGGAGAGTCACGAACTACAGACTGTCCGCATATATCTGTACTTAAAGGCCCGGAATCGCCTGCCTCTCTTGTCCTCCTACTGCCTAAACCCGTACAAGTCAGTGCCCGTGCAGCGGGCGGTGTATGCGTCGACGGGCGAGTGCGCGTACATAGAGATGGACTTATCTGGGCCGTTCACGCTGTCAGGGTTGATGTGAAAGAGCTGGAGTTTGATTTCGATTGTCACCCCGACGCGTCCTACGACATAAAACGCGCCGCTCTTATACGGTTTCTCCGAGAGACTGTCGTGCCTGCCATCGTGGTGGATGACTACGGCACGCTAAAAATACGCGTGTACACCGAGGTCCATTACTCCGTAGACGTGCACTCCACGTTTTCCCACATCAAGGTGGATAAACATGTGCTGGTAATCAATGGATTCGACACGGAGCGCACGGAGTACTACTTCGAGCTCGTCTTTGCGGGCCAGTACGCGACGGAGGTGTTGATGTGAGAACGCTGATGTTTGAAATGCCATGGCTAGGCGACGAAATGCCCTACGAAGTGGTGCGCGCCAAGCTACTGCGGTTTCTCAGAGATACTGTGGTACCTGCGGTAGAAGTGGATGACTACGACACGCTAACTGTGCGCGTGTACACCGCTGTCCACTACGACGTGTCGATTCATCACGCTATGAGTTACGTCGGGCAGGGTAAGTACACGCTGGTGGGTATACGCACCGGTATCGATTGGCACCGAGAACGCGATAGCTACTTCGAGCTCGACTTTGCGGGCCAGTACGCGATGGAGGCGTTGCTGTGAGCACCCGAAAGTTCACCTACGACCCTGACACCGAGCCCGAGGGGCGCGTCTTAGAGGGCATCCAGTACTTATTGGAGAACACCATCAGACCTACGCTTGTCGAAGACACACATGAACTGCAGCGCGTGCGCCTGTACTACCCGCAGCGGTACACGATGATGGCGGGGCTGGCTATTCAGTGGGCGGACATGGAACCGTTCAAGGTGGTTGGCGTCGAGTACCCCGGGTACATCCCCGCCTATGCCCTCGATACAACGCTGACGAACGCTTCGTTCGTAGATATCATCTTTGCAGGGCCTTTGACACTCGGGGGGATGATGTGAAAGAGGTAGTGATTGGTGAAGTTAACGCCGACGTCATCATGCTTTCGGCTTCTCTCAATAACACCGCGGCGGAGGGGTGGGGGTTGACGTGGACCACGGATCCCCCGAACGCGATCCTCACTCCTATACAAGCCAAGATCCTCGCGGCCCTCGACCCTGAAAGTCCCGAGGAACAAACGCTGCGCATTGTCATACACCCGGCGTCGCTTCAGCTCACCAGCTTGGTGCTGAACGTCCGGGAGTACCACGCGCCGTTCCACGTGCTTGATGTTGGCGTCGGCGTGCGAAATGCGTACGACATGCATACACCCCACGTGCTCTTCGTGAAATTCGCTTCGCCTTGTAGTCTGCAGGGGATGCTGTGAAGAACGCCTTCCAGCCCCTTGAAGAAATAGAGCTGACATTCGGCACTCCTTGGCCGACCAGATACGCACCTAACTGGGGGTCCACAGTCACACTCGAATTCATTCGAGCAAGGATCATGGAGCGCTTGGACCCACAGAGTGGCGTGGAGAAGATTGTGCACATACAAGCGTACTTTGACGCCATGACCGCTGTAGGTGAGTGGGTCAAACTGCCCGAGCCGCTAGGCCCAGACTTTCGAGTGCTTGTGTTTGGGCCCTTCTACGATCGGGACGCACATGGCTGCATCAAGAGACAAGTCACGTCTATCCGTGTTGCCACCCCTTATTGTCTATCAGTCCATGTGGGCTAAAAAGAGGAGATACATCGCTGTACCTCCTCTTTTTAGCTATCAGTACTTGGCTGAGTACGGGCTTGCGAGCCCAGTGAGCTCGTAGACCTCGTCCGGGTTCTCAGCCCAACGTGCAACCTCGAGGTCAGTTGCCTTGATGGGCAACCTCGCCTTGGCTGTGTCGAAACCTATGCGGCCATCAGGGCCCTTCAGATAGGCCATCAAGCCGCCAGGCCTACGCCAAGGCATCCACCTGAGGGTGATGAACTTGGCGATCTGTACTCGGTTGAACTGTCGATTGAACTTCGGCAGCTCCATGTTGAGCACGTACCAGACGACCCACTTGTCGTAGTCCGTCATGTGCCGCGCGTGCTCATTGACGTTGATGGACTTGAGGTCCACCTCTCCTGTGGCTTTGGCATCGGCCACGAAGAGACGCTTCTGAGGCATCTGGGACAGTGCCTTGCTGTAGAAGAATTCCATCCTGGCTGTAAGCGTGTCCAGGTCTATGGGGGACGGGAACGTCCCGGGGTGCTTGCTCGAGTCGAACGTCGACTTGCACAGCATGAGCAGCTCGTCGCCTATGGAGATCTTCGGAGCTAGGTGCGGAGCAGACTCGATGACCGTCGCAGCTCCAATCGGGTCGTGTAGCCAGTAGACAAATGACCTGAACGCCGCTCTAGGCCCTTCCAGCGACGCCATCTTGGCTGGGTTGGTACCGCCGACCAGGTCTAGGACCTTCCAGAAGAGCCCCGTGGGGTACTGCAGGACGTCTGCGTGGAAGTACGTGAGGTCATGCCCCTTGGGGCGTATGGAGGCCTTGCGCCCAGCGTGCTGCTTCCAGCGACCCAGGTTCTGCAGGGCGTAGTTGATGTGCGTGGCTTCGTCCTTGTAGCCCAGGAGGCGGCCTTCGCGATGTACCCACATTCGCCTATCGGCTAGCTCGGGAAATGCCTCGAATATCTCCGTGGGTGGGCTGATGTAGTGGACGCCACCGTACTTGGTGATGTGCAGCGTTATCTTGTCAGGGACTGCGGGGAGTTCTATGGGTGCATCTTCGAATGCTGCAGCTAATCGAGCTTCGTTATCTTCGTAGTATGTTGGCTTCGTTTCAGCCTGGACTACTGCTGGGCCTTTTTCTTTGGTCCAGCCTAGCTCGAATGCGTTAAGCGTAAATGAGCGCTTGATTATGTGATGGTGGAAAGACGGGGGAGCTTCCCGCGATGTGTACTTGGGTTTCGCAACGATCGAGTATGGGCTCGTGTGCTTGGGCGCACGGCTTACTTTGGGGCCGTTGCCCTCGTGGCCCTTGTCGAGAAACTTCAAGTATTCCGTTAGGTTAGCTGCACCGCCTTTGACTTTGAACAGGCAGGCGTGGTCGAGGTTGATGTAGGTCTTGGGCCTGTCAGATGGCTCTGCATTTTCTTCGGCCTGGATCCGTAGCTCGAACTCTTCGTCTGTTTCCAGTTGAGTGGGAACGAGCTTACCCGAGGGTGTGGGCATGTACCCGAAACGCTCGAAGCAGCGCAGGGCTTTGATGAGCGCGTAGTTCTGGTCGGGGTACATCTCGGTGAAGGTCTCGAGGCGTTGGCCCTTCAGAAACGCCGACTTTTCACTGTAGTACAGCGCGGATCCCCACAGGTTAAGGAGATGCTCGGCCGGCGTGCGGTCGAAGTACCTGCGGTAGTACGGGATGACCAGCGCGGTGTTGAGCGCGCGGTTGTAGTCGAAGAAAAGGCCCTCTTCTGTCCAGAGCAATCCCCACTTGGACCAGCCGGTGGTTTGGCCTTGGGATTCTCCTAGGGCGATGAGCAAGAGCTGGATGAGGTTGGGGATGTGGTTCCAGCTCGGCTGTTTCATGAAGGTGAGAGCGTTGCGGTACGGCGCGTAGTCCTTGAAGCGCTGTGCCACAGTGATGCGCGTCTCCCAGGTGTAGAGTGGGCCAAGGTGTGCCAGGATCCAGTCGCTGTCGTCGCCGGGGAAGGTCCACAGGTCGGGCTCGGAGCGGGGTCCGGAGTCCTCGATTCGAGGGCGGCCTATTGGGTTTGGGGGAGGGGCTTCGGAGGGGTCTTCGGAGCTTCTTGGAGGGTAGGGGCGGCCGAGGGTGATGGAGAAGGGCTGTAGGAGCTCCCAGGAGCCTCTGTGGGAGGCTGGGAAGGCTGCGCCGGGGGGAAGTAGCTCCCAGAGGAGCTGGCGGCTTAGAGCGTCTCCTAGGGCCCGTTGCGAGGCGTAGTCGGTCTTGTGAGCTTCCAGCCAGCGGATTAGATGGGGGTCGTGGAGGGAAAAGACGTGTGGTTTCGAGTAGATAGCTGAGACTAGGCGACGGGTATTGCAAACGAGCCAGTTTGTTGTAGGATACCTAGGCCCGAGAGTGTCCGTAGAGGGATCCGGCGCATAGAAGTGCCCGTATTCACTGACCTTTTGGAGCAAAAGAGAGACTTCATCGCTGTGCGGAAGCAGATCCCCATACGTGAGGACCGGAGACTTGTCTCTGGGAATTATGCGTTTAAGGGCTGTTTCAATGAGAAGCGAATCAGTCATGTTTTCCTTCTGGGTGGCGAGATGCTTACCGGGATGGGGAAATGTGATGGGTATGAAGTTATCTCAGAATCTTCTTGGACTCAAGCAAATGCGGGCACCGCAGTGCTGAAGTCCTCGAAAAACGATAATTTTGACACATACGCGTGCCCGCGTGTGAGCGGGTGTGCGGGCACACATGTGCCTGCGCGCTCTCAGGCGTCCGCGCGCGCGCTGAAGGTCATAATTACGCGTTTTCGAGCGTATCGTGATTGTGACGTAGCACGTCATGGTCAGGGCGTACCGGTTTGTGTTCTTTGAGTAAAGACAAAGAAATCCCCTACGAACAGGCGTTGTGAATCCGAGCAGTTACATGACTGATTCCCTTATCATAGGAGTATGCGCTTATACCCTTATATTTCTTTCTATTCTTTCTCTAACAGAGAAGAAAGAAGAAGAAATCTATAAAGGCATAGAGTTTGCCTGCTCTGAGATAAGTGGCGGAGATTATTCGGAAATCGCGGGCGGGCACGGAGTGGTTCTTAGGATGAGCAGGAACCCAGTTGCCGTAGGCTTGCGTATACCGGTGAGGGGGTACGGGGGAGCCGGCGCCCTCCGCCGAGGCTGCGTGGAGCACGCCGTGACACATCGTGTTACAGACACAGTGCAGACTTCGTACACTGAACACCGGAGCAGTCTCAGGTCGCTGTCTCACAATGAGTCACAGCGTGAGACGCGGAGCGGTGTAGGTGGGTGTCCTACATGTCGCACATGTGGGTCACGGTACGACATGTACTACATGAACACCTGATCAGCTGAACAACGGTCCACTGGTCGGCCGTTCAGCAGTCAGGGCAAGCGGGGGCTCAGCGGCGCGGTCCTCTGAACACTGAACAGGTGTTCGGACGGGCCGCGGATCTGCTCCGGACCACCCGGCGGCCGAGCAAGAAACTCTTGTTTGTGCAACCACCGGTGGGGGTACGGGGGAGGCCGTGGCACAACTTTGGGGCCACAGGAGCTCCTCGAGTTGTGCCACTTGGCGTCCGCAGCTGTCCCAGTTTGGCGGTAAAAGGGCGTGCAATGACCACGATAAATATGAACGGTGACCGCGTAATCATTGAGCGCGTGCTGCCCGTTAAACTGCAGGCCCCTGTTTTTCAGGGCATCGGGTCAGACCTCTCGTTGCCGGTGTACGCGATATGCGTGCAGTATGCTCCTGAACAGGATAGGTTTTTGGCCAAGCGCCTGCTCGGGCTGCCGGTGCCTTGCCTACTGCAGGTGTCACTGCATTCACCGAATCGGTTTCGGCTAGCTGATTCTGATATTGTGTTTATGACCAAGGAAGTGAATCGTGCTGCGCAGGAAGCCGGCTTTCCATTCCGCGCTGAGCGGTACCAAGGTTATCTAAAACTCCGCGTCCTTTACCTGGATGAGATATGAAGAAAAAGTCCGTGAAAATGCGTATTCGTACGCTGCACGTCCCCGACAACTGGACGCGCGAGACGCTCACACCGCATGTGGTGGATCTCATGACTCGTGGAAAGACTTTCCCCTTCTACGTACTGGTCCGTCGTTCGAAATGGGACAGCTTAGACATCTTCGACGTTGCCAACGCCATCTGCGTGAAGCACAGCCTTCCGGGTCGATTCGAGTACGTAGGTTTTCACCGTAAATACGCGTACAAGTGCCGCGAGGTAACCCTCGCAGATCTGATGTGATGAACGAGCCGTATGTAACTGTCAGTCGCGCCGGCCTGGAGCACGGCCCACATTATTACATTCACTTTAGTGAGAAGGTTATCGAAGATTGGATCACCAACGAGCAAGAGCGGGTGCGTGTCGGTCAAGAGTTTGTAACGGCGTTCTACAACAAACCCCGGCCGCTGACTATTTGGGTGGAGGGTTTGTATGGGCATCCCGGCACTCTCTCCCACCTCTTCCACGCGCTTAATACGTACGTTAAAGCCAATGCGTCGTGGGTATTGGCAGCTACGGTGCACCCTTGGGAGTGGCTGCTGCGAGACCCTCAACTGGAGGATCTGTTGTGAAAGCGCCGCGACAATCCATATATGAAGGGCGCACCTTCGCCGCACGGAGAGGAGCTGGTAGCCGGTACATGTCACACAAGTACCAGGTTCGCGTTTACCTCTCTGAGGAAGTAGCAACACGCTGGCACATTGACCGGGATGTGTTTCAAGCGTTTGCTAAAGAGCTTCTGGAGCTCTGCTCTGCTGCGCCACGCCCGCTGCGAATCGTGATAGAGACGAGCGTTGCAAATTACGGCGGTCTGTTTGCGTTGTTCAAAGGGTATGTGGAGTTTCACAGCGCGTTCATGTTGTTGTCCACCATGGCGTGGGAGTGGGAATTGCGAGACCCTCAACTGGAAGACTTGATGTGAAAGACCTGTGCTACGTCCATGTCATCGAAAAGAGGCGCGCCGACCCGGCGGAGTTCGACAGTCCAACGGCTTCGGCGCCCTGCGCTGTACCGCAATACGTTGTGCGCATCCGGTTCACCGCTCTGGGGCTAGCAGGTTCGGTCGACGCAACGCCTGCGATTGACAATACCGCGGAGGAGATAGTGTCGTTCACGGCTGAGTGCGGTGTCCCGGTGTACTTCAGTTTCGATAACGACATGGCGACAAGCTACAGCCGACTCCTTGCAATCAAGAAGTCCATTGAGGACAACTCGCCGTACATTTTCGACCAAACAGCGTATCTGTGGGGCTGGGTGCTGCGGCATCCAGGTATTGAGGATTTCATGTGATTACCTTAAACCTGGCGGACCTCGTATGTCAGTGAAGCCCACAGTCCAGGTGCACACTGTCTGGTACACAGGCAGCGTTCTCGACCCAATGGTGCTCGTAGGCCGAAAACTTACGCGCTCATTGGCTAGGCGCATACTACACCCCGTAGATCTGTCGTGGCCTCACTGCCAACAAGTGCGGTTGGTTGGCAGCATGCTCACTCGCCATGGTGGGCCTGCGTCGAAGCAAGACCCGCGATATTTGGAAAACCTGAACTACTTGCTCGAGCTCAAAGGCAGTGAGCTTCGCTGTGTAGAAGTGCACATTGGTCGGACTGACATGTACGCTGAGGCGCTCACGTTTACATTCGATCATCCAACCTTAGCGTGGCTAGTTTCTACTTAGCTTAATTTGCCTGGTATAAGGAGAACGATGGCAGACAAGTTCAAGGTGAAGGTGGTGGATAACTCTGTCCACCGCCGTGAGTTTCGTGTAGACATCGAGGGCCATGCAGGCCCGCATCCGCTGTATCTCTGGCAGACCAACGATTATTACCATTGGGCATGGGGCTTCGAGGACCTTCCGGGGATGGGCTGGTCGCCTCGGTTCACTACGGAGAAGAAGGCGTTCAAGTGGCTGCGGCGCCATACCCAAGCGCTCGCGCAGCATTGCGTCGACATGGCAGCGTACAGAGACGCGACTCTTCAGGCGCGTGAGGCGTTGCGTGATCGGACTATGCGCCTCCGGCAGTTAGAGTAGTGGCCTCACGAGAGCTGCGCAGATTCCTCTGCACTCTTCTCATCCCAGAGCCCGGCCGCGATTTTGGCACTTCGCTGATGAAGGGTCCCGTGCCCATCACCGCGCGAAGTGCCAAGTCAGCTGCCGAGGTATTTGTCCTGCAGCATTATCCGGGCGCTATGCGGTATAAGGCGGGGCATGTGCGCATCGGCGTGCAGGAAAATCTCGATGAACCTCTTCAGATTTTCACCTTAACCATCACTGTAACCGCAAAGAAATGGAAGCCGCAATGATCGACCAGAAGGTGATGTCCCAATGGAAAGACGTAGCTCTGTGCGTCATCTATGCGCTGAAGACCGTGGTGGAGCGCCAGTTTTTGTCTAGGCCCGATGTACCCGCCCGTGACCCCGTGTATTACTCGGAGCGCTGGGAGCCGTGGCACTGGGTTATCTACTTCAAGGCGCACTATGCGTGTGAAGCTACGCGGCTCAATGTGGCCAAGTTCAAACACGGACGTGTACGTGGCTAAACCCAAAGAAGAATTCGTAGACGCTCTAGCGCACAAGCTGCGACGTTTCGAAAAGCTCGTCGACGCTCTCGACGCCATCGGTGTCGAGGAGCAATGCGCTGAGTGTAAGACGCCAGTGTTCCCAGGACGTATCTGCGACCACTGCCACAGTGAAGAGACGGAGCCCTGGGAAGAGGCGCGGATCGTATGAAGACTAAGCTCATTCAAATTCGCCGCGTCTCGTTGAAGGACCCCAATTTCGTATTGACCCTCACGCGCTCGAAAGAGGAGCGCGAGGATGAGCCCACCGCCCCTGCGGCGTGTGGTTTTTACCATGCAAACCAAGAAGAGCCCGATGAGCTCAGCGTGAAGAAGCTGAAGTCTGCGATGATCAACAGCATCGACAAACAGATTGCAGGGCTGCGCCGCGACCGGCGTGCAATCCTGGAAATCAGCCTCAAGGACCTGGCGAAGAAGTGAAAGACGTATTCATCCTAATTGACGTAGAGACCGACGGCCCGTGCCCGGTGAAGAACTCGATGCTCAGTCTCGGCGCTGCAGCCTTCGTGCACAACTCGGAGCGTCCCATCGACACGTTCGAGGCCAATCTCGAGAGGCTGCCAGGCGCCGTCGAAGACCCTGCCACGATGGCGTGGTGGGGTAAGAACATGGAGGCCTATGAGCGCACTCGGACGTACTTGGAAGAGCCCGGCGCAGCCATGAAGCGATTCAGCAAATGGCTCGATAAGCTCCCAGTTCAGGGCAAGCGTGTTGCAGCCTGCTTCCCGGCAGGGTTCGATTTCACGTACGTCTACGTGTATTCGCACTTGTTTTTAGGCGAGTCGCCGCTCGGTTTCTCGGCTATCGACATCAAGAGCTACGCAATGCGCCAGCTCTTTAAACCATACAGCGAGTGCACCAAGCGCAACTTCCCGAAGGCTTGGTTTGACCCGAAGTTCGTGCACACGCACGTGGCCGTAGATGACGCCATCGAACAAGGCGTGATGTTCATCAGGATGCTCAACAGCTAAAAGAGGAGGCGTTGTGAAGGTGCTGTTTCTGGATATCGACGGCGTGCTGAATTCGCACAGCTACTTCAAGTCCGTGGACCCGCACCTTCTGGCTCACAGCATTCCGGAGCGTCTCTACAAAGAGAATATCACACACCTGAATACGATTGTGCGTGCGGTGCCCTGTGTAATCGTAATTTCTTCGTCGTGGCGACACATACACGACCGCCACGAGATGGCGCTTTTCTTGGGAGTGCGTGGCTTTGGGGGCGCCATGATCCTGGGCCAAACGCCTATCCATAGAAGCCTGCGCACACGCGGAGCTGAGATTCAGGCTGCGCTGGATAACATGCCTGAGCCTGTGACTGGCTTTGTCATCCTGGACGATGACAACGACGGCATGGATGACTTTAAGGACAACTTCGTTCGAACGGACAGTAACGTAGGCCTGACTAGCGAAGATGCCGAGAAGGCAATTCGCATTCTGAGAAGAGAGACACGATGAATAGTAGACAGATCTACGAGCACCAGCTCGAGTACGAGCGTAAGTTGCGTGCGGCGATCTACAAGGAGATCGAAGACGCCGAGAGCCTCAGCCGCGCTTTCTTAGCGGTGGGCCGTGAGGATCGCGCGCGCCACTACGCAGCTCAAATCGGCGCAAATCGCGTGATGTTGGTTCGTCTCGACGACGACATTGGCCATCTGGAGAACCTGCTGGTGCGCTGCAAATAGCAGCAAACACGGTATAAGGGCTGTGTATAGGAGATAGACATGGACGTAGTCCCCCTCTCTACCCCAGACGGGGTCGTAGTCACTTACATGTGTGGCAAGTGCTGGCGCACGGCTTACACGGAATCACTGATGAATGACCACGGGCAGCGCGTAGATGAGCACAAGCTCACGCTGCGTCAGAAGTACGCGCAGGAGTGTTGCACTTGTCGTGAGTGTGGCGGGTACGTCAATGGCCCGTACCAATATCCGTTCATCTGCCCAACGTGTCGCCCCGCATACGACGAGCGACAAGCTGCCGCGCTTGCGAAGTATCGGGCTGAGGCGGATGAGCGCGCGTTGCTCACTGCACGCAGTCTAGACAAGTCACCGAATCCAACCTCCGCCAGGACTCTCGAGAGCCTGATGTCGGAGATCTCCGAGGCACGCTGGTGCGCCGGGTGGCTAACCGACCTCGAGTACTATCTCTGGCGTGACGCGCATGAAGACGTAAATTCTACCATGTACAACTACGCCGGCCTGCTGCAGCTGGCCAAGGAGTGCGATGGTTGGTGGGAGTACGAGCGTTTCATACCTATGAATGAGTGGCTGGAAAAATATGCCACCTGGGAGAAGACGCATGGTGAAGCCGCCAAAGCCTAAGAAGCAGACGAAGAAGAAGGCACGTAAAGTCACTGCGGCCTACATCGCACGGCTCACCAAGGCGCGCGATGCAGCTGCGCTGAAGCTGGCAAAGCATATTACCAAGCTCACGGACTTGTGTATTCAGTTCTACAGGCTCGAGGATGGGCCGTTGATTGCGTTTGAGAACGCTCAACGCGCATTAGATGCCGCTAAGACGCACAAATGAACAATACAAAGCTCGAAACCGTTGACTGCGATTACTACGACGGACCGTTCTCTGAAGTAAACGTAATCCGCAACGAAGACAACGAGATACGCCTAGAGATCAAGTTAGCGCACTGGCTCAAAGACCCAGAGGGCTGGTGCACTTTCACACCTTCTCTGGAAGAGGTCGAAGAGTGGTGTGCGAAAGCGCGTAAACACGTTACGCCGAAGGAGTCTGGGTGAGCCAAGGGTTTATCTACGAGGCGCAGGAAAAAGCGCTCCGCCCCTACGTCAAGGACCGTGTGATTCATGACCTTGGAGCAGGGAATCTGTATCTGTCGACCGTACTCATGCTCCTTGGTGCGCGTGAGGTAATCGCGGTCGACAAAGAGCCCATCCACGATGGTGACTATGGATACCCCGCGAAGATTACCGCGGGGATTACCCCGGTGGTTTCTCTGGTACAAGACCTCAAGCAGCCCGTGGCAGTGGGCTTTGTGTCTTGGCCAGTAAACTGGGACATCGGCCTTGCTGACGTGCTCCGTGATTCGGAGCTCGTCATTTACCTAGGTTGTAACACGGACGGTACTGCGTGTGGTGACCGCTCCTTCTGGATGCAGATGATCGGGCGCGAAGTGCTCGCCTATGTCCCTAAGCGGGGGAACACGCTCATCATTTACGGGTCCAAGCGTGTTTTGCGGGAGCCTCTTCACGAAGAGGCCTGTGCTCTAGACACGCGCACGATTCACGAGTTCAGTGACGCAGTGTAAGTAGACTATGGCAACTAAGGCGAAGAAACCCTCCGTCACTCCACACCAAATACTCGGTGCGGAGATCCGCGCTGAAGTTGAGCGGTTTGAGAAGAAGATTCGTCGGCGCTGCGCCGGAGGCTGGGAGCTCCCCGCCAATTATCGTACGCGACGTGACGCGCACATAGCCAAGATGTTCAGTATCGCCCCTAGTGCAGTTCAGTTCTTCATGACGTGGTCTCGGGCTTGTACGCATCCGTGGTCCGCGGGTGCGTGCCCGCTGTGTCCCGACTGAGGCCGGGATGCGCAGTAACGACGTTAGGCAGTGTAAGGCTTGCGACGTAGACCTAGACACGCGCAAAGGTAGCCCGGACTCGTACGTTTGCGCGGAGTGCTACCGCAATCCCAACACCAACTACTGCCTTAAATGTGGCCGACATTTAGTCGGAATCCCATACGAATATGT
>Ga0172366_10002020_pt1 | contig 15885 bp, 12 predicted proteins | sample LakKivSesite69cm_FD_114533 | JGI IMG/M metagenome (GOLD analysis project Ga0172366, IMG submission 114533) | Sediment microbial communities from Lake Kivu, Rwanda - Sediment site 69cm | ecosystem: Environmental > Aquatic > Freshwater > Lake > Sediment | place: Rwanda: Western Province, Lake... | reverse complement strand
TTGTTTCACTTGTTTGACCGTGGCTACTTAAGCACTAATCACTTTAGTGGGTGAAGATAATTGTAGGCGTTTCCCCCTGTTTTTCTCTTGATGTCTCAAGGTTTTTGGGTGGCAGTCAGGTTTGGTGTCTGACGGGGGAGGATTCCAACCCGAAGAGCCATTTGCAAAAGTGGACTGTCGACTTTTTCCTAGCCATTTGGCGATATACTTGTGAAGTTTTCAAGATCGGGTAGTTTAGATTGTAGGAATTCATAGACTAGATCTAGGTCTAATGCGTAGTCGTGGACGAGGAGGTTTCTAAGCCTATCATTGAAGCAACGGTCTCTGCAAAGGCTTTGGCAATGATCTTTGCTTTAGCAAAAATGTGGGAGATGTCTTGTTAACGTTCTTGTCTTTAGAGCTGAAGAGATATTCACATTGAGTTCTAGCCTCAAACTCCATTCTTGTCCTTTTGTCTCGCGTGCGACATTTTTTGGCATGTAGTGGAGGAAGTGGTTTGAGGAGAAGATAAAGGAGATTAAAGAGAGGATAAGGGAGTTGAAAAGAGGGCGCCGATGAGAGCCCATTCACCGACGATTATGTTTGAAAACTTAAATACTTAGGTTCGACGTTTAAATTGTTGGTGAGGGAGTTGGCTGAGGGCGTTGTGGATAGCTCTTTGGTGACGGCTGAGGAGATTCTCAGCTATGCTGAAGAGGAGTTTGAAAAGGCTTTGAAGACGAAGGACATGCTACTTTATAGGAATGCTGTGGATAAGGCTTTCTTATCTGTTGTTATTGCTGTTAACTACTATATCAATCGTAAGCTGGGTATAACTCCTAAGTCGCATGGTGAACGCAGGTCTCTTCTGAGGAAGGTTGATCGTGAGGACCTCAGAGCCCTTTACAGTGATGCTATGAGGACATTGCATGACGAAGCTTTCTACGAGGGGGTCTATAATCCTGAAGAGGCCAAGTACGCCATCACGCAAGTCAAGAGAATTGTGGAAGAACTCAAGAAGTGTTAGTTGTTCTGCTCCTGTTCTGCTTGTACCTTGTTGACATTTGTTTGGTCTAAGCTCATTTCTTTCCTTCCTCGATGGTTTTGTTTTAGTAAAGACTCTTTTAGCTTCCGTGTGCCTTTTAAATTCTTCTGTTATTTTCAACACTTCTTGGTTCGTAGATTTCCAAGGAGGTCGATCTTTTTCGATTTCCGATAGTTACCTTCGAACTAGTCCGTCTCCAAGAACTTATCTGCCGTTTCCCGCAATTTCCCATCTTCTATTAATGGAATAGCCTCTTTACTCTTAGCATAGCGATGTATGCTGTGGAAGTGAACGTAGGCTATGATGTTTTTGAATACCGATGTCCTGATTGAGATCTTTGATTAGGTTTCCAAGAAATAGATATTATAGACTTTTGTTATTCGTTTTTATTTTCACTTGTTAATCAAGCTTATAACATCTTCTAGTTTAATTATTTCGCCTTCTTTGTAGAATTTATTGTATATGCCGTCTAGAAAATTGAAATCTTCTATTGTATCGACTGTGAAACTGGTATTGCTTCTTAGTTTAGATGGAGCGATTACATGAAGAATATTAAACATTTCGGGATGTTCCTTTATATATAAGGTTACATGTTCTCGATAGCCAGCATTTAGTCTTATTTTGTTGATTTTTTCCAAAACAGAGGCATATATGGTTTCAGCGCCAGTACCATCAGGTAGACATTTCGGACAAGGTAATGTTGGTTCATTGAAATTTATTGAATAATCTGGGTTTTTTTGTAGATGTTTTTTCACCATTCTATCTATGCCAATAGGATCAGTAAGCGGATTATCTCCAGTGATTCTTACTACAAGATCACCATTGTATTGCTTTGCTGCAAGAACAATGCGTTTTAGTACGTCTTTTGAAGGGCCTCTATAATATCTTAATCCACATCGATGTGCAAGATCTACTATTACATCATCTTCTTTCATTCTGGTTGTAGCTATTATTAGTTCGTCTAATGATTTTGCCCTTTGCATTCTATTAATTAAATGTTCAAGCATTGGCTTTCCGGTTATTTTCATCATGACTTTGTTTGGCAATCTAGTTGAACCTGTCCGAGCTTGTATTATTCCCAAAATCTTCATTCTATATCTTTCCAAGTTATGATCTTATCTTTATCGATATCAAAGGCTGCTCTCCGCCCAACGATTTTGTCAATGTATTTCGGCTCAATCCCAGTACCAGGGCGTTTTGTAGTAAGATGTTCACGTAGAATTATTTCCCCTTTGAATATCATTTTCTTCGAGACAATGCTTCTTCTGGCTAATACAACGCCCTTTTCGATGTCATTTGGGCGTTCTATAGGGCTTCCTAATAGTTTTTCAGTCAACCGTATATTATCGATGTATGTCCTAAGGTCTTTCGGATCAGCGGCAATAAAATGATCAGTCGCGCCAATGTCTGGAAAATCTATTTTCTTTAGGGTGAAATGTTTTTCTATAACCTTCGCCCCCAAGGAAACAGCTATAGCACCAACAACATCATTATTACCCGATAACGTGTGATCCGAATATCCTATAATATTATTGGGAAAACACTTCTTCAACTCGCTTATGGTTAATAGATTTGCATCCGAATAATCTGTTGGATAGCTCAACATACAATGTAGTAAAATGACCTGGTCATTTCCAAGGTTCTTACAACAATTCACGACATCCTCGATCTCTTGTATTGTTGCTCCGCCTGTCGATATGATCATTGGTTTGTGTCTGAGAGCGATGTGTTTGATGAGGGGGGTGTTCGTGATCTCACCTGAGGCAATTTTGAAAAGAGGAACTTTCAACTCAAATAGCAAATTAACAGATTCTTCATCAAAAGCGGAAGCAAAGAAGATCAAATCATTCTCTTTTGCATAATCAGCTAATGATTTATAGTCGGATTCACTGAAATTTTTGATTTCTTTGAAGCTCTCATATTGCGATAGGCCCCCTTCCCAATACGCTGGAGAATCTTTGGTTGAAAGCTCTTCTGCTTTATATATCTGGAATTTTACCGCGTCGGCTCCCGCGCTTGCTGCCAGTTCTATTAATGCTTTAGCTTTGTCTATGTCTCCCTCGTGATTGACTCCAATTTCAGCTATAATGAAAGCAGGTGAGTTTGGCCCGATAGTTTTGTTTTCGATCATAATTGTCTGCATAAATCTGTCAACCTCTCGATGAACTGCTCCATTTCTATTGCTTTTTCATTGTTTTTTAAATACGTTTCTATAACCAACCAACCATCGTAATTAGTGTTCGATAAAAAGGACATTATGCTTCTAAAATCAATATTCCCATCACCCAGATTTCTTCCTTCACCGGTAAGGTGTGCCCATTCTATCTTACCAGAGGTGTATAAGGGAGCGTCGTTCAGATGAATATGTGCTAATCTAGTAGCGCTTTTCATAAAATCGATAGGGTCTAGTCGCTCTTCCTTATTTAAGTCATCCGAGCTAATGTAAGTAAAACAATCATCTCTCTCTCCACCAGACTTGAGATAGTTAAACATATTGCTTGTTTCTGCCGCATGACCAGTATCTATGCACAAGCCAACATTTTCAATGTCTTCGAAGTATTCAAAGAAAAACTGGTATTCCCAGGGAAAGAAGTGATCTAGAGGAGATACAAGATCGGCTTTTCCGGCAAATCCAAGGTTCTCAATATATATCTTAGTGGAGCGGTTTAGTAATTGTCTCTTGACTATCTCATAGAACTTTGTTGAGGATTTTTTTCTCACTTCTCGCCCGCCATATCTGTGAATCACAAGCGATTCCACGTCTGTTTTTTTCAGGAATTCCAATACTCTGCCTAGATATTCCCCATTGTCTAGGAAAATATCATAATGTTTTTCCATCTGAGGGAAATGAGCTACGAATGTTGTATCGTTGGAATATTCGTGTATATTATCTTTTGTGCTGTCTCGGACAATATCCTCTGGAAAGAGATGTAGTTCTATCAAAGGTTCTGTTGAGATTACTCCCTTGTCATGAAGCTGCTCCAGACGGCGGATTCTATCCTCTATTTGATACTTACTTCCAACCCAAGCTTTCATAGCGTATTTAAACTTCATTCATGACCTCTTTTACACATTTTATGACATATTCTTCATCTTCTTGTGTCATTTGAGTGGTTATCGGAAGACATATCATTCTTTGGCAGACATCCTCAGAATATGGGAAATCGCCTTCATGTGTCCCAAGAAGCCTCATGTAGATTGGCTGCATATGTATTGGTATAGAATAGACTTCACTTCCACAGATAACACCTCTTTCTCTTAGCTTTTGCTTAAAGAGATCACGACTAATGCCTTTCTTAAGAAAAGCTACATACTTATAGTATCCCTCAGTTATGTTGGAGGGAACCTCGAGAGGTGTGATTCCCTCGATTTTCTTAAGCTCCTCGTCATAGAATTTCGCCGTCTTTGTTCTTTTGCCTATGATTTCCTTCAGTCTTTGGAGTTGCATTATTCCTAACACAGCACTGATCTCAGGGAATCTGTAGCTATTCCCAAGCTCTAGCACTCGATCAGCATTCGATGGATCTTTGCCTTGATCTCGAAGCATTCTAGCTTTGTCAGCGATTTCCTTATCGTCGGTTGTTATCATGCCACCTTCTGCCGTAGTGATAATCTTTGTGGCATATAGACTGAAGCAGCCTGCATTCCCAAATGAACCTGCTGCCTTTCCGTCTATTAGACTTCCCTGTGCGTGAGAACTATCTTCTATTAAGACAAGTCCATTTGACTCGCAAAACTTTTTTATCTCGAACATTTCCGGACATACCAGCCCTCCAATGTGAACTACCATGATACCGAACGTTTTTTGTGTTATTTTGCTTTCAATGCTCTTCATGTCTATGCATAAGGTTTGAGGGGCTATGTCGGTCAATACAGGTCTTGCTTTAGCGGTGAGTATAGCAGAGACTGTTGCCGTGAAGGTATTGGTGGGAACTAGTATCTCCTTGTTTTCAACATCCAAACAGTTCAGAACAAGTTCTAGTGCAGCTGTTCCAGAGCTCAACGCCACGGCTTCCTTTACTTCACAAATCTCGGCGAACTGTTTCTCATATTCCTGCGTATACTTATAGTTCGATATCATTCCTGAGGACAAGATCGACCCTACGAGGGATTTTATCTTCTCTATGTCCTCTTCTGGAAAGTATGGTTTCACTGGGTTTACCCGTCTCATTGTTTTGCCTCCATGAACCAATCTATGTATTTTCTCAAACCCGTTTCAAATCTAGTCTTTGGCTCCCAGTTAAGCTCTTTCTTTGCCTTTTCGCTTAAGATAGTCTTTCCTTGGTAATCTGCAACCCTTTCTTGTGGAATATACTCAATAACGGTATTTTTGAAGACCTCTTTCACTTTCTCAGCTATTTCTTTGATGGTGATCTTTTCCGAGCCACTCAAGTTATAGATCTGGTTTTTGGCTTTTGGAGTCATCCCCTTCATTATGCCCTCAGCTAAGTCTTCTACATAGATAAATTGCCGGAATTGCTCACCTGTCCCATAGACGGTGATGGATTTCCCTTCAGAAGCGAGTTTTATGAACTTTGCTATCACAGTAGTTGGTCTTGCTCTTGGTCCGTATGGAATACCGAATCTGAGAATAGTGTTTGGTAATCCATACATATACTCGAAATTCTTGCACATTAGTTCACCAGCCAACTTGCTCGTCGTGTAAATATTCTTAGGAGGTGGTATTGGGGTATTTTCGTCTACAATACTTTCGCTCGTATCACTGTAGACCCACTCAGTGCTTGCGTAGATTATTCTTTCTACTTTTAGATCTCTTGCAGTCTCCAGCACATTTGCGGTTCCAGTCACATTGACGTTCATAGCATAAGCGGGATTCTTTTCTACTTCTCCAACATCAGCCACAGCTGCGAGATGAAAAACAACCTGACGATCTCGCATCGCTCTTCTCAATGTAGAGGTATCTAATATGCTCCCTTGAATGTATTCAACATCGGTTCTTGGTTCCATAAGATCGTATACGCAGACTGAAAAACCTTCCTTAACAAGGGCATCCACAAGATGTGATCCTATGAAACCCGAACCGCCAGTTACTAAGATGTTTGTCAAGATTAATCACCCAACGATTCTAATTCCTATGTAGAAATCTTATATTTATAATTTGCTTGTGAATATTAGGTTCTATTTAGCCCACAAACTTGCAAGAAGTGAAACATCGAAGGAACGTAGCTTCAAAGCCTATATCAATTGCGGAAAGCCGTTTCATTCTTTGACTCTTGTAAGGAGTAGTATCTTCTCTCTGTCAAGTAGCAATTCTATCTCAATTTCAAAGTATTTTGAGATTTCAGCAATTAGCTCATTGAATGATTCTACAAATCCGATGGGGTTGTCAGGAATGTACAGTGTTAGATAGAAATACTTGGTTATCTTGGAGATTGCTCGCACGACATCTCGCCAATCTTTGAGATAAGACAGGATCTCCATAGCTACAATGAGGTCAAAGTGTTCACCAACCAGATCTGACAACTGGCTCACATCAAATTTTCGAAAATCAATTGCAGGATACTTGGCCTTGGCTTTGGCAATTGCAGTTTCGGAAATGTCAATTCCCATAACATAGTTGTTTGCTTTCTTCAAAAGAGATGTAAAACTGCCTTTTCCGCAGCCAATGTCAAGTATTCTATCGAAGTTGTACTTACCCAGCATGGTTATTGACAGTTGTTTATCAAGTTTGGTCAAATCTTCCTGAAACCAACTATCGTATCCTTCAATACTTTCACCTTGGTACATCTCTTCGAACTTTCCCACAAACTTTCTTTTCTCAATATCAAAAACATATTTGTGGTAAGGTTGTTTTGTGTTTTTCATCATGCTTAACTCCTTCAACTGGCAATTTACAATGGCAATGAAGCTCGCGGGAATAAAGCAGTATACAAAACTTTCAGCCTTCTTAAAAGTGAATAGATCCGTTCATTTGTGCCATATTCCTCGTGTCTCCTTATCGGAAGTTTCATAAATTCCTCAAAATCCTTCTCTGATAGATTTAACTTCTCTAAAACATATTTCTTGTCCCTTTCAAGCTCATTCTTCTTATAGAAGGGTTTTCCCAATTCTTTCAATGCTTCTTCTCTGGTGGTTTGACCAGAGCATATTAGTGTTGAAAAATGGGCCTTTCTCTTGTCAATGTTGAATTTCCTTGGTAAAATATATCCTTGGTAAAATCGAGTAAATATAGATTCAGAGTGTTTCCCTCCATAATCCTCCCAGCCAAATTCACTTTGAAGTGTTCTTTTTGCCTCTTTTCTATTATATTCTATATAGTCTAGGGGTGCCACATTTTGTATGCCCTTAAGAAGTATATAGGACACAAACTTTGATAATCCCATCTTGGGATATGTTTTTAACTTAATTTCACCATATCGTTTGTGTATGGCCTCCAAATTTCGTAGATCCTCTTTCGTATGAACCCAAGATTTAGGCATAATTCCTTCCGTTGCAATGTTGCTTCCACTCAGAATATATTTTATTCCATTTTTACTCGCTATATCATATATTGCCGCTTTTATGGCATGATCTGTGATTACTTCTATATCCATAACTGAAGCTTTTAAATACGCGATTTGAAGATCCCTGAACTCCTCCCAATCAAGTTGATATTTGCAGTAATCGAACCCTGTTCTTTCCACAATATAGTGTACGTTTTTCTCAGATATTTCTGAATTCCAGCTGTTATCAACATGTACCAAAAGAACTCTCAAATCCCATTTTTTCGCCAAGTAGGCCACATAACTGCTATCTGCTCCACCACTTAGGCCAAGGATACAATCATATTTTTTGTTTTTTCCATCTTTTTTTATCTTGTCAACAATTTCTTCTATTTCCCTTTTTCCTTCTTCACCCTTGAATACGATTTTCTTCTCTTTTTCAAAGTAATCCTTACAATTGTTGCAGATGCCATTCTCATCAAAAACTATGTCAGGATCTGTTGCGTCCATTACGCATCTTTTACATATTTGATAATCTCTTTTTTTATCGTTGTTTTCCATTTTTATCCCTCTCTTTTAAAGTTTATCGAATTTTTATTTAAAGCTTTTTCAATCGATCAATTATTTATGGTAAAATTCAAATAGAAGCATTTTTGACGTGTACTGTAGTTAGAGCATCAAATTGTTCGATCGGTATTCGGATATCTAAATGAAGACTGCTAGATTTAGCAGTAACAATAGTATAATTACTCGCCGCATAACTATCTCGTTCGATAGAGGTGGTATTCATTGCGAAGCGCCCTGTTTATGTAATTGCTAGGATCTAACATTAACTCTGAAGATAAAGACGCCGTTAATTTCTAAAGGTTCGCCAAAGACTTTGAACAAATCTGAAATGTCTGATATCGAGGCAAGTCTGGGAGGTAGAATAATATAAACAACTTCTGAATTAGTCTGATCTGCGAATGCACGAACATCTGAGATATTTGGATTCTTCAGAATTTTTTCAAAAAATTCATATGCAGTGTTTAATTTTTCAATGTTCTCTTCATGTGACATCCCGCGTTTATCAATAACGTTACCGTACAAAATTTGATTTCCTGAAACATAATTGAGACCTCTATAGATGGATTCGTCTCCTAACACTACGATCTTCTTATCATTTAGTTGAATCTCCTTGTTTATGAAATCATATACATCTAGTTCACCAGGTACAAATGCATTAGTTGATCTAGGATTCAAGGTATAAGCAGATGTACAGGATATCGTTAGGAAGATGATTAATAATATCGTAGCTGTGGTTTTTCTCATTGATATAGATATCTTCCTATTCGAGCCTTTGAACGATACAGAAAGAAGTAGACTTTCATGGGCCTCTCTTATTTTCTCGAAGACTGCCCAAAGCCCAGCTCCTGCGAAAAATAAAAGAAAAAGTTCTCTGGGAAGGTCAAGTCTATTCACCCCTAACGGCAATCCTTCCATAAGATACCATCCTACAAAAGTGCTCAATTGGGTTATTATGAGAAGTGAAAAAAGCGGCAAAAATGAGTTAAACTTCTTTCTGTAGAGATAGACTACTCCAATTATGGCAAAGATCCACAACATCATCACGATAGTACCCCTTAAGGCTCCAGACCCAAACGCGAATTCATAGGTATTTGCGTTCTTGATTGCATGAAGTGGAACAGGATCATTTTCTGCATAGAAAGGACTAATAAAAGCGATCATTCCAGACATGTCTACAAACCATCGTTTAATAGCATCTACCATAGTAATAGCAGTTATCTCGGAAAAGATAGCCGATCCGTTGAAGACCGCGTCTAAATAAGGTATAAATAGGCTAAGGAGAGCACTCAAGGATGATATCAGAATAAATACAAATCGCTTTGAATAGACTCTGAAACTTATTAAAACCCTGATCACAGCAACTATAGCAATAAAGAATATGCTTAAGGTAAAAATTAATAGATGTTGGAAAATGAAGGAGATACTTAATGAAAAAATAGCAATAGCCGTTGTCTTGGTCATTTTATCAATACTAATGTAACATAGAAGGTAAAAAACAAAGAAGACCATGCCCGTTGAGACGGATAGTGTATGCGAGCCAAAGATTATCATAAAGTAGAAAATTGAGGGGAGAAACCCCAGAAGTAAAGCTTCTTCTCTGTTCTTAGATAATTTCAGGCCAATCAAGTATAAGATGATTGGGATGAAGAAAGACCACATCATCGGGGAAAGCCACTTGTGTATGACCAACATATCAATGTTCGTAATCGAATGTAACATATAACTCAGACCCACCGATGATATATCACTTTTCGTGAAGAATGCCGCAGGTAGTAATAGAGGGCCCAGAGATAGGTAATTTGGTCCTAATCCTATTCCTTCGAACAAAGTCCATCCAACCGATCCCTCGTTGAAAAGCTGCCTCGAATCCGCTAATTCTGACCACATATCGCCGCCATAGCCCATTTGATAGATTATCGGCATGTATGAGTGCTGCATTAGAAAGAACAATAACAGAAAAGACAATCTTATCCTGTAATCAATATTCGACAATAGGATAGTGAGAATCAGGAAGGTCTCAACGATTACAATGTAAACGTAACTAGCTTGAATCCTATCCCATAGGGATATTACAATTTCTCCAGTTGATGCACAATTTAGTGCATAAAAACCTAATATTAGGAAGATCAAGAAAGATGCCAGCTCGGCCTTAATAATTATTCTGTTGTTTATGATGTATCTTTCTGTGAATTCTTTGCTTTCATTCTTATATCTTATGGGTTTAACTCTGTTAGCTGCTACGCACGCGACTGCAACGGCTAAAATTATTGATGATAGGATAAAATAATCAATTTCAAATATCATAATTGGAATATCTATAAGAAGACTAAGTAAAAAAAGAACAACTAGTGAAGATAGCAAATAAGCAATAGCACTTTCCTGAATACGTAACAACCTCCCTACGAAATCATGTAATAGATGACTTGTAGAAATAAAATATAAGACAACGCCAAAACTGCCAAGAAGCACACTTCTCAGGGAGAGATTGGCAATTATCATTATGATGCCTGATGCCAATGCCGCTAGAGTCAATATCCTTTTGATTGCTATCATGTGCACACTATTCTCCATTGCTCATTCATAACGCTGATAATCCCTTCTTGAGGCTGAAATACTAGACAATATGAATCTGCTAGGAAGCCTGCAACTGGTCATCCACGAACTCCATCTTTAAAATGATGCGATCGAATGGCTGAATCATGAGATATATTTTGAGCCGATCGATCGGTCAATTTTGAATGCTCAGTTGCGCGTGCGAAATGGTCGATCGATACATAAGCAAGGTTCCCATTCTTCTGTACAGGACTGTGCTTCGCACGCCAAGAACTTGCCTGAATTAGCAAAATTTTTCAGTCTTCGATGTTACGTTTCTTCCTAAATACTCGTTGATTACTTCAAGCACCCGATCCGATACTTTCCCATCTGCAATTATGTAGTTTCCGACAGCTATTGCCTGTCGTTCTTTCATTTTTTTTATAGCCTCCTCGTCAAATAGAAGTCTTTTCATCTTTGGGAGAAGGTCGCTTCTGTCATCGACACGTTCAGCGATACCATAACTCACATAATCCATTGGATCTGTGATGTGGAAGAAATTACAGATAATTACAGGTTTCTGGAAAAGCATCGCCTCAAGAGCAGTAGTCGAAGTTATTGTAAGAAGCATGTCGCAGGAATATAGCAACTTCAGAATGTCCACATCCCTAAACAATAGATAATCAATCCCCTCCCTCCGACATATCTCCCCATATGATGAAATATACTTCTCGCTAGGATGAGCCTTAATGATCAGTTTTGCGGTTCCAATCTGTTTAATTGCTTGAGCAATGGTGCGAATGAGATCGTTGTTAATCTCCACAGTAAAATCGTTATCTGGCGTCTGAGTTGTCACAACTACGTTCTTCTTTTGACCACTGAGACCAAGTCTTTTTGAGTACTCCAAAGCCTCCTTCTTCCACAAGTCATTAGAAATCGAGTCGTATTTGGGCATTCCAGTTACGCGAACGCATTTCTTTGGGTAGGAGCCGCAGTTAGTGAGGATTTTGCTAAAGAATTCACCTGCTACGAGGGTCAAGTCAGGAAGGGGAGTAAATCTTATGGAATCTAATCCTTCACTTGAGATTTCTTCCTTCGCATACATGTAGCCAGGATGATAATGATGGATGATTCCATGTTGGATAGCGATTACTGGGATATTTTTTATTCTTGACTTGAAAATCAGGTATTTTATCGGTCCTCCATATTCATTGCTGACTAACACTAATGAAGGGTCTGTCAATCTCAATATCCGGTCATATAATGAAATTTCAAAAATTCCTAAGAGGTAGAATTTCTTAATGAGCTTAGTCAGATCAGCTCTATTTAGTTCCCATAAAGATACATTCATGTAATTGAACTCCCGGTTGAATACAGGGTCAGCATCCAGCCTATTGGCTAGCCAATTCACATAATTTTGAGCGCGAAGGAGAAGCTTGATGTTGTACCCGTTGAGGATGGATTCTATCCATAACTTGTCTACGAAGAAGTACGGAGGACCTATTGTTGCCGGAAAAGCGGGTTCTATGTTTGTTCCTACAAATTTCGTCAAGATCGCGACATTCACTTGATCCTTTATTTTTGCAAGTAAGTTACCGAATACGACATCTTCGTATCGTTTACTCCATCGATCTCTTCTAAAGATGTCCGTTCCACACATTATGATGACATCTCTTTTCGACCGTGGAAGATTTTTTCTCGTTAGGAACGCAAACAACAGTCGCAGTAAATCTGCAAAATTGGGAAAAGGAACCCTAAAGGGAGGCCTATCTACTGAGATCTTCTCTTGATGTGTAGCTATTCCCTGTTTTTCGCACAACATCCTGAATGCTAGTATTAACGGGCTATTCCCCACAAGAAAAATCTCCTCGGGGGTCTTATTTCTGATCAAGGCCTGCGCAAAATTGATGTTCTTAATTGAATTCAAAAGGGTATACGTAAAAAAGAAATCAATAAACCAACATATTGATATTCCTCCGAGGGAAAGTGTCTCACAAAGCATTCTGCCTGTGCTTGTTCTGAGATAAGGAAATGCATTTTTCCAGTATATTGCTCTTTCGTAAATTTCCTTGTCGGACTTCTTCTTAGTAACGGATCTGTAGTTAACATATTGGATGTCACGTTGCCTTAAATCATGTGGAACATCACCGACGAGCACTATATCCACTGCGGTTTCACTATCTATCCTGCTCTTTAACTTCCTTGCCCTGTCTAGATCCTTTATGTTATCAAGAACTATGATCGCTTTTTTCGTTAATACATCACCCCTGAAACACACTGCAGTATACGTGCAGAAGATGCTGTCCTACAACATCATGTAGAGAACTGGAATCAGTACTAGTTCTCGATCGGCAAGTGTCTCCTTCCATTTGATTCCCTCATTGGTATAGTCTGATTCTCTAATCTCCCTATGTTGATCGATCGATTGGATTTATTGTTTGAGCAACGAGCAGAACAAGTTGCTATGACTGTTTGCTTCAACCTGCTGCCCGAATTTCTCTAGGATGGTTCTCCGTGCGTTCTGGCCAAGAAACATCCGCCGCTCTTTTGATTCTAATGCCATGATTATCTTATTTGCCAGATCCATGGGATCCCCGACTTTACATATGAATCCATTGAAACCATCTTTTATTATTGGGTCTTCGGGGCTACCGCTCTTTATTACGCATTTGCCGCACGCCATTGCCTCGAGAGTTATATTTCCTATCCATTTTCCGCTTAGTAAGGCGGGGTTCACGATGAGTGTGCTTCTGACATAGATAAGTGGCATCTCGTCGTGTTGCGCTTTCCTTATGGGTATTCCTAGATTTCTCGCGGTTATGTACCTTCTGATTTCCCCTTCAAGCTCGCCAAGACCAACTATCTGGAACGAACATTTTTCATTTCTAATAAGCTCAACAGCCTTCAGGAAGATCCATATTCCCCTCTCTGGAGATAACCTGCCAACATACGTCACCATATTCGGCTCTTCACTTTCAGGCTCAGGGTGAAACATATCAGTATCTACCGAATTGGGTATTAGAAGGGTTTTATTGAGGAATTGAGGGTACAGATCTCTAAGATAAGGATCAACGTAGACAATCTTGTCTGCAAGGTGTTGTTGTGTTATATCCTCTAGATAGAATACATGTCTGAGTATTCTATCAGATAAGTTTGGGCGAGAGCAGAACGCAAAGTAAGGGCCTCTCATTCCTAGAATTACATACATACCAAACATCCTAAGTAAGCCCCAAAAAGGAAAGAACACAGGCAGCAATGTTAAAGATGAATGGGACGACGCAGGAACGTATACTATCTTAATTCTCTGCGAAAAAATGATGCTCAGAGTCAAGATCCACCTGAACATGCCACGCGCCCATATACGGATTACTGAGAACAAGGTTGCAATACGTAATCGCTGAGGAGGCCAGGGCAGAGCGGTTGTTTCATCAGGGAAAACATACCTAATATCAAAGTTCCCTATTCGGTGATTTTCCCTGTAGTTTCCAGCATGTGCGTTAGTCACCACAACACCGTTCCATCCTATTTCCGATAGGCTCTTCAGAAGTCTTCTGATAAATGTTTCTGTTCCTCCAATAGCGAATATGTCAAAGTATGTGAGAACCAAAAGTCTTCTTTGCAGTTTAGTCTCCTCTTAATATAAAATGAACCTTGTTGACGGAATCACTATACTGTCAATGCCGCTCTTCGTAGATCCGAACATCGTCAATACTCGCATAGTAATTGGCTCTTCATTTGCCATAACATTAACAAAAGAAAGCAATAATATATAGGATCGATGTGAGACCCACAAATCTCGTTAGCCTTGTATCGCTTTAGGGTCGCTTCGCTTCCTCGATTGCTTCATAATATACCTTCTCTATCTTGTTAGAAACTATATCCCAGCTATACTTCTCAGTCATTGATTGTCTTGCATTTTTACCCATTTTCTTTCCAAGACTTCGATCATTTAAGAGTGTTGAAATAGCACTAGCCAGCGCTTTCGGATTCTTAGATGGAACAAGAAGACCATTATATTGATCAGAAATAACATCATTAATACCTTCGATATCTGAACCTATGACTGACAAACCAGAAGCCATAGCCTCCAAAACAGAAACTGGTAATCCCTCCTTTAACGAAGGAAAAACAAAAATTCTTGATTTGCCTAGAACTTTGGCAACTTCATCTCTGTCTAAAGCTCCTGTAAAGAAAACGAACTTATTTAGTAACCCATGGTCAAACGCCAATTTCATGATCTTCGTTTCTAATGGACCATATCCTACCAGTATGAACCTAACATCTCTAAATTCATTCGCCACGATTCTGGCCGCTTCAATCAAGTATTGTACACCTTTCTCTGGGACAAACCTACCGACCCAAGTGATCAAGTTATCGTCCTGTTTTTTGCCCGGCCTGAAGCGTTCGGTATCTATGGCGTTTGGTACTAGCCTTATTTTCTCAGGGTTACACCCAAGCTTGACGATCTCTCCAGCGTCACCTCGTGTCAAACAGATAACTCTATCAGCTCTCTTGAAAACCTCTGAACCTAAAGTATGTAGGTAAATACGTTGCATAGAGTTTACAGCAAATCCTCTGTAGGCAAGGACTCCATGCACGGTAACAACACTTGGCAATCCCAAGCTTTTAGCTTTGCTAATCGCTTGAAAGGTAGTTAGGAAAAGATGTGATTCACCATGAACAATTTCAGATTTCAACATTTCAATCTCGGCAGGTAATCTTGGGAGATATGGATACTCTTCAATCATTCCATCCATGCGAAAATTCAAGCCGTGCAATCGATGAATAATGAAACCGCCAGCCACTACTTTGTCAGAATAGCTCCCATTCTTTCTCCAAGTGAGGATATCGACTTCATGCCCCGCTTCAGCTTGTCGCTTAGATAGTTCAAAAAAGTAATCAGGTTGCATGTCTGGATAGAACAAATGACGGATACGAGTGATACGCAATTCATCCACCTAGCCAAAACTCTGGCAATCTCCTTAGGCAAAAGATGATTATAACTTCTAAGACCAGCTTCATAGCCAATAGTTCGATCGGGAAACTATGACAACTAGCGGCGATATTGTTCCAATTCATAACCTATCCCTCACAATCTGGACTATTTTTTCTCTACGGCTTTTCCATCACCAAAGGGATTCTGCCGACTAGTACTCATAAGAGTTGATCCTTACTCGATCGATTTTGATCAAACCACATAGGATTATTTGTCTCTATGACAGCCAGATACCTTATGAAACTGAAGTTGTGTGCCCATCTTTCTGCCTCGCTGTAACCCCAGGATAATGCCTGATCGGAGAGTTTTCGCGCTTGCTTCAA
>Ga0172366_10002019_pt1 | contig 15894 bp, 12 predicted proteins | sample LakKivSesite69cm_FD_114533 | JGI IMG/M metagenome (GOLD analysis project Ga0172366, IMG submission 114533) | Sediment microbial communities from Lake Kivu, Rwanda - Sediment site 69cm | ecosystem: Environmental > Aquatic > Freshwater > Lake > Sediment | place: Rwanda: Western Province, Lake... | reverse complement strand
TGGTGCTGCGAAGCAGCATGAGGGTCTATCCTGGAAATACAGTGAACAGTGAACTGTAAACAGTGAATAGTTAAAAATCCACCCTCATCCTCACCTTCTCCCATCAAGGGAGAAGGGTTAAATAATCGTCACCCCTAAATGGTTCTATCAGGGGTCTAAAAGAAATTAAAAAAGGCATGGATTCCCGATTAATACATTCGGGAATAACGGATGGAAGAAACCTCAACATTTTGGTGTTTCCATCCTCACCTGGTGCCACATCACGGCATGGCGGTCTAATAGACGGGATCGATCATCCCGTAGTTTCCGTCGTTTCTTTTATAGAGGACCTGGACTTTATTTTTATCCATATCTTTGAAGACAAAAAAGGTGTGTCCAAGAAGCTCCATCTGGAGAATAGCATCTTCGACCGTCATCGGTCGAAGAACAAATTCTTTAGTACGTACGAGTTGGCCAGTTGCTTTCCCTTCAGTTTCAACTGTCATTGGCATTTCTCCAAGTTCAGCCGTCAACGCTTCCGAGGATTTTAATGCTCCTCTGCGGGCTAATTTTTCTTTATAACGTTTGACTTGCCTTTCTAATTTATCATCAACAGCATCAAAAGAGGTACGCCAATCAGGAGCTTCACCTTCAGCTCGCAGGACGATTCCGCTTGCCGTCATAGTCACTTCGCTTCTGATTCTTCCCCGAACAGAACTAAACACTACGGAAGCATCAATTAATTTATGAAAAAATTTATCAAGTTTCGATAACTTCTTCGTCACATAATCTCTCATGATATCATCAACATCGAAATTTTTTCCTCTGACGATGACTTCCACGTGGTTACCCCCTCTCACTCGAATGGTATTCTTCTATAATAATGATATCCATTAACCGGTGTGCGAACTGCAGATCAAAAATACCAGCTCCGGGACAATAAGTATTAGCAAGTCCACAGGCAGTTCCGAAGCGGATAGCGTCTTTGATATCTTTTTGTTGCGATAATTGAGCGACCACAACTCCAACCAAGGTATCTCCAGAACCGATGGCATATCCTCCGCTGGTAAATGTATTATCGGCTTTTATAATGAAAACTTCATCGTGATGTCCGACGACCAAACCTCGCGGTCCATCGGAAAGGATCACCAGTGGGATTCTCATATCCAGAAAACAATGGACTGCTTTTATTTTATCATCCAGAGAGAGAATAGCAAACCCTAATGCTTCTTCTGCTTCCCGAACATTGGGTTTAATCATATAGGGAGAAGCTGACAGAGCAACTCGCAACGATTCGCCCGAGCTGTCCAGAACGGCAAGAGCACCTTGGCGTTGAGCAATGGCGATTAAAATTGCATAATAATCTTTTCTCAATCCTCGTGGAAGCGATCCGGAAAGAATGAGGTAATCTCCGGAAGTGAGAGTGTGTTCTATGGTCCGTGTCAACGCAAATGCTGATTCAATTGATACCAACGGTCCATCTTCATTAATGACCGTGTGACGAGAAGTCTGTTCTTCATGAATAACTGTGGTTATTCGAGTTTCCCCGATGACAGGCCAGGACAAAAAGGAAAATTTTTCCTGGTCTAATCCAGCAACGATCTTCTGACCAATTTCACCACCGACAAAAAGGTACATCTTGGAATTCCCACCCACGTATTGAATCGCTCGGGCAACATTAATTCCTTTCCCACCAACTGTTTGTTCAACCCGTAAGGTTCGGTTCACTTCGTCAAGTTTTAAAGTGGGCAAAATCAACAGACGATCGAGGGCTGGATTCGCACACACTATATAAATCACAATGGGTTCCCCTCTATAAAAATTTCAACTTCTTCCTGAGTGGGAAGAGCAGGAATTGCACCCTTTTTTAACGTCGTCAGGGCTCCGACGGCATTTGCCCGTCGTCCGGCATGGCGGAGGGTATCGATAGGAATGGCTTTTCTTTCCCGGAGATCATTCCAAAACATATAGAGTGAACTGATCAGCCCAGCAACGAAACCATCCCCAGCACCGGTGGTATCAATGGAATGTACCGGGAAACCTTCGACCCGCAGCGATTTGTCTTTATGGAGAACCAATGAACCCTCTTTCCCCATAGTAATGGCGATGAGGGCAAGATCATAGCTTTTTTGGATGAAATGAATGGCTTCATCCACAGTGTTGGCGTCAGCGATAAAAATTGCCTCTTCCTGGTTCATTTTCACGATATCGGTTAATTCTAGACCATGCCGCATTTTTTCCCGGGCTTCATCTAAATTTTTCCACAGTGCGGGGCGGAGATTGGGATCAAACGATACCAGGTAGCCATACTTTCTTGCCAGGTGAATGGCTTTAAAGGTGGCACTACTGGCAGGTTCATGAGTCATGGTAATTGAACCGAAATGAAAAACTCCTGATCCCAAAAACATTTGATCAGTAATATCAGATTGATCCAAGAGCATATCCGCACCCGGATCACGATAAAAAACAAAGTCTCTTTCTCCTTCTTCAGTCAATGAAACAAAGGCCAAAGTGGTTTTGGCGCGGGTGGAAGCGGTTAAATAAGTGGTGTTCACCCCAAATTTTTCCAGGGTCATTCGTAAAAAATCACCGAAGGCATCCTTCCCGATTTTACCGGTAAAATAGGTCTCGATCCCTAATTTGGATAAACCGACCGCTACATTGGCTGGTGCACCCCCAGGTGCTTTTTCAAAACCAGGGGCATCTCTCAATGTCACCCCGTTAACGGTAGAGACAAAATCTATCAAAAGCTCCCCCAAACAAATGGCTTTTTTGTCCAACGATCACACCCCCATTTCTATTATGAAAATACAGTGAAATGTAAAAGGTTTAAAGATACTTAATCATCATCCCTCCCCGGACCTCTCCCGAGTTCCTCCTTTTCGTCACCCCTGAATGCTTTCATCAGGGGTCTGAAGTTGAAGAAAAGACTTAGATTCCCGATTAAGACATTCGGGAATAAATAGGTGTTTTCACTATCATATGGTATTGCATGAAGCATGGCGGTCTATTCCCAGGAAATATCGGCAATCCGTTTATAAAATGGTTTTAAAGCTGGATACAAATCTTTATAAATCTGGTAAATCTCGTTATAACGGGCGCTCTTTTTCTGATCGGGGGAAACTTTGTCGAGAACCCGTACCGCTTTTTGGCAGGCTTGCTCCACGTTGGCAAAAACCCCTTGGCCAACCGCAGCCAGCAAAGCAGCACCAAAAGCTGGCCCTTCATCAATTCGGACTTGATACAACGGCACCTGGTAAATATCAGCCTGGATCGATCTCCAGAGGGGGCTTTTCGCTCCACCACCAATAGCCATGACCTCATCGATGGGAATTCCCATTTCCCTGATGATCTCAAAAGAATCTCGCATGCCAAAAGTCACCCCTTCCATAACTGCCCGAACCATCTCGTTTTTCCGATGTTTCAAAGTGAGACCAAAAAAGACCCCACGCGCGTAGGGATCGGCATGAGGAGTCCGTTCACCGGTGAGATAGGGTAAATAGATCAACCCTTCTCCACCTGGTTGGACTTTCTCGGCTTCTTCAGTGAGAATATCATACGCGTCTTTCTCCAATAAGGCAGCGAGGTTTTTCTCGTCAACTCCTAAAACATCCCGGAACCACCGGAAGGAGCCACCAGCAGCCAGCATCACTCCCATGACATGCCATTTCCCCGGAACCGCATGACAAAAGGTGTGAACCCGACCCTTCATATCTATTTTGACTTGGTCACTAAAGGCAAACACTACCCCGGAAGTACCGATACTCGCTGATACCAATCCTGATTTCACTATTCCGGTTCCGATGGCACCAGCAGCATTGTCTCCTCCACCGGCAACCACAATGACCCGGTTGTTCATTCCGAAGAGATCAGTGATTTCTTTTTTTAAATACCCTGTGACTTCCGGTGATTCATAACAGCGAGGAAACCAATTCCAATTGAGCCCGAGGGCGGAAATGATTTCTTTAGACCATTGGCGGTGGGGAACGTCAAAGAGGGAAGTACCGGATGCGTCCGACACATCGGTTGCGAAGTCTCCAGTCAAGCAAAACCGGATATAATCTTTGGGAAGTAAAACTTTATCAATCAATATATAATGTTCCGGTTCGTTATTTTTCAACCAGTAAATCTTGGGGGCAGTAAATCCTGCCAAAACCGGATTCCCATTAATACGCATCATATTTTCATGACCGACAATACGGGTGATTTCTTCACACTCCCGGGCGGTTCGCTGATCACACCACAAAATAGCTGGGCGAATAACCTCTCCTTTTTTATCCAGAAAAACTGACCCATGCATCTGCCCGGTAAGCCCGATCCCGGCTATGGCTTTGCGGTCAATAGAAGCTACTTCCAGAGTCTTTTTAATCGCCTGAACCGTACCCTGCCACCAGTCGGCTGGATTCTGTTCAGCCCAATTGGGACGAGGGGTATAGAGCGGATATTCCTCGACTCCTTTGGCGATCAGTTCGCCATTCTCATCGACCAAAATCGCTTTGCACCCAGTGGTTCCCACATCGATGCCTAAAAAATAATTCACGTTTCTGCCCTCCTATCCTGAAAATACCGTTGATTTGTTGATTTGACAAAGGCACTTAAATCTATCCTGGAAATACACCAGGATATCAGCCTACGGCGTAAGATAAAAAGATTGAAAAGAAAAAAACGATAAGGATAGACCCTCAAAGTTTTCATTCTCATCTGGTGCCACGCAGTGGCATGAGGGTCTATCCTGGAAATTCCGTGACGAGTGATCAGTAACGAGTAACCAGCAAACAATGAAAACTCATTTTATTCAGGATATTCAATAATTCAATTCACCGAACCTCTTCCTTTGGATAAAGGGAGATTGAGAGGGATTCGATTGGTTGACCGTCTATTTCAAATCCCCCCTGACCCCCCTTTTCTAAAGTGGGGGAAAGGATTTCCATCTTCACATGGTGTTGCCATGCACCATGGCAGTCTATCCTGGATTAAACAATCAACCCAAAAGGTTCTTCTAATAAGGTTTTTAAATAGTACATAAATTGCGCTGCCAGTGCACCATCCACAATACGATGATCTCCCGAGAGGGTCAGATTCATTAAATGAGCTGCAATGATACTTTCCCCATTGAAATAGGGTCGTTTCTTGATGGCACCACAGGCCAAGATAGCAGACTCAGGTGAGTTGATGATGGCAGTAAATGAATCAACCCCATACATTCCTAAATTGGAAATGGTGAAGGTTCCGCCACTCATTTCATCGGGAAGGAGTTTCGATTCCCGGGCTCGCCGCGATAAGTCGTTGGTTTCGGTGACAATCTGTGCCAACCCCTTTTGGTGGGCATTTTTCACCACCGGAACGATGAGTCCGTCTTCAAGGGCAACTGCCACACCAACGTTAATCGAAGCATTCATTTGGATTTCATTGTTAACAAAATAAGCATTGATCATAGGAAATTTTTCTAAAGCTCGGGCCGCGACCTTGATGAGAATATCGTTGTAAGAGACACGGAAGCCGGTCTGTTTTTCAATGATCGGCAATAATCTCTCCCGCATACGAACGAGTTCATCAGCCCATACTTCCATTTGGAGGTAAAAATGGGGCTTGCTTCGGGCACTTTCAAACATTCTCTCCGCAATGATTTTCCTCATTCGGCTCAAGGGCACGCGTTCCGTTGGGAGCTCTGCGGTTGGTATCGTCACCGTCGGTTTCATTTCTTTCTTGACTACCGGAGGAACCGCCTTGAGTTGTTGTTGATGCACGGCTTCAACGTCTTCCTTAACGATTCTCCCTCCCGGACCGGTGCCTTTGATTTGAGAGAGATCAAAAGCGTATTCAGCTGCTAATCGTCGCGCCAAGGGAGATGCTTTCATGCGTGCTTCTTCACTTTCGGTCTTTCCTTCAGACAACTTCTCTCTTTCCGTTGCCGGAACCTCAGTTGATTGCTTTTTTTTCTCTGAAGAAACACCAGCTGCCGCCCCTTCCTCGCCTTCGGTGATCACCTCGCCCGGTTGACCGACATAGGCTACGGTCTGGGTAATAGGGACGGTTTCGCCTTCCCGAGCAACGATTTTTAAAAGAACCCCACTGGCGGTCGACTCGACTTCCATGTTCACTTTATCGGTTGCCACTTCAAATAGAGCATCGCCTTTTTCAACCTGGTCGCCTTCTTTGACGAACCATTTGTTAATAATTCCTTCTTCCATGGTCAGCCCTAACTTGGGCATGATAATTTTGCTTGCCATTGATTCTCACTCCTTTCCGATTCGATGGTCTTATATGCAAAAATTCCTCACTCATCCTCTCCTCCGGAGGGGTATCGGCGAAGCCGACAGGGAGGGTGAAGCAATGTCTCAACGAGCAAGTTCCATAATTTGCTTAATATCGGCTTTGATCGGACCTTCAGTATCCAACAGAACCTCCCATTTTTCATGAGATCGCACCGGTAACTCTCTTTCACCATCCAAGGCAATAATGCCATCGGTATGATTGATTGGAATGGATTGTTTTGCTTCAAGGTATCCCCATTCCCCGATACCGATTTTTTGAACCAAACCGGGAGCGATTGCCGCTGATATCAATTTGCCGTCTCTCACCGGAACAACATACCCCCCGTAGAAGTCTTGGGCAGAAATCCGGATTACCCGATCAACAAGAGTACTCAAACCAGTTTTTAATGAATCAGTGTGGGTGACAACCACTAATTTCACCAAAGAAGAATCCCAAACGGCTCGAGCACCGATTTCTTTTTTGTCCAACAATACTGCGTCAACTAAAGCGATATCCCTTTCTTTTCCATTACATAAAATTCGTAAAACCTTCCGTCTATCCAAAACCTGGTCATGAAGTACTTGTCCGTTTAAATAATAACCGAGAGCCATTCCAAGTATGGTCGGTTCAATATTTTCAGCAAACACATTATTGGTCCCAGCACAAATAGAAAAAAGAGGAACCATCTGGCTATAGCGAGCGACGACCCGGTTGGTTCCATCGCCACCCAAGACGATCAATGCTGAAACCTTTTGCTCATTCACTGCGAACTGGGTATAGTGTATCGTGTCGGCTTCATCTCCAAAAACGGGAATGGATGCTTTTTGAAAAGAAATATTTCTCAGTGATGGGCCGATTTCAGCAATGACAGTATCGATAAGTTCATACGGATCCGGCATGAAATAGACATTGACGCGAGACGAGGTAATTTGATCAAGTCCCAACAGGATGCGAATGGTATAATTCATCTTCTCCCGGTTTCCAAATACTGATCCATGAGCCACCAGTCTTCTGATGTCTTTTCCCGCTGCTGGATTGACGACTAACCCGATTGTGTTCAGTTCAATGAACCTCCTGCCCACCAGTGACATTGAGAGCTTGACCAGTCATGTAATCAGAATATGATGACGCCAGAAAAACGGCTACATTGGCCACATCATCCACCGTACACTCTCGACCGAGAGGAACTTTATCCACATACATTTTTCTGACCTGTTCGGGTGGAACACCTAATTTCCTGGAATATTCTTTATCCAGTAAATCCCACATTGGTGTCGAAAAAACGTTTCCCGGACAAATAGCATTGACGTTGATTTTATAAGGAGCCAGGTCCATGGCAACACTCTGGGTTAAACCAACGACGCCGAATTTTGCTGAACAATACGCTGCCAGCCAAAGACCACCCTTTTTCCCGGATTTGGAGCTGATGTTCACGATTTTTCCGCTTTTTTGCTGGATCATGTATTTCACCACTTCGCGAATACAAAGAAAGGTTCCTTTCAGATCCACCGCAATAATCGCATCCCAGGTCGATTCCGGAACTTCGGTGATGAAATTGGCTTTGATGATCCCAGCGGAATTCACCAGAATATCGATTTTGCCGAACCGATCATGAACTTGACCTGCCATCTCTTCGACTTCTTTACTTTGGGTCACATCCAACCGAACCGCTATGGCTTTCCGTCCCAGAGATTGAATGACCTGTACTGTTTTCTGTGCCCCCTCCAGGTTCAAATCACAACAGGCAACATCGGCACCTTCTCGGGCGAATCGGATCGCAATCCCCTGCCCGATGCCCGATGCGGAACCAGTCACAATAGCTACTTTATCATTCAACGGCATGGCTTCCATTTTTGTAAAACCTCCATGAATAATTCAACTGAATAGACATGTATGCCAAAAAATACCCTGGCACCAATCCTTTCACTCTTTTAATTGTACGCTGCAAGTTGACCGACTCAGGATGATAGTATTTTTTCAACGACTAACCACTTTCTATCCTGGAAATACAGTGAAATGTAAAAAGTGTAAAGAGACTCAATCATCACCCTATCCGGACCTCTCCCTTTGGATAAAGGGATTCGATTGGTTGACCGTCCATTTCAAATCCCCCCTGGCCCCCCTTTTCTAAAGTGGGGGAAAGGATTTCCATCATCTATTGTGCCGTTTCACGGCATGAGGGTCTATCCTATAAATTGCCACAGGATTCGATGTTAATCGTCACCCCTGAATGTTTCTATCAGGGGTCTAAAGTAAAGTAAAAAAGACTTAGATTCCCGATTAATACCTTCGGGAATGACGGATGGTGTCGATATCCGCCATAAAAATCTATTGCGTCGAAGTTTTCATTATCACATGGTGCTGTCTGTAGCATGACAGTCTACTCACCTTATTTTAAATAAAACTCACAACTGCTTTCAATGCTTTTCCTTCTTTTACCATCTGAATCCCTTCCACGACTTTTTCCAGCGGGATTACGTGGGTGATGAGACCTTTGGCGTTGATACGTTTGGAATAGATGAGTTTGGCTGCTTCTTCGTATTGAGAAGCATGGGAAGCAAATACCCCAAAAACGCCGACTTCCTTGTAATGAACGGTATTGCTGTTGAACTGAATCGTGGGTTTGTCTTTGGGAAGACCACCAAAAAGACTGATCCGTCCCTGGGGTGCTATCATTTCTAATGCCTGTTCTTGTGCTGCACCCGCTGATGCCGCCACAATGATGACATCTGCTCCCAATCCATCGGTGATTGCCAGAACTTCGTCTTTTAAATTCTTTTCTGCGGAATGAATGTAATAATCGGCATGAACCCGTTTGGCTAATTCCAAACGATCACCTGAAATATCGGCGATGATGATCTTCCCGGCTCCGCGATTTTTCGCTAATTCAACGTGCATACACCCAATTGGCCCGGAACCGATCACCAATACAGTTTCTCCAAATCCGATATTCAGATAAGACTGCCCGTTCACGACACATGACAAGGGCTCAATAAGGCTTGCTTCCAGTAAATCCATATCCGGTGGAAGCACTAAAAGATTTCCTTTGTCGACTCCTGCTTTGGGAATCTTAAGATATTCAGCAAAACCCCCTGGAAAATGATACCCGATATATTCCTGGTCGGGACAGAGATTTTGGAGACCACGCCGACAATAATGGCAACGACCACAGGATATAACGGTAATGACTGATACTTTATCTCCCACTTTATATCCCTGAACACCTTCACCGACTTCAACAATTTCGGCAGCGATTTCATGACCAGTGATATGAGGTGGTTTGACTTTGGGATGACCGAATTGAAAAATACGAACATCGGTTCCGCAAATAGCACAGGCGGCCACCTTCAAAAGGACTTCTCCTTCACCGACCACCGGTATATCAACCTCACGGACTTCCATTTGACCTGGTCCAAGATAATGAGCTGCTTTCACCGTCACATCTCTCCCTTCTATCCTGGAAATACACCAGGATAACAACCTATGGTGTAAAATGAAAAGATTTAAAAAGATAAAAAAACCATAGGATAGACCCTCATATTTCCATTTTCATATGGTGCCACAACTTGGCATGAGGGTCTATCCTGGAAACTTTCACAGGATTCAGGATTCGATGTTAATCGTCACCCCTGAATGTTTCTATCAGGGGTCTAAAGTAAAAAACCATAGATTCCTGATTAATGCATTCAGGAATGACGTATGAAGACGTCACCTATCCTGAAAACTACCCAGGATCTCAGCCTACGGCGTAAGATGAAAAAATTGAAAAGAAAAAACTGAAAGGATAGACCGCCGAGGTTTCCATAATCTATGGTGCTGCGCAGCAACATGGCGGTCTATCCTGTAAATACAGTAAAATGTAAAAAGTTTAAAGATACTCAATCATCACCCTATCCGAACTTCTCCCTTTGGACAAAGGGAGATTGAGAGGGATTCGATTGGTTCTTAAATAATCTTCTTGTCACTTCGTCACCCCTGAATGTTTCTATCAGGGGTCTAATATGATTTTTGGATTCCCGATAAAGACATTCGGGAATGACGGATAATCGTAGCTGACATTATAAACAAATTCTTTATTTAATACGTCGGCTGTTTCCATCCCCACCTGGTGCCATTGTACGGCATGAGGGTCTATCTTAATAATTTTTTTAATTTTTTAAAATACATTGTTTTAAAGCCGGATACAAACGTTTATACACTTCAAATTTTTCCTGATAACGACGAGAATTCATTTGATTCGGTTCATAAACCCGCTTGACTTGAATAATTGAATTGACTAATGAAGAAAAATCGTTTATATTTTCTTTTGCTTTTCTTCCCAACAATGCTGCCCCCAAACACGCAGCTTCTGAAATATTTAAGGTCTCAATCGGTAAATTATAGACATCAGCTTTAATCCTGAGCCAATGATCGTTTCGGGCACCACCGCCAATGGCCCGCAACTTCTTCACTTCAACGCCGGCATTTGCCAGGAGCTCCAAATTGAATTTCATTTCAAAACTGATTCCTTCTAACAAGGCTTTCACCAGTTCTTTATGAGTGGTTTCAAATTTCAGCCCAACAATCATCCCACAGGAGTTGGTATCGAAATAAGGGGTACCGGTTGTGGTGAAATGAGGAAGGACGTAGAGACTGGTTGGCTCAACCGGAAGATCATCAAGAATAATGTCATAAACATTTTTTTGCTGCAACTTGGCCTGCTCTTTTTCAAACCGGGCAAAGTTATCTCGATACCAGCGGAGAAGTTGCCCTCCGGTAAAATTATAAACTAACGTAATATACAGATCCGGCACCGAATGATGGTAACAGCAAAGATTATTCTGCCTCATCAGTGGACTGAGAACCAGCTGGGGTATGGCTGGAGCAATGCATTCGACGGTACCAGTCGCATCCATGGCTAAATAGGGTCGGATGACACCCGATCCCAATGCTCCTGAAGGTTGATCGTGAGCTCCACAGACCACAAGAACCCTTTCCGACCATCCCATTTTATTGCGAAACGCATCCGAAACCGGACCAATGGCTTCACCCGAAGGAAGCGGTCGAGCTAATTTCTTGGAATCGATACCAGCCAACCCCAGGATTTCGGACGACCAGCTGGCTTTTTTTACATCAAACATCATCGTGCGTCCTGCCAATGAATAATTCAAAGCTGGATCCAAACCCAAACGGAGCATGATAAAATCCTCAAAGCAGAGGAAATAGCGAGCATTTTCAAAAACTTCCGGAGTATGCTTTTTCCACCAGAGGATTTTATTCACCGTCCCAATCCCCGAGAGAGGCATTCCAGTAATTTCAAAAAAACGCTCTTCACCTAATTTTTCCTTCCAGAACGGAACAAATTCTTCACCTCTTTTGTCGAAAGTGACCATACTCCGGGCAAGGCATCGTCCTTTCTCGTCAACCGGAACCACTGCTTCTCCTTGGGCTGATATGGCCAGGCTGACAGGCGGGTTCATCTGGAATGATCTGGAAATTTCCTGCATACACTCCTCTACTGATCGGAAGACTTCATCGGCATCGAGTTCTATCCACCCTTGGTTCGGTTGATAGAGAGGGTATTCACGGTAGGCTTGGGATAATATGTTGCCTTTTTCATCAAAAGCAATAACCTTACAACCGGTGGTTCCGACATCGATTCCCAAATAGCTCAATCCTCTCACCTCTCCCTGTGTTCTTGAATGAAAATCGAACCTATCATCTTAGAGTAGACTATTCAAATAACGCATTGCTTCCAGAGCATTGGCTTCTTTCTGCAAAGTCTGGAGACGGTTAATGTCAATTCGATTGGCCGCCTCCAACATGTATTTAATATTCTGGATGCTGAACTCACAAGCCAGAGCGGCATCTTCTCGATACGGGAAAATATCCAGGCCGAGCCAGCCTTCGTAATTCGAACGATTGAGATAATAAATGAATTCGAGAGTTTCCCAGAAATGAACCGAACCCACCGCCATATCATCATCCCAATCCCGGTAGTTATCATTAAGATGGAGGATAAAAAGCTTTTGGAATTTATCAAGCAGGGCAACCACATTGGCCGGTGATTCTTTGCAGTTGAAAGAATGCCCCAGATCGATCGTCACCCCAACATTCGGACAACCAGTCGCCTGGGCTAAATAGAGAGCGGTTCCAGAGGAATAAATGGTGGAATGAGTTCGGGGCTCTCGCAATTTATATTCCAAACTCAGATTGACCCGGGGGTTATGCTGAGCAATCTCCACCAAAGCGTCTAACAGCAAATTCCACTGGGCAGCGTAGTTGATCTGGAAGGGATAATCGAATCCATCCTGCCCTGGCCAGAGATTCATCACTCCCGCGCCTAAATATTCAGCGATATCCATCGCCATTTTTGAAAGAGCAATCGCTTTTTTCCGTAATTCTTCATTTTCCGACATCAGACTTCCCCGAGCGAATATCGGATCACTGAACAAATCCACATCACAACAAGCCAGCTGCAAGCCTCGTTCCTGAAGCGCCCCTTTGATGGTATCAACATTTCTATCGTTAATGGGTTGGGGACAATGCATCATGACTCCATTTAAATCCGGTACCGCAGCAATCCGGTCAAGGGATTCTTCGATACTCCCTCCCGGTTTATACCCACTGACACAAAATCGATCCGGTGTCGCTCCGAATACCCAAATGCCGGTAGAAAACCCTTTGCTTTTCATTTCTTCAACCTCCTTCTTTATTGTATCTATCCTGGAAATACCGTGAGTCGTGAGTCGTAAGGAGCTGTGGAACTGAGGAATTGTGGAATTGTGGAAGTGAAAAAGCTTTAATAATCCACCCTCAACCTCATCTTCTCTCCATCTGCCCTTATCCAACTCAACACCTCAACCTCTCAACAACTCAACATTTTGGTGTTTCCATCCTCATATGGTGCTGCTGTGCAGCATGAGGGTCTATCCTGTAAATACAGTAAAATGTAAAAAGTGTAAAGATGCTCAATCATCACCCTATCCGGACCTCTCCCTTTGGATAAAGGGATTCGATTGGTTCTTAAACAATCTTTTCTCATCCCTTCGTCACCCCTGAATGTTTCTATCAGGGGTCTAAAGTAAAGTAAAAAAGACTGAGATTCCCGATGAATACATTCGGGAATGACGGATGGTGTCGATACCCGCCATAAAAATCTATTGCGTCGAAGTTTTCATTGTCACTGGTACTGCGATAGCAGTATGATAGTCTACAGCTCATCTCGGGTGAGGTTACTGATCGAATCATTCACTTCTTTCAAACCATTATAAATCTTTTGATAGATATGATATCGGGGTTGGTAATGTGTCTGAATGTCTGGGTTAGGATAGATCGTGTCCTCAAAAGACACCATGGCATCGATCGCCTCATCAACGTTATGGAATATGCCTTTGGCCATGCCGGCCAACATGGCGGTCCCAAGAGCGACAGCCTCACCGGTTACCGGAATCAGAAGCCGCTTTTGGAGAATATCTGCCTTGATCTGAAGCCAGGCTCGTGACCGCGAGCCTCCTCCAATTGCGCGCAAGCTATTGATGGGAAGTCCAAATTGTTCATACAAGTCGAGATTCATTTTCATTTCATAGGTGAGGCTCTCTAATATCGCCCGCACTACTTCCCCTTTTGAAGTCGCCAGAGTGAGACCGACCAACGCTCCCCGGGATTTTTCATCGAGATAAGGCGTTCCGGACCCGGAAAAATGGGGAAGGACAAACACCGAAGCCGGTTTGTCAGGCATTCTTTTGAGCAACAAATCGTAGGTGCTCTCTCCGGTTTTAGCCGATTTTTCCGATTCTTCATAACCAAACTCATCTCGGAACCAACGTAATACGGCTGCCCCTGAAGCAATATAAGCCAGAGTGATAAAGGAGTTTTCTTCAACATGGGGATAGCAACAGAAACGGTTTTCCATCATATCCCGGCTTAAAAAAGGCTTGTTTCCCAAATTGAGTGCCACACATTCGGAGGTGCCGATTCCATACATGGCCTCACCAGGATTCTTAACCCCACATCCTAATACTCCACAGGGTTGGTCATGTCCTCCTGTCGCAACAAGAAGCGAGGAAGAAAGTCCAGTTCTACGGGCAACCGAAGGGCTCACCGTCCCAGCGATTCTTCCTGAAGGAGATACTTTTGACAGATTTTTCGGATCAACATCCGCCATCCGGCACATTTTTTCCGACCATTGTTTTTCCACAACGTCAAAGAGCATGGTGCGAGCCGCCAGGGAATAATCGATAATTGGCTCATTTCCGGTTAGCCGGTAGATAATGAAATCTTCAACACAACAAAACTTCCAGGTCTTTTCAAATACCTCAGGACAATGATCCTTCAACCAAAGGATTTTATTGACAGTATACATACCATGGAGTGGCATGCCAGTTATCTGAAAATACGAATACGGATCGCCCCGTTCTAACCAGTAATTAATATAGGTATGAGCACGGGTATCAAAATTCGCCAGGGCATGGTAGAGCGCCTTCCCGGTTTTATCAATCGGAATGAGGGTTTCTCCATGGGAAGTGATCGCTATGACTTCAATTGTATCCTGTGTCTTCTTTACCACTTCCTGAAGCGAATCGAGAACACTTTGCCAGATATTCTCCGGATTGATTTCCAACCACCCGGGTTGAGGAGTGATGAACGGATATTCCCGGTATGACTGGGCAAGTATGGTTCCATCTTCACGAAAAACCACTCCCTTACAGCCACTGGTTCCAACATCTAAACCGGCTAATGCCAATGATATCCTCTCCCTCCATCATGAGGTTGACGTCGATCTATTTTGCGTAAAAAGTGAAATGGAAATGGTAAACGATTCATTTCCAGGATAGACCCTCATGCTGCTACGCAGCACCATGTGAGAAATGAAAACACATATTTTTTTCACCCATGAATTACCCCCTTTAGCAAAGGGGGATAAAGGGGGATTTGGCTGTGATGTCCAACCAATCGAATCCCTCTCAATCTCCCTTTGTCCAAAGGGAGAGGCTTTTTTTATGCTTTTCCAATACCACAATTCCATGTCTTTTCACAACACACTGTATTTCCAGGATAGACCCTCATGCCACGTTGTGGCACCATATGAAAATAGAAATGAGAGGGTCTATCCTCATTGTATTTTTTATCTTTTCAATTTTTTATCTTACGCCGTAGGCTGAAATCCTGGGGTAGTTTACAGGATTGAAAAGTGAAAAGAGTCAAAACTCCTTCGCCGTATCCTTAAAAAACCGGGACTGAAAGACGAATAGCATCGCGGTTACCAACAGAATAACCATTATAAAAATAAAACGAAACCCCATATAATCAGACAAGATACCAAATAACCAGGGGAAGAGGAGAGCTCCGGTTCCACCGAAAGCAACCACCACGCCGATGGCTGTAGCTTGCATCTCTTCAATATTTCGAGCGACTATGGCAACCACTAAGGGCCAAATACCAGAAAAACCAAATCCGATGCCCATAAAGGCTATAATCGCCAGTACAATCTGGTGAGAAAAGAGAAGGAATAGGAGAAACCCCAGGCTGATAACCGCCGATATTCGCAAGAGGGTCCCATAGTGATATAAATGAGAAAGATAGGCAAAAACTATCCGTCCGATAGTAATCATGCCCCAAAAACCAGCCATGGCCAGACCACCTAAGTAGAGATTACCGCTCAGACCTTTTACGATATAG
>Ga0172366_10002018_pt1 | contig 15897 bp, 15 predicted proteins | sample LakKivSesite69cm_FD_114533 | JGI IMG/M metagenome (GOLD analysis project Ga0172366, IMG submission 114533) | Sediment microbial communities from Lake Kivu, Rwanda - Sediment site 69cm | ecosystem: Environmental > Aquatic > Freshwater > Lake > Sediment | place: Rwanda: Western Province, Lake... | reverse complement strand
TTTGAAATAGCGCTGCCAGAGTTTTTCCGAAGAGCATGTTTATTGGGCGTATGGGTGCAACTCTAATCTTCTTAAGCGTACCCTTTTCCCTTTCATAAACGATTGCTCCTGTCGAGACAACCATGCTTGAAAACAGAAGCGGATAAGTTAACATGCCTGGAACAATGCTTTCCTTGTAGCCTATTTGCTGTCCTACCGTTGATGTTTCTGTGTTTATTGTTATTGGTTCAGTGTAGTTGGTGCCGAAAGCGGTGCTGTAATAGCTTTTGTAATATTCTGTAAAGAAGGTTTTAACTCCATCATCGATAATTCTATATACGTCAGGGTTTGTGCCATCTAAAATCAGTGACACACTTGCTTTTTGAGCATAAAGGTTCTGCGAAAAGTTTTGAGGAATTATAACTACGGCACGTATATTAGTTAGATTCAATTCCTTCAGTGCCTCAGTTTCATTTGTGAACTTTTCAACAGTTAAAAATCCAGTGCTGTTGAGTCCATTTACTATACTTGCAGATATCACAGGATTGTTGTCGTAGTTTACAACTCCTATGTTTGCGTTGAATGGTATCTCTCTTCCAAAAATTGCGGTGAACAGCAATAGTATCATTACTGGAAAAGCAATCGTCCAGAAGACAGTTCCTCTTTCTCTGAAGAGTGTTTTTATGTCTTTTTTGGCTATTCCTATTATCGAGTTCATGATGCAGCCTCCTCAGTGAGTTTTCTTCCAGTTAATTTTACGAAAACATCCTCCAATGTTGGCTCGGCAATCTCAATTTTTTCTATTAAAACTTCTTGCGAAGTTAGTTTGTTGGACACTTCCGTCATAGTTTCCCATGGATTTTCTGCGGAGATTTGAATTTCGTTGTCTCTAACGCTAGTCTTATATTCTTTAAGAATAGAAAGTGCCTTTTTTGCTTGAGAGTTTTTAACCCTTACGTGTATCAAAGGTTCTCCGCCTATCGTCTTCTTCAGAACGTGCGGCTTGTCAAGTGCAACGATTTTTCCCTTATCCATAATTGCCACTCGGTCACAGATTTCGTCAGCTTCGTACATGTCGTGAGTGGAGAGAAGAACCGTTTTTCCATAGTTTTTGAGGTTTCTTATTAATTCCCAGAATTCCCTCTTAATGTTAGGGTCAAACCCAACAGTGGGTTCGTCTAAAATAATAATTGGTGGATCGTGGATAATTGATGATGCAAGGTTTGCACGTCTTTTCATTCCACCTGAAAGCTGCTCAACTCTCCTATTCAGAAACTCTCCTACACCCAAAACCTTAGAGGAAAATCCCACCCGCTCTTTAAACTTCTTAGAGCTCAACGAATAGAGAGAAGCAGAAAAAGCAAGGTTTTCATGCACATTCAACAAATCATAAAGCAACGTTTCTTGAGGGCAAAATCCAATTGAAGCACGAACTTCCAAAGAATTTTTAGTCGGATCAAAACTGTGAATCATCACTTTTCCACTATCGAATCTTCGCAGACAGCAAATTATCTCCATCAACGTAGTTTTGCCTGCGCCATTGGGACCTAGAAGCCCAAAAATCTCACCTTCTTCAACAGCAAAAGAAATGTCGTCAACTGCTTTGACTTCGCCATAATGTTTCACTAGATTCTCAACTTCAATAATCATTTTCTGATTCACCAATTATCAGCTTGACCTGTTCCGAAACGCAATTGCTGAATTATTCTATAGCTTAAAAAAGGTTTCTAGTTCGAAAAGAAAAACAGATTAAGTTAAATCTGCGTTATTTTCCAATTACATTAAAAGCGAGGATTATCATACTGAAAAGCTGAGGCATTAACGTGCAGAATCTGAAACTGCAAGTGACTTTACTTACTGGAAGAACAATAGAACAGGGTGTTGGAAAAGAGCGTGGAAAAACCTCAAAGGAATACATGGAAAGCGTTTCAGTTTGCTACATTGACCCCGAAGACCTAAAAAGGCTTGGAATAAAAGAAAAGGCTAACGTTCAAATTTCAACAGAATATGGCTCAGTAGTCGTCAAAGCCATAAAGTCTCAAAGAGGTCCACACCCCAGCATAATCTTCATTCCCTATGGCCCGTGGGCCAATGCCTTAGTTGATCCCGAAACTAATGGCGCTGGTATGCCCTCTTTAAAGGGAATTCCAGCAGAGATTGCGCCTGCCCCTGACAAACCTGTTTTAGGGTTAGAAAAGCTTCTCAAAGAAGAGTTTGGAAAGGAATAGCATGCCGATTGTTAAAGCTGTCACTTGTCCTGTCTGCGGATGCTTATGCGACGACATAGAATTGACAGTTGAAAATAGGAAAATAGCTAAAGTTAAAAATGGCTGTGCAATGTGCGAATCGAAATTTCTTAGCTATAGCGGGCATAGGCTTTTGAAGCCGCTTGTAAGAAGAAACGGTGAATTCGTCAGAGTTTCACTTGGCGAAGCCATAAAGAAGGCTGCCAAAATACTTAGTGAATCGAATTATCCCCTACTGTATGGTTGGAGTTCCACAAGCTGCGAAGCTACACGCGTTGGCATTGAATTAGCAGAAGAAGTTAATGGCTTAATTGATAATACTTCAACGATTTGTCATGGTCCATCCACACTGAGCACTCAAGACATTGGAATGGCTTCTTCAACGCTTGGACAGATTAGACATAGAGCAGACCTCATAATTTACTGGGGAAGCAACCCGTGGAGTGCCCATCCACGCCACATTGAAAGATACACGGCTTTTACTGAAGGAAGATTCGAGAAAAGCGAATGGAGAGGATACCTAACCAAAATTAAAGCCTTAAACGTTAAGAAAAAAATTAGAAGTGCTCTTAGAAGACTGCAACGTAAAGAAAAAATTTCTATGCCTTCACTACATGCTTCTCCTTATCCAGCCCTTTTGAAGAAAGGGAGAAAACTCGTAGTTGTTGATGTACGAAAGACGAAGACTGCGGAGATAGCAGACCATTTCATTCAGGTTGAACCTAACAAGGATTATGAACTTCTCCAGGCTTTACGAGCTCTTGTTAAAGATCAAGAAATTGAAACTGACAATGTTGCTGGCATTCCTACAGAATATTTGGAAGAAATCGCTGATGTGATGGTTAACTGTGACTTTGGAGTACTTTTCTTCGGACTTGGGCTTACAATGAGCAGAGGCAAGCTTCGAAACATAGATGCAGCCCTCAATTTGACTCGGGATTTGAACATGCGAACCAAGTTTGTCATCATGCCCATGCGTGGACATTTTAACGTCACAGGTGCAGACACCGTTTTTACGTGGCAGACGGGCTTTCCATACGCTGTAGACTTTTCGCTGGGTTATCCACGATATAATCCAGGAGAAACGTCCGCTGTTGATGTTCTTTTGCGGAAAGAGTCAGATTCAGCCCTAATAATTGCGTCCGACCCCGTGTCAAACTTTCCGAAAAAAGCAGTTGAACATTTGGTTAAGAATCCGTTGATTGTTATTGACCCTCACATGAATGCAACAGCCCAAATGGCTGACGTTATCTTTCCGTCTGCATTCGTTGGGGTGGAGGCAAGCGGAACAGCTTACCGCATGGACCATGTGCCACTTCCGCTCAAAAAAATTGTTGATCCGCCACGAGGAATTCTCTCAGACGAGGAAATCTTGAGGAGAATTCTTTCAGAAGTTAGAAAAATAAGAAAAAGAAAACAAGCTGAGGCATCGTAATGGAGATTCTGATAAGAAACGGCTTCGTTTACGATCCAATTAATGGTGTTAATGGCGAAAAAATGGACATTGCAGTTAAAGATGGAAAAATAGTAGAAAAAGTCGATGAGCGAAAAGCAAGAAAAATCAATGCTTCTGGAATGGTTGTTATGCCTGGTGGAGTTGACATACACTGCCACATTGCTGGTTCTGAAGTGAACACAGGAAGGCTCCTAAGACCAGAAGACCATTTGAAAGATTTTGAACGCAAAACATCCATAACTAGGTCGGGTGTCGGTCACTCGATTCCGTCAACTTTTACGACTGGTTACCGCTATGCTAGGATGGGTTACACTACAATAATGAATCCTTCCATGCCGCCTTTAGAGGCTAAACATACTCATGAAGAGTTAAGCGACACTCCCATGGTTGACAAGGCTAGTTATCCACTTCTCGGCGACTGGTGGTTCGTGCTTGAATATTTGAGGGATAATGAAATTGAAGAATGTGCAAGGCATGTTGCTTGGATTATGAATTCAACAAAAGGATACGCCATAAAAATTGTCAACCCAGGCGGACTGGAGGCTTGGGGTTTCGGAAGCAACGTCCACAGTCTCGACGACCAAGTTCCACACTTCTGCACAACGCCCCGCGAAATAATAAGAGGCCTATGCAAGGTTAACAAACTTCTGAACTTGCCTCACACAATCCACGTTCACACGAACAATCTTGGACAACCTGGAAACTACATGACGGCTCTTGATACAATGGAATGTGTTAGGGATTTAGCATGTGATGATAAACCAGCAATTCACATAACTCATTGCCAATTCTGTGCATTCAAGGGTGACGACTGGAGGACACTTGAATCCGGAGCGGAAAACATTGCAAACTATGTGAACTGCCATTCTCACGTAACTCTTGACATGGGGCAGGTCATATTTACAGACACGACAACTATGACTGCTGACGGGCCTTTTCAGTTTGGACTCTACGAGCTTACTGGAAACAAGTGGGTAAACCATGATGTCGAAACTGAAACAAGCGCTGGAATCGTGCCCTTCCGTTATCGCCGCAAAAGCTATGTCCACTCAATCCAATGGTCAATAGGCTTAGAACTAGCCCTACTAATTAAGGATCCGTGGAAAATCTTTATGACAACAGACCACCCAAACGCCGGTCCATTTACATCTTATCCAAGAATTATTGCGTGGTTAATGAGTAAGAAAGCCCGAGAAGCAACTTTGAAAAGAGTTAATCCGCGAGCAAAGAGCAGAAGTCTTCTTCCGTCAATGGATCGTGAATTAAGCTTTTACGAAATTGCAGTAATGACCAGGGCTGGACAAGCAAAAGCCTTGGGTCTCAAAAATAAGGGACACCTAGGAATCGGTGCAGACGCTGACGTAGCCATATACAATGTGAACCCAGAAACAGTGGACCCCTCAAGAAAATATAAGACTGTAAGAAGAGCATTCAGAAAGGCTGGTTACACGATTAAAGGTGGAAAACTGGTTGTCAAAAACGGAGAAATATTGAAACATGTTGAAGGCGCAACCATGTGGCTTGATGTTCAGACGTCTGAACCCTTAAAAGTTTCCGACGAAATGAAAAGAAAATTCAGAGAATATTGGACGGTCGAATACGAAAACTACCCTGTAACAGAGCACTCTCTTGAAATCTCAAAACCAATAACTGTAGGGACCAACGTCTAAAATGATAAACCTATATCCTGTAAAGGAATTCAAGTTTCCAGTAATAGCAGAATGCATAAGCCCAGACGTTTTCCAAGGCAAAACCCGCGAAGAAATCGAAGAACTGAACGTTTGGGAAGGAAACAAGCAGATAAAGCTTAGAGAAATCTTCAAGGTTGAGAAAATTAAAACAGAAAATTTGCCAGAAAAAGACGCCATAACAATAAAGGGCGATGTAAGTAAAGTGCGAAGAATAGGAGTTGGCATGAAAAGCGGAGAAATAACGATTCACGGCAACGCTGGCATGCACTTAGGCGAAGAGATGAAAGACGGCAAAATAACTGTGCATGGAAACGTCGGCGGATGGGTTGGCTCAATGATGAAAGGTGGAATAATAGAAATTCATGGAAATGCTGGTGACTATTTGGGTGCTCCATACCGCGGAGGCAGCGAAGGCATGCATGGAGGAAAAATAATTGTTTATGGAAATGTTGGAAATGAAGCAGGATCACACATGAGAAAGGGCACAATTAAAGTCTACGGGAATGTGGGTCAATTTGTGGGTTTGAGAATGCGTGACGGAACAATATATGTTCAAAAAGACTCTGAAGGAAGAGTGGGCGCATGCATGGCTGGTGGAAAAATTGTTATTGGAGGATTTTTAGATTCTGTTCTACCAACCTTCACCATAGATAGCGTTAAAGAAAAGGTCAAAATTGAAGAAGGCGAAACGGTTGCAGGACCGTTATACCTTTTCTTGGGCGACCTTGTAGAAAATGGAAATGGCAAACTTTATGTCTTTAAAGAGAAAAATCCTCATCTAAGCAGTTATGAAAAACTTCTTTAAGGAGAAAATTCCGTGAAAAAAACCTTAAGTGTTAATCGTTTGGCATGGAAACTTTTAGATAAGCTATGTGAAAATCCAGATCTTTATGGAGTGAAAGTTGAAAAAACAGGTTCTGGGGCAACCGTTGTAGATGCTGGGATAGAGGCTACTGGCGGTTTTCAAGCTGGAAAAATTGTAACCGAAATCTGTATGGGCGGATGTGGAAAAACAGAAATAATCCCTAGACGATACGGAGAACTGGAACTTCCGTCAATATTCGTTTACACAGACCACCCAGTGATCGCAACTTTAGGCTCACAGTTTGCGGGTTGGCAAATAAAAGAAGATGATTATTTCGCAATTGGTTCTGGACCTGCGCGGGCTTTGGCTCTAAAACCCAAGGAAATCTACGAAAAAATCGGATACAGAGATGATTTTGACAAAGCTGTTGTAGTTTTAGAGACTGACAAGCATCCTCCAGAGAAACTACTGGAACGATTTGTAAAAGACTGCCATGTTCAGCCTGAAAATTTGGCAGTGATTCTAACGCCGACAGCCAGCATAACAGGCGCAACGCAAGTTTCTGGAAGAATAGTTGAAACAGGAATCCACAAGTTGAGCAAGGTTGGATTGGATACTAGCGTGATTTTGTATGCTTGGGGATGCGCTCCAATTTCGCCTATTCATCCAAAGTTTGTGAAGGCGATGGCGAGAACGAATGATGCAATTCTCTACGGTGGAATAGCCTATTACACGGTTGAATATGAGGATGAAGAAGAATTGAAAGGGCTTGTGGAGAAGGCTCCATCTAAAGCCTCCAAAGATTATGGAAAACCGTTCATAGAGATTTTTAAAGAAGTAAACTATGACTTTTACAAAATTGACCCAAACCTCTTCGCACCAGCAATTCTAGTCATTAACAATTTGAAAACTGGCAACACGTTTGAGAGAGGAGAAATAAACGCTAAAGCGTTAGAAGAATCGTTCGGCTTCAAGAACCGCTAAAGAGTCAAAACCATGATTAGTTTACTATTGTTTATTATACGCTTTTCTCAGTTTTGGAGTGTAAAAGAATTTCATGATGAATTCTTTGAAACCTATGTTTCCTGCGAGGGCACCCATTAGAATGCTCATTACAGTTATTTCTATCCATGCTTTTGGAATGACTATGGATATCATGAAGCTCATCGGTTCTCCTACAACGGTTACTATGTAGAGGAAATAGAAGATTGTGTAGATGCATTCTGGAATATAGGATGCGAGTGTTATTGGAATGGTGATTGTTGAAGACCGTGAGCTATCAGTTACTTTTAATCTTTTGTAAAGGAAACCCGCCGTCAAACCAGTCAAGGCTTTTCCAAAAGGCACTCCTATAAGAGAAAGCACTCCAAGCGAGCCCATCACATAGCCAAAATAGTAACCAGCATAAATACCGCTTAGAAACCCAACTGTTGCTCCTACGAAAGGTCCGCCGAAAATGGCTGCTACAAAAGTTGCAATGTGGGACAAATCTAACGCCGCGCCGCTTTGACCGACTGTTCCCAGCAATGGTGCGGCATTCAGTGAAATTGCAGAGAGAAGAAGACCTAAAGCACTCATCATGGCAACAAATGCAGTTTGTTTAGTATCCATGCTCTCATCCTGAAACGCAAAGTCACGTTAGCTGAATTAATTATTTAAGAGTAGCTACTCGAAAAAGAGTATTATGGCAAAACCGTAAAAATAAATATGGCTTGTGCGAATCTTTTACTGGGAAATTCATTGTCTGAAACCCTAAAAATTTCTTCAGCCAACATCAAAAGTTGGCTTGAAAGCGAGACTGGTTCAATTTTTACTCCAGTCCATTCAAAGGCTCAAAAATTGCTTGATGATATGCGCAAATCTCTCGAAAATCTTGCAGATGTTTCTAAAATGCTTCTGGAGAACAGCGGAAAAGAGATTGAGAAAAGAAATATGAAGACTTACCGCAGAGCCAGAGCCCTAAACAAGCTGGCACGTCTATTTCTTGACCGAATCCACCAGATTGAAGTTCCAAACCAAGTTTCATATGACCGCTTTCGAGTGTTTGTTCAAGAAACCCAAAAGGCGTTTTTGGTAACTGAAGTTGATGTTAGAAACTGGTTTCCACGGGTTTCTCCTTTCTTCATTCTTGACAGAAGAAAATTCGTAATGCTCTTCGAGAAAGCCAAAGGATCTCTGAAAGAACTAAACGATTTCATAACAAAGGAGTATGTTAAAACCAAAACCTTAGAAGAAACCTTCCAAATCATAGACAAACTCAGAACCCTTGAAGATCAGTTGGCAAATCTGAAAGAGCAAAAAGCGAGAGCAGATAGTGAAAAGGCTTTGTTTGAAACCGAAATTGCTGAAACACATCAAAAAATGGCTGATTTAAAAAGTAAGGGTGGAATAGGTCAACTTAGCCAAATAGGTTTAGAAATAGAAGCGTTGAGCATAGAAGTCAAACATGGTTTGCGGCATCTTCAGAAACCCTTCATAAAATTGCAGTCGTTAAGCCTTCACAGTGGGGGAAGCGGCTTGACTCCAGAAGAGTTTAATAAACTCAACCAATACTTGGAGAACCCCTTTGAAGCCTTTGCAACGGAACAGGTTGGCTACCCGCTTTTGAAGCAGATTCTCCAGAAGTTAGCCCGCTCATTGGATGAAGAAAAGCTAAAGCTGAAGACTGATAAAGAGCGAAAAGCGGAACAAGCCGTGGACCAAATCCTAAACAAGAATTCCTTGATAAGCCTTCATCAAAAATGCGTCGAATCCATAACACGGAAAAGTCAGCTTTCAACATCGGCAGAAGTGGCGGAAACAAAAAGCGACTTGTCACGGCTACAAGAACACCTTGAAAGGCTGGAAAGAAAAAGGGAAAGCATCGAATCAGAACAAAATATAACAGGACGTGCCTACGATGAAACGTTGGAAAAAATTCGAAATCACAAAAACCAAATAGAAAAAAACATTTTCAGTTTCATGGACAGACGAGTCCGCATTGAATAATTTGAGGCACAGCCTTTTGCAAGCAGACCTTTCACAAATTGTCAAAAAAGCCCTAGAGGTCCAATGCGACGAGTTTACGCAACTGGCTGAAGAGACCACGCATTTGCTTTGCAAGGAAAATGGAAAGATTGGCAATTTCAACATTTTGGGAAGATTCATCAACCTTGAACCTCAAGGCGAAGCATTAATAATTGGCGACTTGCACGGAGACCTCGAAAGCCTATTTCAAATTTTGAAAGAAAGCAGCTTCCTACAAAAAATGAAACAAAACATCGATGCAGTTCTAATTTTCCTCGGAGACTACGGCGACCGAGGCGAATACTCGAAAGAAGTCTACTATACAGTCTTAAAATTGAAACTCCTTTTCCCAGAGCAGGTCATTCTAATGCGCGGAAACCATGAAGGACCAGAAGACCTTATGGCTTCTCCTCATGACTTGCCTTTGGAGTTCCAAATGAAATTTGGTGAAAAATGGGAAGAAGCATACTCGAAAATCCGCGAGTTGTTTGCATGTCTTTACAATGTCGTGTTGGTTAAAGAGCGTTACTTAATGATTCATGGGGGCTTACCAACTCAAGCCAAAACAATTGAGGACTTGGCATATGCCCACACTTTGCATCCTAAAGAAAGTTTCTTAGAAGAGATGCTTTGGAGTGACCCAGACGAAATAATTAAAGAAACAGACGCATCGCCAAGGGGTGCAGGCAAAATCTTCGGCGAAAACATAACAAACCAAGTGCTAAAAAGATTTGACGCTAAAATCTTGATAAGAGGACATGAACCATGTGCAGATGGTTTCAAAATTTGCCACAATGGTAAGGTACTAACAATATTCTCTCGGAAAGGACCACCGTACTTCAACGCTTATGGTGTCTATTTAGATTTGGAGCTTTCAGAAAAATTTGAAAACGCAGAACAGCTAATTCCATACATTCATAAATTCTAGAAACACAAATTACAATGATTTTTTAACAAGAAAAACTAGCTCACTTCTGAACTCCAATCGTTGAATAGCCCAATCCTTTTTTTGTGTTAACTCGTTAAATCTCGCCTCATAATGTTTTAGCATGTTCTTTTCTCTTCCTCCCAGAGTTTTAGCTGGAAATGAAACTGCAAGAAAATTCGCGTTAATCAATTCTAAAATCTTCAAGCCAGCCATTTTGTCAATTTGCTCAAGACATGGCATTGTGTTAAGGATAAAAGCCAAATCAGTACCAACCTCTGGTGCATGCTGTATGACATCCGTAACTTCAGCATACCCTCGAACATTGTCTATAACCATAAATTCATTTAGAAAACTTGTCATATCTTTGTAAACATCATAAGCATAGTACTTTACCTTCCCAGATATGGGCATCCACGGAATTGATAATGGGTGAAATCCGCAGGCAACATCCATTATTGATTGAACAGGCGGAATAAGCGAAAAGATTCTGGCATAAAATTCATCCAAAACGTCCAAACGTTCCCTAGTCGAATAGTGATAACTCATAATTTCTGCACAAGTTTTGCGAAATAAATCTTCATTTCCTGATCTTTTTGCTTTTCTCAACTTTTCCAGCCAAAAGGCATAGTTTGGCTTCTTTAAAAAATAGGCTCCACTAATCTGGTGCAATTTGTTCTTTGTAGATTTGATAGCTGTTTTCAGGTTTTTTCTTTTCGAAAGCTCATGCATACCAATGTTTTTGATCAGATCCTCGCAGACATTTCTATATTTTGAGCTTTTCAAAACAGTCCTAACTAGCTGATCAAGTTGTTTTTTCTTTTCACTTAGATTATCACTTTTCATCAGAACACGTGTAATTAATTGTTTTTTGATTTAATATAAACATGATTCAATCCACATTGAAAACGGAAAAAACAGGGTTTGAAGAAAAACCTCGTTTCTATTGCTTTTTCACGGAAACTTTAAGAACATAATCCAGTAGCATCTTTCATAAGTTTAAGCGCAAGAAGGTTCGTTTTTGAAAATTGGAATCGTGACACGAAACAGAAATTCTTGGAGTTCAACTCAGCTTCGAGAAGCTCTGTCCAAACACAACATACCCCACGTATGCTTCAGTTTTCCGCATCTAATCGCCCGTGTTGGATATAAACCATACTTGAACGTTGGCAACACTAACATTTTAGAAGAGTTAGACGCCCTATTAATCCGTCCAATTGGGCGAGGTTCACTGGAAGAGATAGTTTTCCGAATGGATATGTTGTATAGGCTTCAACGCCTAGGTTTGTATATTATAAACCAGCCTGAAGCCATTGAGCACTGCGTTGACAAGTATGATCTTCTGGCAATTTTGGAGGATAATGGCATTCCTGTTCCGCGCACGGCTGCAACTGAAAATATTGACGAAGCTTTGAAGGCTTTTAATGAGCTGGGTGGAGATGTTGTTGTTAAACCGATTTTTGGTTCCAGAGGCGTTGGCTTAACAAGAGTTCAAACCTCAGAAATTGCCTCCACAGTCTTTAGAACCATAACGTTTTATCATGGTGTAATATACATTCAAGAGTTTGTGCATCACGGTTTTTCCGACATCCGAGCGTTTGTTGTTGGTGACCGTGTTGTTGCAGCCATGAGACGCGTTGCAAACAGTTGGAAAACAAATTACAGCCAAGGAGCTCGACCCGAGCCGCTAAATCTTGACAAAGCTATGGAGGAGATGGCTGTTAAATCCGCAAAACTCATAGAATGCAAAATCGCTGGTGTGGACATTTTGGAAAGCCCAAGAGGACCATTAGTCGTTGAAGTTAACAGTCAGCCTGGGTGGAGGGGCTTGCAGTCAGTTACTAGAGTTAACATTGCCGACGAAATTGTGAATTTTATTCTATCCGAATTGAAAAAATAAAATGGAGCAAACTAGCATGGTAAAGGTTAAAATCGTAAAAGTCGACGTTCCAGCTAAAAGGTTTCAAAAAATGACAGATTACGTAGCAGAAGAAAAACCTCTCCAGATATTCTTGAACAAAAATCATTACGCAACCATTTTCTGTTCTCCATCAAACCTGAAGGAACTAGCTGTTGGGCATCTGCTTTCGGAGGGAGTCGTAAAATCGGTTGAAGACATTGATGGAATAAGTTTCAAAGGGAAAAGAGTTTGTCATGTTAAATTAAAAGCGAATATTGACTTGAAAAAGAGACTTAAATTTTTAAATCATTTTTCTCGTGTGATTTTTTCCGCCTGCGGCAGCTCTTTGCCTTATGAATATTCTGGAAAGCTTCCTAAAATTACGTCGAATTTGAAAGTAAAAGCTGAAGTAATCCTAAACAGCGTCAATCGCTTAAACTCTATTGCTGAGACTTTTAGAAAAACTGGCGGAGTACATGCCGCAGCTATCTACAAAAGCAGCGGAGACCTTGTAGCCTTCGCTGAGGACGTGGGTCGACACAACGCTGTTGACAAAGCAATCGGTATCGAAGCTTTAAACAAATCTGATTTTAGTGAATGCTTCCTTGCTTTAAGTGGACGGTTAACAGGTGACATAACCCTTAAAGCCGCAAGAGCTGGCTTACCAATAGTAGCCTCTTTGGCTGCAGCAACAGACTCGGGCATTGCGGTTGCTAAAGAAGTTGGCTTAACTTTAATCGGATTTGTGCGAGGAAAACGCATGAACATCTACAATTTTCCTGCGAGAATTAATTTTAATAACTAAGTCCATGAAAGAAGCTAATTTCTCAGTTAATTTTCTTTCTCTTGGGCTTATTCCCGTTCCTAAATCATTAGCGAGTTTTGAACCGTAATATGCGGTGACTAGAACAGTGTTAGCCAATTTTACGCATTTTAAAACGTTTTCCAGTTCGCCTGAATGAAGATAGAGCGTGACATCATTTAAAACAAGAACATCAGTGGCATTGCGCACAAACTTTTCAAGTAGTGGTTCCATGTTTTTTCTGTTTAATTCTGCATAACGCAGAATCTGTTCAGGCGACTTACCAGCCAATCGCGGTGTGTAAACATTTTTCGGCGAAAGATATTTGACTTCACTAGGAATATTCATATAGTCCGCTATTTTTCCACCAATTTCACCTGCTCTTTGCGGAGCCAGATCAATAACTGTGATTTTTTCAGGATTTACCAAAGTCATAAATTCTGCAAGCAGCTTGGCTGCTTGCCTAGTTTTTCCAGAGCCAGTTTCACCCAATATCAAAACTTTTTTGCCGAGAATTTCTCTGCCCTTCAACTGTAATATCTGCTTATTTTTCTCCAAACAAAGTTTCCCTACTTATCCCAACCTTCTCTATAATCAAGAGAATGATGAATCCTATAACGCTTCCTGGAATGCAGCTTAAAGCCCACCATCCTCCAAAAATAAGAAAAGCGAACAATGACCCCTCATTCGCCGTTAAATCTAAAAGTGTTTTAGAATAACCTTGAGGTCCCATCCACGGAGCAACCAGAAAAAGGGCAAGAGGGACACCTATCAACAGAGTCCCAATTGGTTCAGTGAGAGCCGATATGAGACGTGTTTTTTCACTTCTTTTCAGACGCTTCAGAAACCAATAAACCATGCCAACGATTATGCCTCCAGGTATTCCTCCTGGGAAAGCATATACAGTGCCGATGCTCAACATGTTTCGTGTTGTTCCGATTATGATTGCAGCTAATGCTGCCCAAAACGGACCTAGGAGTACGCCTAAAACTGCATTGATCATATGTTGTGTTGGATTGGCTATTGTACCAAAAACAGGAAATCCTGTGAAGGGTGATAAAACTACGCCTAAAGCGGAGAATACAGCCACTGTTGCCAACTTTTTGACATAGGTTGCTCCTGTTTTCACTTCTCTTCTATCTCCTTCGCAAGTTGAACGACAAGTTTTGCTAAATCGTAAGCTTGCTCGCCAAAAATCACTATCATCGGTTCTTTTCCAACGTCGCCCTTATGATAAATCACATCTGGGGCTTTTCCAACTTTTTTAATGGCTTCCTTTATCCCCCACGGCACACTCATTCCTTCAAACCTTTTTGTCTTTTCAGGCTCTTTTTTACGGTCATAAAAAGAAATCGTCATACCTCGCTTTTCGAGAGCTTTTAGGATATCTTCTGAAAATTTTATGTTAACCGTTGCCCTTTTCGCTTCATCATGCTTGATAATTTCAATTAAGTATTTGGCTAGATGAGAAGAACATCCGAACTTTGGATTACCCGCAGCTCTGACACCTTCAAACGTTTTTACAATTCTGCCATCTATCGCACTCACATCATTAATGCCTTCTGCGTAGGGGATTGCCATGGCAATATTCATGCCAACTTCAGGAATAAGTATTGCAATTTCGGGAGTTTTCTCGATTAAAATTTTGGCTTTCTCCAGGTTCATCAGAACATCATATCTTGACGATTCACGGTAGAGATGAGCCATCGGATTTACTGGTCCGTAACCTTTTCCGATGTTTAGTCCAAACTTTATGCCTAAAGTCACAATTTTCTTTGCGTTTTCAACCGCCACTGGTATGTCCACTTTCTTGGCAAGCTCCGCCGCCATGGCTGCCGAAAAACTGCAGCCTGTCCCATGGGTGGTTTTAGACTCTAGGCGTTTGGTTTTGAACGTTTTAAATCTGCCCTCATAATATAGTATGTCGACTGCGTACTCGCCTTCCAAATGTCCGCCTTTAATAACAACAGCTTCAGGTCCCATCTCAGAGATTTTTCTCGCTGCAGTTTCCGCATCCTTTATGCCTCTAATCTTCATCTCAGAGAGTTTTTCAGCCTCAAGTCTGTTAGGCGTTATGACTGTGGCTTTTGGCAAAAGGTGGGTTTTCAAGGCGTCTATGGCTTCAGGCTTCAAAAGTGGAGCTCCTGACTTGGCAATCATAACTGGGTCAACAACTAACGGAAACTTGTACTTTGAAGCTTCTGAAGAAACGGTTTTGATTATTTCTTCGGTGTGAAGCATCCCAGTTTTTCCAGCATCTATGCCTAAATCTTCAGCCACAACTCTTATTTGTTCTCGAATAATTCTAATGGGTAAGTCTTCAACTGCAGTAACCGCGTGAGTGTTCTGAGCGGTGACTGATGTTATTGCCGTTGTGCCGTGCACGCCTAAAGCTGCGAAGGTTTTAAGGTCTGCTTGGATTCCAGCACCTCCTCCAGAATCGCTTCCAGCAATCGTAATCGCAACGGAAACCTTGCCTTTCACTTTGGTTGTCTCGAGCATTTTAAGTCACCTTTTCAAGCACGTAGAGTACAATGGCCGAGCATATGAAGGATGGTATGCTTGAGCCTAAGCTCGTGTAATTGTAGAATATTATGTAGATTAGGATTCCTAAAAGCCAGGAAATTATGGGTTTGACTCTGAAACCTTTTGCTGAAGAATAGAAATCTTCCGAATCATATTGCCTTTTCTTGGTAATGTAAAAGTCTGTTGCGAGAACACCAAGAAGAGGCACAAAAACAGAACCTATGTATATGAGAAATGTTTCATAGGTTGCCAGCCAGTTTTCAGGGATCAAGCTCGCTAGTACAACGCTTGTCACTGTAATTCCTGCGATGATTTTCAGCTGTTTAGACTTAGGGGAAACATTCTGTAAAGATACTGCTCCAGAGTAGATGTCTGCAAAGCAATTGTCAGTTTCATCTACCAACAACAACGTTAAAGCTAAGCCTCCAAAAGTGATAGAAGCTATTGAGGAGACTATACCTGCACCTGGGTAAGCTGAAACAAGCATTGCGCCTAGAATGTAGAACCAAGTGTTTGCGAAAGTGTAGCCTGTCAACGTTCCTACAAAAGCTCCTTTTTCGC
>Ga0172366_10002015_pt1 | contig 15909 bp, 8 predicted proteins | sample LakKivSesite69cm_FD_114533 | JGI IMG/M metagenome (GOLD analysis project Ga0172366, IMG submission 114533) | Sediment microbial communities from Lake Kivu, Rwanda - Sediment site 69cm | ecosystem: Environmental > Aquatic > Freshwater > Lake > Sediment | place: Rwanda: Western Province, Lake Kivu... | reverse complement strand
GTTCAAACGCAGCTACCGCCACGTCATGGGGCGCGACCTGCCGCTCGGCGCGTTCAAGTCGGTCGCCGACGTATCGCTCCTCGTGCAGAAGGCGAGGATACCCGCGCTTTTCTGCGGCAATCGTGGCGTCGGCGCTCACGCCGACCGAGAAGAGGTTGCCATCGCGGAGCTTGTGCGCCAGACCTCGCTCCTTCTCGGCATCGTCGTGCACTTCTACGGGCTGGAGGACTGACGCGCATTCCACGTATCCCGCACCTACCACAGGGATTCGCCCCGCTCCCCTTCTCAGGCGCAGAGGACTTCCTGCAACTGCCGACGCCGCTTCTCGATGCTGAACTCGGCGACGATCCGCTCGCGTGCGGCTGGTCCCATGCTCACGTGCATCGCCTTTTCTATCGCGGCGACCCATTGGCTGGCCTCCGGGCGCTCGACCACGAACCCCGTCTCGCCGATGAGCCGGGGGATGCCGTTCACCGATGACCCGACAGGGACGCATTCGCAGAGCATCGCGTCGGCTAGCGCGGAGGGCATTCCTTCGGTCATGGAGAGCATGGCGAACACCTTCGTCTTCTGATAGAGGCGACGAAGCTCTCCGGGGACAAGGTAGCCGGTGAACTCGACGTTCGCGGGGCAGGCGAGTCCCTCTGGGAGCGAGGCGCGGTCCGTCCCAGCGATGATGAAGCGATACTGCGGCATCTTCGCGGCAACGTCGAGGATCAGCAGCACTCCCTTGAGGAGCGCGGTCCGCTCCTTCGCGCTCTCCGAAAGGGCCTTCGGAATGCCCGCGATGGTGAGGACGCTGAGGTCCCGTTGCACCTTCGGGTCCGGCTGCCAGAACACGCTGTCGAACCCGTTGTGGATCACTCGAACGTCCGCACGAATGCCCGGCACGAGCGACTTCACGCCGGTTTTCGCGGGCGGGTCGGCGTGGACCCACGAAATATAGGTATTCACCCCGTCCCACAACGACTCATCCACCGGCAACAGGTGGGTTGCCCTGCGCACGGCAAACCGCGCACACCACGCTCTCACCGGGGTATCGTACACGCCGTAGTGATAGCGCGGGAAGTGGTGCGCATCGTATCCGCCCAGGACGATCCAGAGCTTCTTCCTGAAAATCCACGTGAAAAACGCCGGGATTGCGGCGTAGTAGTCCACGAATCGGAAGAATACCCCGCGTGCGCCCCAGATGTGCCAGAGCATCCAGAAAAAGAGATGGACGAGGTTACGGAGGTAGGCCGATTGCGGGTATACCCTGAGGGTGAACACGCGAGCATCGAACATGTCGCTCAGCAGGCGCTCGTCGTTCCGTATGACCGCCGAATCGAACGTGTGGAGGAGGAGCACTTTGGCGCGTGCCTCGTGGGTGCGCTCGAAGAGGCTGGTGAGCCTGTACATGAGGTCAAGCGCGAGCTTCGCTGCGAAATGAAACGACCACCTTCGGGGCTTGCCCTCGACGCTCGACGATGCAGCGTGGCCTTTGCTGAAGGCGATCTCTTCCAGCGTCCTCCTCCGGCGACGCTCTTCCGGCGATTCTCCCTTCCGCCTGCGCGAGGAGCCGACAAGGACGCGATACCCCCCCACCCCACCAAGGAGGAGCATCAGGAATACGCCGAACCACAGTATGACATCCCACCGCATCACCGTCATCATCCTTGCTTTCGCAGGTCTTCCGGGACGTAGACCGGACACAGGCGACGGCCCGACCGCTAAAGTTACCGCCGGAGCAGGAGGGTCCACAACCGGCCCGAAATCGGGCGACAAGGCGGCGTTGATCTTCCGGTTCGACCACCCCGACGCCGCCATCACACGGCCTCAGTTCGCCGAGGATTTTTTCTCCGAATCATCGCCTGACAGCTCCGCCCCGGACCAAGACGCCCGACCTCGCCTCTTTCGGCATTTCTCCCGGAACGACACCCTGACATCTCTCCCGGATACTGTGCAAACTACCATATATTGTGGTTTGAGACACCCTTGACAACCCAATCCATTGTGGTGTATCCTTTGTTGTGCCTATACGTGGTATACGATTCACGAGCGACTACTATATATTGTGGTCAACGCGACACGCCCTTGTGAGGAGGCAAAGACCCATGGCAGCGCCTGTGCACACTGAAAAGAACGCCGCGCTCAAAGCGCACGAGGAGAACCGCGACACACACTTGCGGATTTCCCGCTACTTCTCCACGCCGGGGGTGAGTCCGTTCGAGGAGATCGAATGGGACATCCGCTCGGCGGGGATCACCAACGAGCGGGGCGAAGTCGTCTTCGAGCAGAAAGACGTGGAAATCCCGAAGAACTGGACGCAACTGGCGACGAACGTCGTCGTGTCGAAGTACTTTCACGGCCCGAAGGGGTCGCCTCAGCGCGAGCGGAGTGTCCGCCAACTTGTGAGCCGCGTGGCGGATACGATCACCGACTGGGGCGACAAGGGCGGCTATTTCCTCGACGAGATCGAACGCGAGACCTTCCGGGCGGAGCTGACTTTCCTCCTCGTCAATCAGCGCGTCTCCTTCAACAGCCCGGTGTGGTTCAACCTCGGGGTGAAGGGAGCAAAGCCGCAGGCCTCAGCGTGTTTCATCAACTCGGTGCAGGACACGATGGAGTCCATCCTCGACCTCGCCAAGATCGAGGGGATGCTCTTCAAGTGGGGTTCCGGCACGGGGACCAATCTCTCGCCGATCCGCTCCTCCCGCGAAGGGCTTTCCTCCGGCGGCACGGCGTCCGGGCCGATCTCTTTCATGCGCGGGTACGACACGTTCGCCGGTTCCATCAAGTCCGGCGGCAAGACGCGGCGTGCGGCGAAGATGGTCATCCTGAATGCCGACCACCCGGACATCCGCCAGTTCATCACCTGCAAGGCCGAAGAGGAGAAGAAGGCGTGGATCCTCATCGAACACGGCTACGACCCCGGCTTCAACGTCTCCGGCGGCGCGTACGATTCGGTGCACTTCCAGAACGCCAATCACTCCGTGCGCGTGACCGACGAGTTCATGCAGGCGGTGGAGAAGGACGGCGAGTGGCAGACCCATGCCGTCGTGACCGGGAAGGTGATGGACACGTACAAGGCGCGTGAACTCATGCACCTCATCGCCGAGAGCACGCACATCTGCGGCGATCCGGGGATGCAGTTCGATACAACGGTCAACGACTGGCACACCTGCCCAAACACCGACAGGATTCATGCCTCGAACCCATGCGTTACCGGTGATACCCTTGTGGCGACTTCCGACGGATGGCGGAGAATTGACGCGCTTGTCGGCAAGACAGCCCGCGTCATTGGAGCCGACGGGCAGCCGCATTTCGTGACCCGGGTGTTCCCGACAGGGAAAAAGCCTGTCTTCCGGCTTCGCACGAGAGCTGGATATGAGGTGCGGATCACTGGCGATCACAGGGTTCTCACTGCTGAGCGTGGGGACGTTCCGGTCAACGAACTGCGGACCGGCGAGAAAATCGTCTTGCAGGGCGCAGGCTTCGGGCGTTGTGCCCTGAGCGAGAATCTGGCACTGGCGATGGGCGTTGCTGTCGGTGATGGGTGTCTCACGCGGTCAACGATCCGCGGCAATGTAGAGGAAATCATTACGATTGTCATGGCACAGGATGAGCGAGGCGTTCTCGAGCGGATCGCAGGAGAAGTGAATCTTCAGAAAAACATGCTCCGTGCCGTGGGTGATATTGGGAATCCAAGCCCAGTGAGCGTGAGCACGGTCGCCCGGCCGACTTCGCGCGTGGCTTTCGCTTCGCAACCTGTGGTGAACTTGTTCAAGAAATTCACCGTCTTGGACGAGGGGAGTGACCGGAAGCGATTCCTCCCGACGGTGTTCACACTCGACCGCCCATCGCAAGCTGCCGTTTTGCGTGGATTGTTCACCGCTGACGGCACCGTAGCGAATTATGGCGACAGGAGCCAGCACGTATCCCTTGACTCGACCTCGCATGATCTGGTCAAGCAGGTCCAAGTACTCCTCCTTTCCTTCGGCATTAAGGCGAAAATCTACCGAGAGCGGCGCGCCGGAGTTACCACGGCGGAGCTTCCGGACGGCAGAGGTGGCGCTCGTGTGTTCGCGGTAAAGGAGATGTATTCGTTGCGCATCAGTAGGTCCTCGCGCATGATTTTTGAGCGTGAGATCGGCTTCGATCCAAACAGTCCCAAAGCTGGTCGGCTGGCTGAATTGAACGAGCAATTCGCGGCATATCGGGATGACTTGACCGACGAAGTTGCATTGATCGAAGCGCTTGACGACGAAGACGTGTATGACCTTACAGAAGAAACCACCCACCATTTTGTGGCGAACGGCATGGTCGTGCACAACTGCTCGGAGTTCATGTTCCTGAACGACTCGGCGTGCAACCTGGCGTCGTTCAACCTCATGAAGTTCCGCGACGAGAACGGGGAGTTCGACATCCCCGCGTTCCGTCAGGCGGTGGCGGTGACGATCACGGCGATGGAGATCATCGTCGGCAACGCGAGCTACCCGACGCCCACCATCGAGCGGAACAGCCACGAGTACCGCCCGCTCGGCCTCGGCTACGCCAACCTCGGCGCGCTCCTCATGGCGCGTGGCCTGCCGTACGACAGCGACGAAGGCCGCGCTTACGCCGCCGCAATCACCGCGCTCATGACCGGCGAGGCGTACAAGACCTCCGCGCTCCTCGCCGAACGCAAAGGACCGTTCGCCGGGTACGCCCTCAACCGCGAGCCGTTCCTGCGCGTCATCAAGAAGCACGGCGACCACGTGCAGAGGATTGACCGTCAGCACGTGCCCGAACCGCTCCTCCACGCGGCGGAAGTCGCTTGGCGCGAAGCGTACGCGCTCGGCGAAAAGCACGGCTTCCGCAACGCTCAAGCCTCCGTGCTCGCGCCGACCGGGACCATCGGCTTCATGATGGATTGCGACACCACAGGGATAGAGCCGGACATCGCGCTCGTGAAGTACAAGAAGCTCGTCGGCGGGGGGATGCTCAAGATCGTGAACAACACCGTCCCGCTTGCGCTCAAGACCCTCGGCTACACCGACGCGCAGATCAAGAAGATCGTCGCGTACATTGACAAGCACGACACCATCGAGGGCGCGCCCGGCCTCAAGGAGGAGCACCTCGCCGTCTTCGATTGCGCGTTCAAGCCGACGAACGGAAAGCGGTCCATCCACTACATGGGCCACGTCCGCATGATGAGCGCGGTGCAGCCGTTCATCAGTGGCGCGATCTCGAAGACGGTGAACATGCCCGAAGCGGCCACCGTGCAGGAGGTTTTCGACACCTACGTCGAGGCGTGGAAGCTCGGCCTCAAGGCAATTGCGATCTACCGCGACAACTGCAAGCGCACGCAGCCCCTGAGCACGAAGAAGGAGCAGACGCCCGAAGAGAAAGCCGCCGCAGAATGGAAGCCGCGCCGCCACCGCCTGCCGGACGAGCGCAGCGCGATCACGCACAAGTTCAGCATCGCCGGGCACGAGGGATACATCACTGTCGGCATGTACGACGACGGCCAGCCGGGGGAGATCTTCATCGTCATGTCGAAGGAAGGCTCGACGATCTCCGGCGTGATGGATTCGTTTGCGACGGCGATCTCGCTTGCGCTCCAGTACGGCGTGCCGCTCAAGGTGCTCGTGGATAAGTTCAGCCATTCGCGATTCGAGCCATCGGGCTTCACGAACAACCCGAACATCCCGATGGCCAAGTCCATCATGGACTACATCTTCCGATGGCTCGCGCTCAAGTTCCTGCCGAGCGACGAGCAGCCGCCGGTGGAAAAGGCCCTGAACGACACCGCCTCCGGTAACAGCGCGCCCTACGCAATCCCTGAGAGCGTCGGCGCGGCGGCGGTGGAGACGAAGCGCAAGGCCGCCATCGAAGCGGTGGAGAAGGACGTGTTCGTGAAGCAGGCCGACGCGCCGCTCTGCACCGACTGCGGCTCGCTCATGATCCGCTCCGGCTCCTGCTATAAGTGCTTGAATTGCGGGGCAACGAGCGGGTGTTCGTAAGCAATAACTGACCCAAAAGGGCGTGGTCCGAGTTTCTAGGCTGCGCCCTTTGGGGGCTTGACGAGCGAATGGAACGGGATCAGCCCCTCATCTGGACGTTTGCCCCACCCTGTCGGCTTCGGCGCTCTGAATAGCCCGCAGTCGTCCTTCCGCTATCCTCCGGTTGGGGTTATCCTCTCGCGCCTCCGCGAGGAATTCGGTGTAAAGCTTCGTCGCGCGACCCTGTTGATCGGGTAATCCGAGGAGCACCTCCGCCTCGGTGAATTTCGACTCGACCGCGAGCGTATCGTCCGCCCGATAGTCCCTCACCGTGGCATACCACTGCGCCGCGCCCGTCGGATCGCCTTTCCACTGGGTGATCCGCCCCAACATCCACGCCGTCGCCTGCTGGAGGGCGGGGTTTGTGCTCGACGTGCGGACGGCCCAAACGGCGGCTGCGGCTCGGTCAACCGGTGTGATCTCCGTGATTCTATCCAGCACGAACAGCCCGTTGAGCGTCTCCGTCTGCTCAAGCGCCAGATTCTCGAGGTTCGCAACGGCGGTCGTCGTATCGCCCGTCTTGACGGGAGATGCGGCCTCATCAATCGCAGCGATGATGGGCCGGACCTCCTCCGTGGCGGGTCGCGTGGGCTTCTCTTGGAACTGGCCGCACTGGGAGCTCGTCGAGATGCTCGCCTGATACTTGGATGTATCGGGTCCTCCGTTCCAGTAGTTGAAATCACACCACTGCGTCCCGGTGGTGTTCGCGTAGACGTGCCCACCCGACGACGAACCGTTGTTCGGGCGGTCGAAGTTGTTCGCCCCGACCCAATCCGGGTCGCCGTTGTGCCCGGCCCAGAATTCGGATTGGAGGTACGCATACAGCCCCCACGTGCAGGTTGACTCGAATACGTCGTTGGCACTGCTCGTCGCACCGCAAGAACTTCCGCTCACACTCCAGAGGTAGGGATCGGAGCCGTTGTAGGCATACACTCCGGCGTAGACATTCTTGAAGGTGCAGCCGCGTATGGTAAGGCCGGAACCGGCATTGTAGCAGTACACCGCATAGACGCCGTTCTGGTTCGGGTAGCCGTTGATCCGGCAGTTCAGGAGCGTCGAGGTGGAACTCGACCCGCTGAACGACACCCCCGCGTAGCCTGTGCCGTACGTGTCCGGCCAGTTGATCGTGAGGTCCTGCACCGTCGCCCCGTTGCCGGTCACTTCCACGCGCCCGTTGATCGTGCTCGCCGTCTTGCTGGCGCCATCGAGCATCCCGCCGCCGTTCACCACCATCCGGTAATTGCCATAGCTCTGCTCGAAGGGAATGGTGACCCCGGAGCCGAGGCTCAGCGTCCCGCCGTTCTGGATCGTGATGTTCCCCGCCATCGTTTCCCACGTCACGTTGTTCCCAACCGTCACCGTCCCGCTGATGCTGATCGGCGTGAGGCACTTCACCGTCGTGTTCGCCGGGATCGTCAGGTTCCCACCGTCCCACCTCCAGAGCCGATACATCTTCGCCTCGCCCGCCGCAAGCTCGTCCTCGATGACGAAGTCGTTGGCGATGAGCCACCGGCCGCTGAGCGTGTCCTCGGCGATGAGGTAGTCGCCAGAGCCACCGAGGGAGTCGGCGTTGATCGTGAGCGTGATGTTAATTGGGCCGGCGGCATCGTTGGAGTATACGTCGGTTTCCCACTGGTTCACGACAAGGGCATAGTTGCTATACTTCACGTCACGATCCGAAATCGTCATCGGCGTGGCGATCGCGTTGACACCTGACTGGACCGGGGAAATGACGAGGGAGTCAACGAACGACGACGGCTCGGCGTAATCGTCGGCCCAGCTCTCGTAGTAGTAGTGGTACGGCGTCCCAACTACCGGCCTTTTGATCTCCGCCGGCCCGAGGATGGCTTTGAGTGTGTCGATATCCTCGTTGATGTCCGTGATCCAATCGTACACATCGTTGAAGGGATCACTTGCGTCTACCTCCGTATAGCCCGATCCAGAACTCGCGTTGAAGACGCCCGGCCAGTGTTCGGCAGAGCTCGGGTCTCCCCACGAAGACTCTGTATCGTCATTGTGCATATACGTGTAGTAGAATATCCCCTTCGCCCCCCACGCGAGGTGGGTGAACACGTCCATGCGGAGTGCTTCCTTGCTTGGTGGCCCGTTATTCGGGTGGCAACAGCATATGTAGTCGGTAACCGTGACGATTGACCACCACGGATACTGATAGGGATGCTCCAGCACCACGTCCCGGAGCCCACCGAGCCAGTAGTTCAGTGAGCTCGTCGCGAACGAGGTACAGCCCGGTTCGACTTCCGGTGTGTTCCTGAACCGATACGCCTCGACCCCGAACACGGGCCGACGGTGATACTCCGGGCCGTCGCCCGGATAGTCGTTCGCGTCGAGATAACCGAGCAATTTGTCGACAGAGTCCCGCTGGGTCACGTCGAACCAGCCGACAAACGTCGTCCACTGCGGATCGCTGTTGGGCGCAAGCGCCGCCGCAGCCTGACGCACATAGAGATCAAGCTGTGCCGAGTGCAGGAGGTAGCCCGACGGCTCGTGCCACGTCGCCCACCCGTAGATGTTCGTCGCGGTCAGAAAGGCGGACTGGTTCATAAGCGTATCAACCTGGCTGTAGTTAGGGCTGTTGTCCCAGAAAATGCCGTAATCGGCGTTCTCCCGCCGTTCCACGATCACCCACAGAGGCGGATTTGTGGCCGCAGCTTTCTCGATCATTGCCGACTGCGAATTGAAGTCATAGGTGTTGTCTGGCGCTGGATCAGCTGGTTGTTTCTGGATCGTGATGATGACGTCCAGTCCCGCGCCGGCAATCCTCTGATAAGCGTAGTATTGAGCCGGGTTGCTGACGGGATACGGCAGCCAGTAGGCCCCGGTCACGATCGTCTTCGTCGGGTCAGGCACCGTCGCGTGTGCGTCGCCCCACACGCCTACCACGGCTACGAGCACAGCGCCTCCGAGGAATATCTTCGTCTTCATGGTCGTACCTCCGATATTTCACTACCGCACGAGCGTCACCCGTGTGGTGGTTGAACGATCAGCGATTACCAGCCGCGCAAGGTAGGGACCGCTTCCCATCTGCCGCCCCACGTCGTCCGCACCATCCCAGATGACCGTATACCTCCCCGCCGTCAGATGTCTCTCCATCACCGTGCGCACAAGCTGCCCGGTCAGGTTGTAAATCCGCAGCGTCACGAACCCCTCCACGGGAACCGCATACCGCAGCGTGACCGTGGCATTGAACGGGTTCGGATAGCCAATGAGGCTCACGCTCTCCGGCCTCTGCCGACGGGGCTCCTCCTTTACCACCGCTGTCGCCTCCCCAACCCTCCGGAATTCCGGCCACGGATCGCCAGACCTGGGGCGGAACAGACCCAGATAGCCTCCGAAGGTATACCCACCGAGCGAGCGCTCCGCGGAAGTCTTCCCTGCCGCGTGCAGAGACGAGCCGGGGCCATACGCCCCAAAATACTGCTCTCCAACCCACCTCGCGGGGTACATATCATCCCACGCGGGAAAGCCCATCATGCGGAATACGGGGTGACCCTCCCGCGTGGTCCACCCCCACGGACGACTCCCCTCATCAACATGATGAGCCGAGCACCAGCAGACAGCCCGGGGGTTGTACATATAGAAATCCTTGGGGCAGAAGCTCCTCTTCCCCCACGTCGCCCATTGGTCATTCAGGTCCATGACCAACCTCTCGTACCAAGGGCCCGTTTGGCCATCGGTCCGCCCCACCCATATCCTCAAGGAATCGTCAAGGCGGTAGTAGTGTGCGAGATGTTCTGAGGCCAACGACCAGAAGGGGATGCGAAGGTATTGTTTCCCGTCAACGATGGTGTCGGTGATGGTGATCGTCGCCACGGTGTAGGGCGGCAGCTTGGTGCGGGAGGAGTAGTAGGTAGATGTGCAGTAGTAACACGTATCCCCCGCCATGAACTCGTACTCTTGTCCCACTTTGAAGGGGAAGACGAGGGCGACCTTCTCCGAATCAGAGAGCGTCTGGGCGGGGGTTCCTGCGGCGGAGAAGAGCAGGACGAAAGCAAGGACGTGGGGTATCATGGCTCACACCTCCAGAAGACGTAGTGACAGGCACGCAAACTCTCAAGAGGATGAACGTCGTAGTGCTCAATTATTCTATAATATAACGCGAGGAGGCAAGTTGTCAAGCACATCGGACAAGATTCTCGTACAGAAATAAATAACTGATGGTAGCCTCACCATGGCCCCCGCTATCTCACGAGCACGAGCCGCGCCACGACGGACTCTTCCCCTGCCCTGAGGCGGGAAAGATACACCCCGCTCGCCACCAGGCGACCTGCCGAGTCCTTCCCATCCCACACGACCGTGTGCGTCCCCGCAGGAATGCGTCCCTCTACGAGCGTGCGCACGCACTGACCGCTCAGGTTATAGACACATAGCGTGACCAGACCAGTTTCCGCGACGCGGTAGCGGAGGGTCGTGGAGGCATTGAACGGGTTCGGGTAGCCGACCACCGCCGCGCACAGACAGGCGGCTGCGATTCGGGTAGTAGTCATGGCACGCCTCCCTCACGTATTGACTGTCACGCTTTCTTTGTAATCTATAGCTATCTGCGAAACAACGTCCCTATCGCACCAACGTCGCTTTCCTCACGATCACGGTCTGGGGTGTCGTCAGACGAATGAGATATACGCCAGTGCCAACGTACCGACCGGAGCGATCCCGTCCATCCCATACTACATGGTGATTTCCCCGCACCATGGTATCTTCGATCAGTGTCCTTACCTGCTGCCCTGCCACGTTATAGATGGTAAGCCTCACAAATGCAGTCGTCGGGAGATCGAACGCGACGGTGACGTTCGGATTGAAGGGGTTTGGGAAGAGGGTAAGCCCCACCCGCGTCGGATATGTCGCGGGTTCGCCGACGGACACCATCTTATCGAAGTTCGGCCACGGGTCCGTCGTCATCGGACGAAACAGGCCCCACAGTAACGGCGGAAGGTCTGTACCGACTCGCTCCCACATGTGGTAGCACGTTCCCGGAACTCCCTCGCCGTAGATGGTGTAAACTGCCGGGTTTCCGCCAGTTTGACTGTAACCGAGAACGACCTCGAAGCGCAGGGCAGAATCACCACCGGCTTCCATCCATCCCGCCTGTTGTCCTGGACAGTGCCTCGGGGTGCACTCGAAAAGGTCGGGGTCGTACGCATCGGGGTAACTCCAGTGGAGGAGATCCGAAAAGGTTTCCTTTGGATACCTGCCTACGGAGACGTACATCATCCCATAGTCCCGCTCCCAAGAAAACGAGTACTGTACAACTAATTTGTAGGTTTCGTCATAGCGATAGTATTCCGTCCCGAACGGCGACCAAAAGGGAATATGTAGGTACGTCTTCCCATCGATGAGGGTGTCGGTGATGGTGATCGTCACGACGCTGTCGGCCGGCCAGATTTCCCCATTCGGGCGGTAGAAGTTCCCCGACGACTTGAACTGGTACTGCTGTCCCACCTCGAAGGGGAATACGATGTGCACCTTCTCCGAATCAGAGAGCGCCTGGGCGGGGGTTCCTGCGGCGGAGAAGAGCAGGACGAGGGCAAGGACGTGGGGTATCATGGCTCACACCTCCAGGAGACGTAGTGATAGACACGCAAACTCTCAAGAGGACGAACGTCGTAGTGCTCCATTATTCTGCAATATAACGCGAAGAGGCAGGCTGTCAAGTACATCAGACAAGATTCTCGTACAGAAGTAAATAACTGATGGTAGTCTTGGCATGAACTTAGCGAGAGAACCACTCAGTGATGGAAGAGCCTCACGCCCGAAAAGGCCATCACCATCCCGTATTCGTCGCAGGCGCGGATGACCTCGCCGTCTCTGAGGGAGCCGCCGGGCTGCGCGACGTACCTCACGCCGCTCTGACGCGCGCGGTCTATCGTGTCCCGAAACGGGATGTACGCGTCGGAGCCGAGCGTGACCTCTTTCAGGCCGTCAAGCCACACCCGCTTCTCTTCCGGGGCGAGCCTCCGGGGGACTTCCTCGAAGACCTCTGCCCAGGCCCTCTCCTCTTCCGGGGTCACGTCGTCGCGGAGGTACTGGTCAATGGCATTGTCTCGCTCAGGGCGCTTCAGCCCCTGCTTGAACGGCAGGCCAAGCACCGCAGGATGTTGCCGTAAACGCCAGAGGTCGGCCTTCGAGGCCGCCAGCCGCGTGCAGTGAATGCGGGATTGCTGACCCGCCCCCGCGCCGATGACCTGTCCATCAACGGCCAGGCAGACGGAGTTGGACTGCGTATACTTGAGCGCAACCAGCGCGACGAGCAGGTCGCGCTTCGCGGAATCCGGCAGATCCCGGCTTCTCGTGACGAGGTTCCCCAGCATGTCGAAGGTGATCGGCAGGTCGTTGCGCCGTTGCTCGAACGTGATGCCGAACACCTCTCTCGTTTCCAACGCTTCCGGCTCGTACTGTGGGTCTATCTCGATGATGACGTACTTGCCCTGTTGCTTCTCGCTGAGGATCGCACGCGCCTCCTCCTCGTATCCGGGAGCGATGATCCCGTTTGAGACCTCGCGGCGGAGCAGGCGCGCCGTCGGAACGTCCACCATGTCGCTCAGCGCCGCCCAATCGCCGAAGGAAGAGACGCGGTCCGCCCCTCGCGCTCTCGCGTAGGCCGTGGCAAGGGCGGAAAGCTCCATGTCCTGGACGAAGTACGCGCGCTTCAACGCCTCGGTGAGCGGGATGCCGAGGGCTGCCCCGGCAGGGCTGACGTGCTTGAAGGACGCGGCTGCGGGCAGGCCCGATGCCCGCTTCAGTTCCCTCACCAGTTGCCACGAGTTGAGCGCGTCGAGCAGGTTGATGTACCCCGGTGCGCCGTTGAGCACCTTGAAGGGGAGCGTTCCCGTCCTGCGGTATACCCTTGCGGGCTTCTGGTGGGGGTTGCACCCATATCGAAGGGAGAGTTCCTTGCTGTGCATTTCTGGTGCTCCTTCGTCAAGAACGCATTCGGATAGGCCCTGTGTATCCGCGCTTCAGGGCAGCTCAACCAGCACGGTGGCGATCTCGTGCCCGCGCAACGGTACAGTCACTTTCCCGTCGGCGATCTCCAATTCCTCCCGTGCCCGCTCCTCCAGAGTCGCCCGCCGAACCGCCTTCGCCGGAAATCCGAGCGCGAGCGTCGCGGAGGTATCCTCACCGGCGGTCTCGTACATCCGTATCGCAATCGCGTGCCCCTCTTCGGCCCGCTTGATCGCGCTCACCTCGACGTTCGCCGGGGCGACACCGACGAACGAACGGCTCGGACCCCACTCCCCCGGATGCCTCTCTAGCAGGAACGCCGTCAGAGGCCGATTGACCGCATGACCGGCGGCCACCACCCCGCCCTGCCGCCAGTCTCCGGCGTGAGGCAGGAGCGCATAGTCGAATATGTGCGTGCCGTGTTCGGCGGCAAGGGGAGCGTAGTAGTGCGGGAAATCGGCCACGCTGCGAAACAGGATCAGGTCGAGCGCATTCCCCACCGGCCAGTAGCCCGCGTTGCCGGTGTTGATCAGCGCCAGCCCCTTCTTGCCGTCGTTCAGGTCCACCACCGACTGGGCGCAATGGTATCGGCGGGTGCGCTCGGTCATCGCGTACGGCGTCTCGTAGACCAGATGCCCGACGCCGGAAATCGCCACCGGGAAGCGCACGGATACGAGCACGTCTCCGCCGCGAAAATCCTCAAACGTGGTGCGGCAGGCGATGCGCGGGACTCCGGCGTAGAGCGTCACCTCCCTCGTAAGCGTGCAGCCGAGGAACCGGCGCGTCGTCCGCACGCGCTGGAACAGGGGCGTTCGTTCGGACTCGACCGTCGCCGATCCCTGGTTGCCTGCCCGTAGGTCGCTCGTGCGGTCTTCCTCGCCGGTGACGCGGACCATCCCCTCCATGGAAGGATCGCGTTCGCGCCTCGCCACGATCTCGTTGCCGGGGCCGTCGAGGTAGTCCTCTCCGGTCGAACGATCAACGAGGCTCGTCATGTCGCCCGTGTGCGGGTTCACGGCGACGCGGAACCACTCGTTTTCCGCCGTCGTTTCGCCTCCGAGCGTCGGTCGGCGCGGCATCCTGCCGTCAATCGGCTGCACCTGGTAGATGCGGTAGCCGAACGGAGGCACGTCGCGTGCCAGCCACGCCACGTGCGCCGTCGCAAACCCGCTCTGGCCGGTCACTCCGGAGCCACGCGGCTCAGAGATGTGGGCGGGCGCAGGGCCTCCCTCGTCGTCCACGATGCGGAAGTTGGTCGGTTCCTCCCGGAAGACCATCTCGAACTCCACTACGTCCGTGCGCGCCGAGGAGGTCGAGTTGACGACCGCGAGCGGATACGTGTACGCCGCCGTGTCAACGCGCCGCATGAGGCCAGCAATCGCCCGGTCCGTCGCGTCTTCGGAGAGATCAACGACCGTGCCGAACCGTTTGAGCGCCTTCAGGTAGACCTGATCGGCGCAACTGCCGCCCATGATGTCGTGAAAGTGATTGTAGAGCAGCCGCTCCCACGCAAGATCGAGCACCCCTTTCGGGTAGGCCGCTCCGAATGCCCCGGCAAGAGCCGCCCAGCTTTCCGCCGTCAGGAGCGCGCCCTCCGCCTGCCGGTTGGCCAGCTTCAGACGCACCCGGTTCGAATAGGTCCCGCGCAGATCGGCAAATCGGTCCTCCGGCGGCGCGAAGTCCTCGCCCAGGACGGGCAGGTCCTCCGCGTTCGCACGCAGTTCCCGGAAGAAGACGCCGGGGGTCGTGATCCTCACCGACGCCAGGGGGATGTCGGACCGCCGGGCAATTCGCATTATCTCGGCCTTGGCCTCCAGCGCGGGCATCTCTCTCGGAGTGCTCACGTCCATGCCCCAGGCGAGCATGAGGTAGGGCGACGAGGCGTGCGCCACCTCTTCCTTGAGCGATTCTTCCAGGTTGCGCTCGAACGTCGTATAGCCGCTGCTCATCCACCAGGTCAGGATGCGCGTCCCGTCCGGCGATTCGTGCCAGAACGCCGAGGGTGGCTCCCCCAACTCCGACGGCACGCCGCGCTCGAACACGTACGCGTCCATCCCGCAGCCGAGGAGTATCTGCGCGATCTGCGGGACCTGCCCGAAGGTGTCAATGAACCAGCCGACCGTCGGAGCGACGCCGAACATCTCGCGCACCCGTTTGCGCCCAAACAGGAACTGCCGCACAAGGCACTCTCCGTGCGGCTCGGCGACTTCCGGCTGCACGTACGTCCCTCCGACCGCCTCGAACCGCCCTGCATCCATCCAGGACCGGAGCGTGCGCAGGCCGTCTTCGCCAAGTTCTTCGGCGATCAGTTCGAGGAGCGGGACCTGGTCCTGGGCGAACGCCTCCTCCGGTTCCCTTTCGAGCAACCGCAGCGCGTCACGAAAGATCGTGCGGCTCCATGCGCGGGTTTTGTCGAACGTCCAGTACCATTCCACGTCCAGGTGCGAATGGGGAACAAGGCAGACGTGGTAGGGACCAGGGTGTCTCTGCGCGTAGTGGATCATGAGAGTGCCTCGCGAGGGATAATGGACGGTATGAGATGATGTCCGGGGGGTATCGTAACCCAAGTTGTGTCCCATACCGCACCAGGGCGGACAGGAATGTCCGCCCCACCAGAAAGATGAGCGGCACATATGAGCGTGTCGAAACAATATCTTGTAGGGGCGCATGGCCATGCGCCCTTACGTCCCTACATGCACAATTCCTCACCGAAAAGCGTATAAGGTTCGCTTTGCCCACCACGACACGCGGGACAACGCGATTCAGATAGGCTGGCTTTGTTGACATCCATGTTCTAGAGCCTGTCGCCTGCCACTAAAGTGGCGGGCTACGGAAGGAGCGAAGTCGGCTAAAGCCGACTGCATGGGCAGTCACCTTGTGGTCATCAACAAAATACCTTGGCAGTCACCGCGTGAGACAGCTCGCG
>Ga0172366_10002012_pt1 | contig 15918 bp, 22 predicted proteins | sample LakKivSesite69cm_FD_114533 | JGI IMG/M metagenome (GOLD analysis project Ga0172366, IMG submission 114533) | Sediment microbial communities from Lake Kivu, Rwanda - Sediment site 69cm | ecosystem: Environmental > Aquatic > Freshwater > Lake > Sediment | place: Rwanda: Western Province, Lake... | reverse complement strand
TCCATCTTTTACTTTTTTGGGAAACTTTGCGATAAGATTTCTATTTATTTCAAGGTATTTATCAGAATCTTGAGATCCATCAACAAACCAAAGAAACGGCTGACACACCCAAGGCCATAGAAATTTTCCATTTTCCTTCAGCCTTCGTATCTTTAGCCTAATGGCTTCTCTAGTGTCATGATGCCCAATCCATATTGCATGTTTTTCCCATTCAGGATGATCTACGCCAATTGTTTCTGAAGTCCAATAATGACCGCTTGAAGTAAAATCAAAAGATCCTCTAACATGGTTCGGTTTCCAGTTATAAAAAATAGTAGATCCATTAAGAGATGTTTTGATGTAGGAATCACAAGAAAGTAAAACGCCTTCCGGATGAAACCATATTTGAAATATCTCTTCTACATTGTCGTTTTTTCTGGTAAAAGGATGTTCATGAATTTTTACGAACCCAATATCTTGAACTATCTCAACATACGGCTGAAAATCCATGCCATAATAGCTGTCATTAGAATTAGACAGAACCTTTTCTCTGGTTTGACACAAAATATGGTGCAACATAAAACCCAGAGATTCGGTTCGTTTGTCCTTCTTATAACTTTGGCCGGTGATTTGTTCGGCTTCATCAAGGGCATCCACTTTCAAAAGCGATGCAACCATTTCATCATTTTTGTACATAGTAATATTCCTTATCATTATGACTGATATGTAGAAGGATCTTCGGAAACAGGATAATAGACAAACGGCTGAGGAGATACATTCGGGATATTGGCCAGACTCCTATCATAGCCGGACATATCGCCGTGGCTGAAAAGAGCATGAACGATTTCCTTAGTATTCCTATGCTGAACCTTATTGCCCTTACTACGCAAATACTTAGTTATGTCAAAAGCCGTAAACATAACGCCCTGATTAACATTCATGGTAACAACATCCTTGACAGCCTTAGCCTCGTCAGAATTCAGAATTTCATCAATGTCTTCGTCGTCATCAAGGTCTGAACTTCCATCGGGCGAGATATTAGACGGAGTAGACTGGCTGGGAGCAAAAGAACTCGCCAAGGCCGCTCCTCCAACCGCGGCAGGGTCGGGTTTAGCCACTGCTGAAGGCATAGCGCTTTCTCTCAAAATTTCAAAATCCTGAAGTTCCTTGGGAGTCCAAACGGAAAGAGGTTTGTCTTCAATAGATATGTTCCCTACCTCATCAACGCCATGAACAAAATCGTATTCGCTGCCGCCGATACGAATCTTACAACTCTTAGGGGAGTCCTGTAACTTCAGCAATACCTTGATAAATAGATCGGTTGAAAACTCATTGCACTCAAACGATATCTTCTTCATTGTATTTCCTCCTTTTTACGCAATATAGTATCTCAAATGTCTCCAATATCAAGAACTATTTTTCACTTAGGTTGAATGCGGCTCTCTATATCTTTGATAATTAAGTCGGCGTCAAGATGAGCCTCGTCATAATGGTTTACACCGAATCTTTTCTTGGCATTCTTATTGTCGCTTTCTTCATCATTACCGTAAGCCTGTTTGGTGTCCGTATTCCAAGGGTTTCCGTCTTTGGGCATATAGGCACGAAGATGTTTGCCATCAGAATAAATAATGAAGAAGATAGGGCTTTCCCAATCGCCTCCCGCAGAAACACCCAGATAGGTAAGTCCATTAGGTAGAGTTCTGAACCCGGCAATTTTATCTGCCCCATCATATCCAGATTTACAATCAACGTTCTCCATATCAAACTCGCACTTTTTGAGATCCGATGCTATTTTGGGAGTTAGATTTCTCCAAGGGATGCCATCGCCCTCTGACTTCAAAATAACTTTAATAGGATGACTCCAGTTAGAAACGCCGTAGTTTTCTGTCCACTCATCATATCGGAATTTATCATGTGTTGAAAACGCCGTCAGAATCATGACCGCCAAGTGTTCCTTATCCGTTTTAACGAAGTACCTAGCCATAGTTACCTTCCTTTCTTTTAGATGGAGGGCGGGGCAGGACAAGAGTTTAACATCCCTGCGTCCACAAGTTATCAGCTCGCCGCTCGTGTAGTATGTTGCCGAATAACCGTTGTGTCCACCTTGCGAATTATCCAGCTTCATTCTTCTGAGCTACCCGCCCATTAAATTCCTTCTGCATTTTTTCCCATGCGATTTTAGCTTCCCTCAATGTACCTACTCCAAATTTTTCAGGATGTTCAAATACTAGGCTGTTGTTTGAATCCAGCTTGGGATATTCACAATAATCATTTTCCCTGACCCTTAAAGCCCCATTGACGGATTCTATAACTCCTGTCATTCCAGAACTTCTAAGTTTCTTAATTACTGGGAAATTTGTTGCTCTCAATTCCATTCTCCATTCAATACCATCCCTATTGCCACTGCTGCCGGTTGATGGTCTGGCTCTTCTCCTCGCTCCTTACAACGGCAACACTTAGAACATTCCTAACAGTTCAAACATACTTTGGTCTTATGATGTCCGTATTGAAACCCACAACCGGGACACGCAGTATATTCCTTTGGGATCCCGTGCTTTCCAATATTCCACATTTCTTTATTATGTTCGTTCTTCATCCTTGTCCTCTCTCCATGCCCCACAAATACATTCACAATCACACCATGCACTACAAAGACAACCACCCTTCTTGTAATGCTCCCAGTTCTCTTCATCTAATCTGTCTACTTGCTCTTGAGTCAAATCCATCCATGGCTTTCTTTTGCGATGTACCTTTTTTCTTTTCATTAGTAGCCCCTGTCTGGGTTAAAAGCAGAATCGGACACCAAAGCATCTTCATAGCATTGATTGGCAAATTCTTTGACTTCCTGACAGGCTCTAAGCCTCATAATTTCTATACCATAAAGTCTTGCAACTTTTTCAACGATAAGACACCAATTTTTTCTATCAAACAAATCCAGCCCTCTAGTAGCAATCTGAATCTCCATAATGGTTGGAGAATCGGCAGGAGGCAATAGGGGCAAATTTATCTGTTTATTGATTGCCATTTTCCTTCCTTATCTGTTCCATCTTGATATTAACCATTTCTCGCCACTCTTCGGAACTATGATCGGGCTCGTCATATCCCATCAATTCATAATAGCGAGAAGCCCTATCAGAAGCCTCAGTCCTTTCGTCATATTCTTCCATAGAATGCCTTCAAAGTTATTAATCCATAGTCTAGGGGATTTGAAAAAGAAATCAAGAAAATTATTTACACTAATCGCCATCCCTTATAAGAATCTCGCCCCCTCTAATCAGCTTTCTAACCTCGTGTCGATTAAATTTATGTTTTTCCATTTATTTGAATTCCACTAGATATTTGGGGTTGACCTGACTGACACGATAGACGATCATTTCTTCGTTTTGAATACCACTGTACCCCGGTTTAGCAAAAGTAGAATCATAACCATGTTTGGGAAGATTATCGGATGGACCCGGAGGAACAAAGTATTTTCCCATCGCCATGTCTATCAAAAACATAAAGTATCTGTTCCCTGAGGATTTCCCCCAGTATCCAGTACTGTATCCAAGTGCCTTCGTAGAAATATTACTGGCATAGCATCCATCGGAAAACATCCGGCCCGTGACATTCGAAGATGTTCTAGGTGGAATTAAAAAACCCTTAGACATTATTGATAACAAATTTCCGCAAGACGAACCATGCCAAAGTTCCCATATATTTGTCATTTTGGCACCGTCTTTCGCCCATTCATCAGCCATTTTTCCTATCTTTATTTCATATACATCGGCAGGATTTAAATAGGAACATGAATGAGCCTTTTTGGTTTTATAATACAAACTGTGAATTCTATTGATTACGGACTTGTCTTCAACCAAATTCAAAACAACATCAAAAATCTTCTTTTCGGGTACACTAATGGTTTTTGTATTAGATGGAGCAATGGCACTATCTAATGATGCCTGCAATGAATCCAAAATTTGTTTTTGATACTGTACCTTATTTAGATCCGCCCAAAACTCTTTAATTTCCACTCTTTTATGACCGACATTTTGAGGAATCAACATGAAATATGAGTTTGTAAGATCTCCTAATTGAGAAGCATACTTGTTTCCCGCTACGAGACTACCAATTTCAATAAGAATTCGATTGGCTTCATCAATGTTTTCTTGAGTTACAATGCCCAATGGAGTAGAGAATAGTCCAGTAGTATCATTATATTGAATCTTACCACCCGATGCGGCCGATATATTGTGTGCGTTGACCCTTGCCAAATATTCAATCAATTTAGTTACAAGAGGATTATTGGTCTTAATCTGTTTCTTCGCAATTTCCTTAACATTAGCATCTGTAACAGTCTTATTGGTTATTGTTACGCCTTCTGTTCCCCCAATAACATTCAACTTACGATAAGGTATTTCATCATTTCTGGCACTTTCTTTTTCTCTGCATTTCTTCTCAAGGAAACCGACTCCTGCTCCGGGAAATGTCTTACTCTGCCCGGTGTCGCCAACTCTTCCCCATTTTGTTATGACATCACCATTATCAAATAATTGGACGGTCCACCACTTATTATTGTTATTGTTGACATCGGACTTGATATACTTCTCTTCACGAATTATTGTGGCCATTGTATTACTCCTCTATTTCTGCAACGTAATTACTTTTTTTTGACCCCTCTTGACTTTATAATTTCCGGGTAAAGCCAGATGAATCAATCCAAAATCATTATATCCTACTAATTGTTTCTTCTTCTTTAAATCACTGGTAACGGTTACTTCAAAAATTGGAATCGGAGGCAGTGAATATTTAGCATCGAAAACAACGTGGGTGGGGTCAGAAGAATGAGAAAGCCAAGAGTCATCCAATACTTCGCCTTCAAATATAACCTTATTCATAATCTTCCTCCCATTGAACCTTAACGCCATTCAGATAATCAGCGAGACTCATGGACTTACTAAAATGATCTTCTTCATTCTCGTCAGGCCATCGCAATATAAGGGTAAGTTCTTCGGGATTAGGATATGACTGAAGATGTTCTCTGATTTTGGGCTTACAAAGGGCATGTTGAGAATGCTCCTTGATTAACTTCCCGTCCTTATATACTCCATAGTATGTCACATTTGCCGATGTCATGATATTTCCTCAATTGTTGATGCCTACTATATCAGGAATGCTACGGGAGTCAAGAAAAATTATTCTTTACCGCCAAAATAATCCATCATCAGCCGAATGAATTCCTTTTGTTCTTCCGTAAGATATCCTTCGTATCTATTGGCTCTAGTGGCTTTTTTCTCTTGGTCAACTTTAAGGGCTTCTTCTACTCTTGCTATCCTGTCACTCATTGCCTTGACAACATAGATATCTTGCGTTGGTGTAGTAGCACAACCGGCAACCAAAAGCATTAAACAGGCAAACGCAACCTTCACTATTATCTCCTGTTCTTGGGGCTACCGAATAGCATGTTCATTTTGCCACGACCATAGCCTCCACCGAAATTCTCATAATCATCAATGCCATCATCTTTTGTAAAAGGGTTCATGATTGACCATACCCAAAAGCCACCCTGAGTAAGAACCATAAGAATAATGAGGGTAATGAATGCCCACCGTGGAGGTTCAATGGTAATGTAATCAAACTTGCTCCAATCCTTAATAATATAGGTCGCCTTTATTTCTTTTTCAATTGCAGGAAGAATATCTGTATTGATGGGTTTGGTCAACAGAATGGTTTCAAGATTCCTTTTGCAAATAGCCTGTTCTGTCCATCCGAAAACATACGACCATAGAACATTAGTACCTTGAAAACCATAACAAAGAACAATATCATTCTTCTTGCTGCCAATCCACTTTGCTTCCTGCCACTTACCAAGCATACTGTCGGCACTGTTAAACCCAACCATAATCACGTTGACTCTCTTATGAGGTCCGAGGCGAGCATTCATTCTGTCAAACTCAAGAGGATTAACCCCGACAACACCAAGTAACCTATCCGAATGCATCCAGTTTGGGTTTTCAGGCCAATTGTACACGGGGGCATTGGTAGGAACCTTGGCAAATGAAAACAGCGTCGGAGCAGCTTTAATTCTGTTTTCAAAACGTCTTATAGTGGTAACAGGATAAACGTAGTCGGTCTTATTAACAGCCTTGTAGATATTGTTGTCACCACCGTCAAAATGACCCCCATGATGGCTAGATTGTTTCCCGTCATTCTCAATTACATTACCGAAATTGGATTTAATCTCATTGAAGGAACGAAGGTCGATAGACTTCTCTTCGCTATAGGTTCCAAAACTCAAATAGGCAATCCAATGCTCGGAGTGGGTATCATGCCTAGTTTCGTAATGAGAAAACACTCTACGGGTATGGGTCTGCCTATTCTTGCCAGTACCCGTAGTATAGGTTTCGGTTTTATAAATGGCCACCTTATACTCTTCAACCCATTGCGGGAAATGACAAGCATGAGTTATTCTGCCGCTCCATGTCTCGATATCGTCGGTCATGTTAAAAACCGCAATACCATGCATGATGCCTGCAATTACAAAAGCAACGGCAGTACCACCTAGCCACTCCTGCCAGTTAACCCTCTTATTACACATGAAGAGGATTGCTCCTATGATGGCAGGAATGAGGGCGATAATGTAAAATAGGTATATGCCGTTGCTCATGGTAAACCTTAACCAAAGAAGCAAACCATCGATCCAATGAAGAGCATTAGTCCACCAATCGCAAAAACAAGACACCAGAAGGTGTAAGCCTCTGGACTCATACTATCGGAAGCCTTAACTCTGGCATAGGTTTTTTCAGTAGACCAGAAACCCTTGACAGTTTTCTTGTCTACAATCATTTTTCCGACAAAGAAGAATCGTATCCACTGACAAACCCATATTACAAGCCCTCCCAGAAGAGCAAAGCCGACAATAACCCCTAGGATATCTTTGCCAGCAATCTTCCAAGCAAGGATGCCGATGGTGATCTTGCCAACCCCCGTACCGGCAAACTTATAAACATGCTCTTCTGTAACCGTTATCCCCTCGTCAAGTGCCTGTACGGATTCCTTGAGGGCAGTTCCAATTTCCCTCCCCAAGCCTGCAAAACGTCCAACCGCTTCGGCCGGAGTGAGGGTGGTCGTCTTCATCTGCTGAAACTGCTTGAACTTCTCAAACTCTTCTTTTTCAGCCTGAGTCATTCCCTGCGCCGACAGCATAGAGACCATCGACATACTAATCAAAATAGCGAGCCATATCTTTTTCATGAGTTTATCCCTTCTGTGTTACTGCTTTTCAACATTCGTCGGAGTCTTCGTCTTGAAAACGTCCGTGTCATCATCCTTACCAGTCTTGAACGTCTCTTCTGTTCGGCTAGAGGTAACAATGGTAACATCAATAGGCCTACGACCAAACATACCAAGGATTACGTTAGAAGGGAATGTACGCAGCATCTTATCATGCTCTCTCTTGAGATCCAGCAATTCCTTCTGTCGCATCGTAAAGCTGTCCCTTGAGCCAACAATGATATTCTGAAGGTTATTGAAGGTAGTCGTATCAACATTAGGAATGGCTTCATGCAGAGCGTTGATAAATGAACCATTGCCGTCCCTGCCCTGAGAACGAGCATCGGCATAACCGACCAAGATTTCTTTCAGGGCTTCCTTCTGCCCTTCTGTGACCTGAGCGACCTGAGAAATCTTCTTCCACATGTTGTCAAACTCGGAAGTGTTATCCTTTTGCTTTTGCTCTATGGTAGTTCTCAGGGATGCCTCCTGATTGAACGTGCCAATGATCTGACCGCCCAGAACAAACAGAATGAGAACAACAATACCAAGAATACCCAAACCAATAATCGCACCCTTACTCATGACTTCCTCCTTTGTTTGATACTATTTTTCGACTTACATTGAGAACAAGAGTAGCAGAACGGCATGGAAAATCAAGATTTTTTTTCGGAATTCTTTTCACCATTTCCGTTCCTGATTTTCTTATACAGGGTGGAAAAACGGATAGATTCGGTGTAATGTTGGGCAAACTTTTCGGCAAGACCTTCTTGTACCCACAATTCCAAGGCTTCTGCCCAATCCACCTTTTTATCTAATTCTTTGCCCTTCTCGTATTTGAATTTGTCAACAGCTTTTAACTGCATGAGAAGGCGGGGTGAAGTGTGGGCTGATACCAAAAACTCTTTAAAGATACAATACCTCTTGGGCTCACAATATTCGCAAACTAGGTCTTCCAAGAGTTCTCTATATTCATCCTTGTTCCATTGGGGATTCATGCACCACCACCTTGTTCATTCTGGCAACCCGCCTCTCCATGGCCTTAACCGATATATCGAATTGGGAAGCAAGATAGGGAATGCCCCTCTCAAGATTTTCTACGATGAACTTATTATCCTCATCCGTATATTTCCTTTTCGTAATTCTTAATGCAATCGATCTAATTCTTGCTCTACCCTGAATAGAGTCAATGGGGATATTCATGTGTTTTGATAGCCAAGCAGCTCCTTTATCGGCGTTGGAAGCTATAACCTTATCTTCCTCCGGCGTAAATTTGTGACGAAGCTTTCCTCTGTGAACCATGGGGAATTTGAGATGCAAGATTTTTGCTCTACCCACGACGGAATCTAGACTTCGCCCCAATTTCTTAGCAACCCAAGAACTACCTTTATCCAGATTTTCCTTAATGATAGCATCCTCTTCCGGTACATACTGATGTTGAACTTGAGGATTAGCCAATGTAATTCCCATTTTGTGAGCATGGTATTTTACGGCTGAAACAGAGATGTTGCTATTCTTTGAAATCCAAGTTGCGCCTTTATCTGCATGATTGCGTATAAAATCAAGCAACTGTGGCGTTAGCATAACCACTAATTTGGTCTGAATTTTCAACCCCAGTCTTTTCGCCTGTTTACTAACGCCATGAGAATCAGTGTACATTTTTTTGGCGATCCATTTATAGCCCCTACCAGCGTTTTCGGACATAAACTGCTTATCGCTTTCATTGGAATAATAGTGGGCATACTGAGATACTCTCTCTTTCAAAATACGATATACTTCGTCAGGGAAAAACGATTCCAATAATACCTCGCACTGAATGGCCTTAGCCTTTCTATATCCCAACTTAGACAGGGGAAAGGACGAAGCACAGTTAATATATTCCTCTATGGTCATCCCATTCCCATTGGTCAAAATCATTCGTATCTCTTCGGCAAGAACTTCCAGATCCTTAAGGGTCAAATCGGCGTCATACATTTTTACTTCAGTTGCCTTGACGTTCTTCATACTGTCTTTCCCCTTTGTACTCGGTTTTTAATGAACTCATCCGTATGGCTACTGATAATATCTTTGGCATCTTCTCCTATAGAATGTGCCTCTGATTCAATCTGTCTTGATATCTCCAAAAATCAGAAGGATGCAACTCTATATCACCTAGATTTTTCAAAAATTGAACTGATGCTCTATGTTTTGCAAATGTTTATTGTAACTGCTCATCAAAATCGCCTCTTCTTATTTTTTTACACAAAGTCTTTTCTATATTGTTGAGATAACTCCTTATTTTGTCGGGCAAGTCAGATCTTTCAATTTTCTCAGATGCATGTTGATTCCACAGGCTTATCAGAGAATCCCTGAAACCCTTATTCTTAATACCCCTATGGATCTCATGAATCCCCATAGAATAATTGGCAAATAATTTAGACACGCTTCTTGCCCATCCCTTATCTTGCGACTCATTGATAATACGGACAAGACTTTCTGCCGCCCGAGTTCCACCAAATGTATTTTTCTCAAGTAGTTCTCTCATGTCAGACTCCTTATGAATTACCATAGTAGAAAAATTACAGAAAACAAGTTATTTCTTCATTTTGACAGAATACAGTTTATTCTTCTCAATGAAAAAGACCTTGCCAGATGCGTTTGATAGCCTCGTATCGGCATCAAACGGAGGATTGTTGATGACTTTGACCTGATGGCTTTTGAACAAGTGAACGTCAGAGTCGACAGCCATAATACACAAACCATTATTCATAACCGTAAGATTGATAGGCGAATAACTAACGTCATCCGCTCTAGTAACAGTATAGGTCTCAAACTTATCGTCAAAGACCAACATGAACCGACAATACACACCCTTCTTTTCTGCCAGAACGCCACAGATGTTTTTTTCAGAACGTGCTTCCAGAACCCTATAGCCATCTAGTTCTTTGACGGGCATGGACGCACACTTACCCTTTTCAAACGGCAAGGTAACATAGCATTTGCCCAAAAGGTCTTGAAATACAACTCCGTCAAAAACCATAGTTGAAAGCTCCAAGACATTTGACGCCACACGAACCTTATGAAGGATTTTATTGCCTATTCGATCAAATGTATTTTCGTTCAATTTCCCATCGTACACGGAATAAATAGAGCCATTTCGGTACATCATTTTTCCGGCCTTAACTGTGCCTATCGGATGAGTTCCAATATCTTCAAAAGTCAAAGTGTCGTTCTTGAGTTTGCATATAATTGGACTCATATCGCTGGACTCGCAAAACAAAACCTTGCATCCATCAATATCATGAGGAAGCGCCTTATTCTCTTTATATAGGTGCTTGTCTCCAACAACGTAGTCTGTACCCATGAAATTGAAAACCGATAGTATCTTCTCCTTAAGACTGATAGCCACTTCTGTTGCAAAGTCTCCCATTCCCTCTATAAAGACATCGGGGGCAGGGACAAAGGTTACTATGGCATCGACCAAAGGAGGCTTAGACCGTTCATTTCTAACAAAAAGAGATTCAAACCAATCCCTATGAGATTTGGGAATGATAGACAAATCATTGCAAACCTTGGGAATAGTAACCTTTTTGTCAAAGACTGAAATTCCATCATCCATTCTCTTGCCCCACTCATTCGGTTTGTAATCGGGATGTCTACCCTTATAAGGATGGATTCCTATGTAAAGCTGAAAAGCTATAATTGCAAAAGAAAACCAATCACTCATTTCTGTAAATTGGTTATTCTTAACCAGCCTATCTCTAATGCTTTCCATGATTGCCGTAGCCCGATAAGATGGGGTTTGATAACTGTCTACATCTATGAAAAACGGCGTTTCAAAATTGGAGGAAACTAAAACGTTTAACTCATTCAGGTCTACAAGCAAACATCCATCCTTGTGAATTTGATCAACGGTTGACTGCATTTCCTTGATAAGATTCACAATATCTTCATCTTTGATTTTATTGTCCTGCCTGAAATTCATCGTAAAGAGTTTGCAGAGTGGATGTGTGCTTTTAATATACCTCATTGTATATCCCACTGCCTTATTGCCGTCACGAATGATATTCTGTGGTCGCAAAACATTTGAAGGGGTAATCTTTTTTAGTTCCTCTATCTTGGGGAGAGGAATCATCTTGGATGCATTGTGGTAGATTTTGTACGCAATCTTATCTTTGCAGTAGACAACAGCCTCGCCCCCCGCCGCTAAGTATTCTTTGTCGGTAAGGACGATCTTGCCCTCGTTTTCAACTGTCAAATTCAGTTTCATCCCATATAAATAGTGGCCACTCCGATATCGTCGTAATGACCAATATTTTCCTTTTGGCAGTCCTTTTTGAAACGGTTCATTCTTCGTTCAACAAATTGGCCACTAAAATTTTTGTACGATGATATGTCATTAATAACCCTACCTAGTGGAATTTTATCTCCACTCTTTCCATTTTGGACTTTTTCATAGGTCATTATGCCGTCAGAAATCAGCGTGATAAAATCAAGGTCTGTAAAGGTCCACGTTGTAGTATCCCAAACTCCATTAACTTCATGATGCCTTGGGAATGGATTTTCTATGGCAACTCCACTTTCTATTTTGCCATCATGAACAATAACCTTCTGTGGATACTGGACAAAATAGCAATTCTTTCGCCTTTCATCTAGAGAATAAGAAAGGTAATAGGGAGCCCCGGCGTCATACTCAATTCGGGTATACTCGACAGAGCCATTTTTGCGTTTAACGACTATGCATCCGTCACCATATGCAAATACCCTTGTTTCCTTGCCATTGGATAAAGCCAAAAGCAATGTGCAGTCTAGGCAGAACTTTTCAAGCATCAGCTTATTCATAATATCATTGGCTGATGCAATAATAGGCACAAAGAATTCTGATGCTTTCAAATTCTCAAGAGGTTGTGGATTTTTTGCATACGAGTTAAGCACAAATTCCTTGGCACAATGAGATAGAACACGAGCGCCAACGTCCACATCCCTAGACGAAGAGCATCCGTCAGACACAATGGCGAAGGTAAGGCCAGAATGGATTTGTCCAGCCAACGCATAATCTTCGCAAACGATGTGTGAATGACCTATTTCGTAATAGAAATCGGTATTCATAAGCACCGTTTTTAGAATGTAAGCAGATTGCTCGACGTTCCGTTTGCAAGTGCCTGAGATGTCGAAGAAATGCTCTTGCTTATGAAATTGGCAAGCTTGGCCAGTTTATTCGGAGTGGCATCACCGATATCAATAAATTGGGTAATGCCAGCCTTCTTCTGAAAATCATCCAAATAAGAAGCAACGGCAGTACCACCAACTCCGACAAGAACAATGGTAATCTGCTCCAGTTTTTCCGACTTAACAACCTTTTCAACGGTCTTCTTGACAGAATTTGCCGTAGCCTTGCCAGCATTGTTGTCGCCATCAGTTACGATAAACACTATGGCATTAACACCGAACTCCTGATCGCTCAAGATAGTGCCATAATCTAAAGTAGCCTCAATAGAAGATTGAACGGCGTCAAACAGTGCAGTACCACCATCGGGATTGAGAATGCCATCGTAATCCTTTGGGGCGATAGTATTGAGCATTTTGAACCCATGAAGCTCGTCCAACTTGTTATTGAATTTCACAAGACGGAGCAATAGGTTCTCTGCCCTTGGCGATTTCTTGCACGATTCCAGAATGGTCTTGAGACACTTTTCCATTTCCACGGCATAGGGATTAACAGATCCCGATGCATCCTGAGCAATCGTAACAAGCGTATATTCGGTTGCTCCCAATTGATCTACTTTGACGGCACTAAACTTGTAATTCGAACCCGTCTTTAGCTGCTCCATGCTTTCATCAATAAGAATAGGCATTGTAGTTCTCCTTAGTAAACAACGATAGTTACGCCAAGTATTCGTTCGACTTGCTAATCTGCATTCCACGCTTGGTCATGTTCTTGATAAAGTCCTTACCAAGATTGTCAAAACCAGTAACATTGGAACAGGTATCCTCAATGAGGACAAACTTCTTGATATTTTCCTCTCCAAAGTTATTGGCAATGTCCGTGATGGTGTTGGCAACGCAATGACTCAATGCCTCTCCGGTAATCAGAATGGCATCTGCGTCCTGAAGAACCTTCAAGAGATCTGTATTGATTCCAGTCGAAGGATCGGCAGGATCTGGAACGTCAGCCTGAAGAGCCGAATAATGCTCGGTGAGAATATTCGAACCCTTGGTGACGAAATCTATGACTCCAAACCTTTCCTCTTCCCACTTCAGAAGGGCATCGGAAACGGGCTTGGCGATGCTGTGACCCCAAGTACCAATTCGGCAATGAGGAGGCCAAATACAAAGAGGATAACGACCATTCTTGGCTAGAAGCTTGACGTACTCCAGACCCCTCTTTCGCCATGCTGGATTCGTAGTCATCCATGCCCCACCGGAAACATCGGCCTCCGAAATAATGGTAAAAGGACCGGGATGCTGACCCTTGCTGTTGATCCAGAAAATAGGGTGGGCGATATCAACCGTTCTGTGACTATCCAGCGTAACGTGGATGTCGTCAATTTTCTTGACAAGGCGATTAAGCATCTTGCCAAGACGAACGGCATCCCGATCTGCCCCAGCAACAAATAGGGCTCCGTTCTTGTCACAAAAATCATTCTGAGGGTCAATAATTAACAGATGCGTCTTCATTTATTACTCCTTTGTTTTATACTGGTTTGCCTACATCATATCTGATCGATTTTCAAAAGCAAGACAAATGTAATTATTTTTTCGCCCTAGCCTTAGATGTGAGTTTCTTGTTACCATGCTTGTTAATCAACTCTTTATCATTGTCAAAATAATCCTTGAACTCTTTGCCGAAATCTACGGGGAAATATTCCCTCATTGCCTCAGTAAGAAATTCAAAGGGCTTATTCTCAAGGTAGTACCATAGAGCCTTATCGGTTCTACGATAAATAGAACGTGGCAGAGGCCTAAACCTACGGTTGCTCAGTTGAACCAGTAACCATTCCCGAAGCTTGTAAGGAGCATCGTCTTCCTTTTTATCGCTACGAATATCTCCGACAAGAATGCCAATAAACCTCTTAATCATGTCCTTCTTTTTATGGTCGTTCTCGTAGTATTTGTATGCTCTGGCAACAGGAGCCATAACCGAAGCAACTCGAACACAGCGAATACCCTTCTTCTGCCCAAATATATCAATAACCTCGCAGATAAGGGAAAAGTTTTTCTTAAGAACAGAAACCAGATCAAGCTTGGGGATATTGACTTTAGTTGCCGCAGGAGACTCAACAACCATAGACCTCATAATGGCCGAATGTAGAATTGTAACGGCGTTCTTGTAGCCATTCATTTGCATAACATCAACGGCAGTTCTAGGAGCAACCTCATCAATGATTTCATTGTAGGAAGGATTAAAACCACAGCAAATAACAAAGGGGGCAGGACGACTTGCAAGAACTACGGCATCTAGAGAATGTCCTCCGTCAGCCAACTCGCCCTTGTTATTGAAAATGATTGGATCGGGGTTAAGCTTCCATTTGCCATCAACAATGTAACGAGCATACTTTCGGACTGAGGCGTGTTTGCGATCACGATTGATGTGTTCCAATGTTTTCAGTTCCATTGCCACTTCTGGCATGATGTACGTTTTGAAATAAACATACCCATCCTTCTTGGACAAGGCCTTGACAATAGGTACGGCGTTATCTTTGGTTAATTTGATTTCCTGAACGGGGTTAAACTGCTTGGTTATTGTATCAATGTCTTTCATCTATTTCTCCTGTGTTATGCAACGTAATTTAGAATCTATTATACTGATATTAGACTAAAAGCAAGCAAAATTTCACTTAGGCAGGAGTCTCTGGAGATTATGCTTCTCTCGCAACTCTACACCATATTCTTTCAATTTTTCAACCAATGCCATAATCTTCTCTACAGTAGGCTCGGGGAGATTTCTCTTTTTACTGTCAGCCCCCAGATTAATAAAATCAGGGTGAATCTCTCCAACCCATTGCCCCAAGATATCAACATCAAAATCAAGAACTGGTTCTATGGTCACAAACCTCTTGAATTTGTTTGGCAATCCAATCATTCCTTCATAGCGTGAACGGGCTACGGGTGCCTTAGAAATGGCGATCATGTCTCTATTTGTTTCAATGGTAGTTCCAAGAATACTGCCATTTGGAATGAGTTCCAAAAAGCCCCTGTAGCGAATTGGATTTTTGGTTTGAAAAACATATGTATTGAGAGGATACTTCAGGGTATGATTAATGACCTTGGAAATCCAATCATCGGGAACATCCGTGGAAAACAGGTCATTCTGATACTCGATAAATATTGTCTTACCCTCGCCATATTTGACATCAAATTCCTCTTCTAACAGCCTAATAGGTCCTGTGAACTTCTCTGGCCTTCCAAACCGAGGGCTGTCAACGTAACAATAGGAACATTTATGAGGGCATTCGCCTCCTAAGTGCGAGTGGCCAAATCCTATCCAATCATACATATTTGAACCACTTTCGAACTTTTTTAATGGCATCTTATTCTCCTTATTTTTTACTAACATAGCATAATCATCTAAAAAGACAAGAACTATTTTTGATATGGCGAGTGGCAAACCCCGACATCTTTAGTGTCGGGGATAAGAACGAGCAACTTAAAAATATTTAAAAATAAAAGAAGGAATTTTCAATTAAATATAGAATAAATTGGTAGAAT
>Ga0172366_10002010_pt1 | contig 15926 bp, 9 predicted proteins | sample LakKivSesite69cm_FD_114533 | JGI IMG/M metagenome (GOLD analysis project Ga0172366, IMG submission 114533) | Sediment microbial communities from Lake Kivu, Rwanda - Sediment site 69cm | ecosystem: Environmental > Aquatic > Freshwater > Lake > Sediment | place: Rwanda: Western Province, Lake Kivu... | reverse complement strand
TTTTAATGAAATAATATAAATTTGTCTATTTCCTGTTTCTGCAGAGTTGTATAGGATTTGTGTTCCGTCGTGGTTCCAGACACAGTGCGGATGCGTTCCAGCGTGGCTCTGGTCAAACTTTGGGTTAAAGAAAACTGGCCTTTCAACTAGTTGTTTTGCTACATTCACAAGAATGACACCTTCCTTGTCAAAGGTCACTATGAACTTTCCAGTCGGATCCATTGTTGGGTGTTGCGCAACTGGTTCATCGACAGCAAAGTGTCTATCTGAACCATCAATATTGATCATGACTATACGTGGCTCCTTCTTTCCAGCTTGACTTTTTGAGTTATTTGCTTGATCTTGTGGATCAGTATATTTCCAGTCTCCCCAGATTACACGTTTGGAGTCGGGTGTAAAACTCTGATGATGACCCGTATAGCCCAACCACCATTTCTCGTTTCCGTCTTTACTTGCTATAAAGAGACCTGTCTGAACATCAGATGAGACCCTTATTTTTGGTTGTGTAGTATCCAAAATCCACATATTAAACAATACATATTTGTCGTTAGGAGACCATTTAGCTAGACTTACAATTGCATCATCTGCCTTAAATTTTTCCTTATATGGGCTGATTTCAAATAATTCTTCCGTTGAAGCTATCATTGTTATTTCAGAGCAGTCTTCATTCATTGTATAGATGCCTTTTCCCTCCAGTTGGGATTTATCGATGTTTTCAAAAACAAATTTTTTACCATCTGAACTTAATCCAAAGAACCTATAATAACGTCCTTCTTGAAACTGCTCAACCTCCTTGGTGGCTACATTTACAACGCCAACTTTTTCCCCACCCTGTCTGAAATATACTTTGTTTTTCTTGAAATTCCAAATTGTTTCAGCTCCTTGATGCGAATGGAAAAATGCGTTCTCAGCAATCCTAATTCTTTTATACGTTTTCATATCTATGAGGTAAACTTCGCCTTTTTGTGTCGCTAGAATATTGCCCTGTAATGAAAGGTTTTGAGTATTAGCAGAAGAGAATAAAATGTATTTTCCATTTTGACTCCATGGGCACCGATCGTAATATGTGTGAATATCCTCTTTATTGCTGTTGGTTATTCTCCAAATGGTTTTACCTGTTTCCTTATCTATAAGAATCGTCTTTTCAGGAACACTCATTTTCAGACACTCAATTTCTGGCTAGTTAATAATAGGGGTTTCCTATTAGCTTTTTCCTTAGTCCTCACGCAATTATTGGGTTCTATGAACAAGCGATTGTAGTTTCCCTTAGTTGTTATAAAAAACTTGTATTTGAGTACTCGGTAATCGCAGTGGTGAATGTAATGTAATTACGTATTAGCAGTTTCTTCCAAGGAGATGTTTTGCCCCTTTTATAGCTAGACTTTACATGATTTAAATAAAATAATTACATAAAAAACTAATAACCACACCATTTTAGGATCGTTAATGCATAAATTTTAGTGGCTGAAATCAATTCTTCAATTAGTATAGATTCATCATTATTGTGTGCTGAAATAGCACTTCCAGGTCCTATGATTATGCATGGTATCTTAGCATATTTTTTGAAGAGGAAGGCGTCACAGGTTAATCCAGCGGTTAACCTTGCTTTCTTAAAGGTTACATCTTTAATGGTAGATTTTAAAATACCTATGATTGGATCGTTTGAATCTGTTTTCCAGGGTTCTAGATATCTACCTAAACAAGTAATTTCAGGGGGATTTTGTAATAACCATGGATCATCCTTTACTGTATCTTGTATTATCCCAATAAATTGAGTTAAAACATCTTCTCTTTTCTCTTCAGGTATAGTTGCAGCCCATGCTCTAATTATACAGGTTGTTGCCAAGCCCCCTCCGGTTAATTCACCTGTGTTAAAACTACGAATCATAATGGGAGATGAAGGGTCATATCCCGTAAAAAGAGGAGCTTTTCTCGCAACTTGTGAGCGGGATTTCTCTAGTTTTATTAATGCATTAACAATTTTTATACCTTTTTCAATTGCGTTTTGTCCTTGTTTTTTGAAGAATGGATGTGCATTTCTTCCCTTGACTTCAACATCAAATAGAAAACCACCGTATCCAGCTGGACATATGCTTAATCCACTTGGTTCTCCAACAATAGCAACATCCGCCTTATAACCCCGTAAAATTGTGGCTAGTGTTCCGTTTCCTCCCCCAAATTCTTCATCAACTACACTCTCAAAAATTACATCACCCATGGGTTTGATTCCTACTTCCTTCAAACAATAAATCGCCATAAGCATTGCCCCTAACCCACCCTTCATGTCCACTGCACCTCTTCCATAGATTTCTCCATTTTGTATATCGGCAGCCCACGGATCGTGTGTCCAATCCTTAACAGATATTACAGGAAACACATCTATGTGACCATTGAGAATTATTCCTCTTCCATCATGTTTTCCTTTCCAGACTCCAACAACATTTGGTCTATCATCATATTTACGCTCAGGACCAGAACCGCCATGGGGTGCAAAGGCGGGATGACCCCTAATTCCTTCAACTTCATTAGGTGTGAAAAAATCTACCTCTAATTCAAGTTCTTTAAGTTTTTTTCTAATAAGCTCTTGACATGCTGCTTCTCTGCCATTTGGCGGTTCGTTAATGCTTGGATATTTTATTAGTGATCTAACAAAGTCAATTATTTCTGGTTCTTCTTGATTAATAATTTTAATAATATTTTTTTCAATAGCACGCATTGAAAAGTTTCCACCAAATTAATTCATAGAATTTCAGTATTGCTAGCTCAATATTTTCAGCTGTTTTTTCCTTCAAAATCTTCAGTTTTAGTCAGCATATTAATCTGTTCTTCGTAATATTTTTTGGCATAGTCGCAAAGACTTTGTAATTCTCTTTTTTGTTCTTCGTTTTCAAAAATGGCTCGATTATCAACCCAACGTCTTAACTTAATTATTGTCTCCAACAAGACTTGTATATCTTCTTTATTAGCAAATAGTGAACCAGAAACCTCAAAATATATGGGGTTAGTATGAGCCCAAAATTTATGATCTAGCGATGTGCAACGTGCTGCCATCCATCCTGAGCCATCAACAAGCCATTCAAAATCAAGTTCCAACGTCTCTTTTCCTTCCAATACCTTTTTGGATTTAATAATTTTCCCGTTGAAGACTATTTCTAAATGGCTAATAGGTATTCTCTCGTCTTGGGCACAGCAGTGGATAACAACTTTCTTCTTATTTTTTAATTTAATAATGGCGCTAGGTTCCTTTTCGTCTACAGTTAAGAAAATCATAGGTCCATTTGTAAGAAAACTTTTACCTTTCTTCAAATTTTGCAACCACAAATCAATACTAAACTCTTTACCTGTATGCACATAAACCCGCCGGCAATTCGATAGAAAGAAGTCTGGCCCAGTAGCTGTAGGAACCCTAAAACCGCTATTTAAAACCCTGTACCATTCACTTACCACTGATATATCATTTACTTCTAAAAGATCAATTTTACCTAAAGCTAAATCCACGGGAGTTTCAAAGCATCCAGGATTAGAATAGTCTGGCACTTCGGGTTCAAAAACTTGTTCCCAGCCTGAATGAGCTATTACAACTCCGTTCTGGTTGTGTGCTTCATCACATACATGTGCATTAGGCGGAAAATCAGGTTGACTTTTACCAGCCAGTAATCCTGTGCTGATTGGTAAAATATTTTTTTTAATATTCAGTAGACATAAATGTCCATATACATTGTTGCGAAATTCTTCACCAAATGATATTATACTTTTTGTATTCTGTGAAATCCCACTTAGTTCACCCATAGGATATTCATTCGTAAATATTTGTCCAGAACAATTAAATACTTGTAAAAATGCAAGGTCTAAATCTTCCGCCTCAGGGAGAATCTCCCAACCAGATAAATCATCCATCTTCGGCAACACATTAGAATGCAAGTGTACTTCTCCTGAATACCAACCTTTTAGAGACATGTTGATCCAACGGTGTAGTTCAACATGCAAGGTATCTCCACTAATGTTCTGTTTACATATTTTTATATGATCATTTTTATATTCAAAACCTTTAGACACAACAAGGCTAACACTTCCATCTAGAGGTATGTTAAGCCCAAAAGATCCTTTTGTATAAAACCACATTGGATGATGTCTGGTACCCATGTCTAAAAATAGATCACCTTCTGTTGGGAAAAAGTAGTTACTTTTGCCGTCTTCCAACTTTACGCGAACTGGCACTTTTCTTTTGGTTTCACTATCAACAATTTCAAATCGCACAAAGCCAGTCAATGGATGTTCAACATTGATTAATAGACTTGAAAACTTCTCTTCCAACATAGTTATTTTTATATGGTTAAGACTTCCCTTATTTTGGACTTCGATGAAGAAAATGTTGGGCACAACTGTTTCTAAAAACAAAACGTCTTCCCAAATTATACTTTCCGTTTGAATGCGGATTTTTGTTCTAATAGGTTTGTTTAAGTTATTTTTAATTGTAATTATAACAGGATGTAATTGAGCATAAAGATACAAGCTTTGTTGATAAGAGTGCAATCCATCATTGTCTAATTCCAGATCAAGAAAGCCCAGAACTTCAACTGGGCACTGATTTCTAAGTACATTTAGAGTTTTTTCAACATTTGGTATTATTTCTTTTATTATTTCATTAATTTTAAAATTTTTCTTCTCAATAGATTCATCGTCCTTTTCATCTACGATATTAAGTAAACCAATCCTTTCCTTAATATCAGCTAGCTGAATAACTCCATAAACCGTGAACGCAGGAATCTCAAGTGTACCCCAAGCAAAATGATCTTCGGGTTGCATATGATCTAGCCATCTCAAGATTGCCTCATATTCCTTAACGAAATATGGCCTTTCATAGTATGAAGAATTTTCTTGAGTCATTCTTTTCGCCTTTTATTAAAAGGTGTAAAAATCGAACCCAAGATATAATATTTATGATTTTAGAATTAGTTTTACCTTAAAATAGGAAAAACTTTATGATATTTCGTATTGTCTGTTAAGCACAAATTTTAAATTGCTTCAAATATATTTTTTGTCCCATGCTCAAAGTAATCAAAAAAGATGAAAAAATAACCGTGAAGAATCGTTTTTGGGAAATTACTCATGATGCTAAAAAGGGAGGAAGTATCACTTCCCTGAAATTAAATTTTGGCAGTGGTAAAAACTTGATTCTCTCACCACTCAGGTGTTATGTGGATGATTACGATGTTATAAATGAGGATTCCCCGCAGATCATTATCAAGAATGAAGGGAATGATCGTGCGAAGGTTCAAGTTTTGGGCGAATTAAAGGACAGCCATAAGAACAAAAAAGGGATAAGCTACTGTCAAACTTTTCTTTATACTAATTTTTTTATAAAGGTTGAACAAAAATTCATTTTCCATCAACCTATTTCGGCAAATACCGTCGGTGCATGTCACCTTGCAATTGTTCCCAATCTTAACGAGTTTGCTGCAGGTGCATCACCTTGGACGAATCTTCATCCTTTGTATGGTGAATACTTTGGTCCTATGGAAGACCAAACTTGGGGTAAGATAACGTTTAACAATGAACCGAGCTTCACTGAGGGTTATGTACCCTTTGACCTATCTGTCTTCCAAATGGGCGTTGAAGGCTTTCAAATTAAACCTAACAGTGAATGGTTCAATTGGAACGAACAAATAGTACCTGAGAAAGGTAAAGGAAGATATGCAATAATTGGGCAAGCGGATCCAAAGTTTTCTCATATAATTTTGGAACCTTACGCCAATCCAATAAAAGCAGTGACATTAAAAGGCGAGTATAAATTTACCTATTATATTGGAATACCGAATATTTCTGAGAAGCTTAAGCCACGATATATGGAAGTTGCTCTTAAATCCACTCCTTGGCCTTCCAACGAAGATATCAGAGATTGGGCATATCTTGGGGTTAATGTCTTAAGAATCCATGACGAAGTCGATTTTAAGGGTGGGACAACTAATTATTGGCATGATGGAGTTTACCCTCCTTATGACGAAGAAGGAATGCGTGAGCTCGAAAGGGTCATAAACACTGCACACAAATATGGCATTAAGATCATCCCATACTTCTCAATGTATGAGTGCCACCCTACCTCACCCGCCTTCAGGCATGTAATTGAGTGGAAAAGAACAATGAAACCTAATGGTCATGAACAGTATACATATATTGGACTCGGAAACCTGTTTGGCGTTTTACTTTGTCCTGATTCAGGATGGGGAAGATACTTCAAGAACCATGTGAAGTTGGTTCTTAGGAAACACCACTTTGACGGTGTTTATTTCGACTGGTCTACTAACATTCCTTGCTTTAACCAAAACCACATGAAGGGTTATCATAACGGGATTGATGGCATTTATTATGTTATTGACGCAATTAGAAGAGCTGTTGGTCAAAAGGGAATTATTTTCACTCATGTACAAGGACAAGCTATGGACACTATTACAATTAATTTTTCTGATCAAATCGTCACTTTGGAAGAAAAACAGTCAAAAGACGTTTTTGGAATTGAAGAGATGCCTTCTTCGATCATGTTCGCAAAACAGTCTTCAGTGGGTATAGTGCCCAATATTCTTTATCCAAAAAAGGGCGACGAGGATCCCCGTTACCGGCTAAAGCAAGGTATATCACGATTTATTCTTCTCGGCACCTTTCCCTATAGCTATCTATTTTCAGAGGAAAAATGGGATTACAAGTCTTTCAAAGAAGCGAGAGAAGACCCAAGAGGCTTGTATGCATTATTTGACGATTTCAAAGCGATTGATTTCACGGAATATTACTTCAAAGATTGCTATCATAGTCCAATTAAGACAACTAATGATGCAGTAAGGGGTTCAGTCTACTGGAACAAGAAACATATTGTGATTGTTATTTCTAATACTGGATCTGAAAAAATAGAAAATGTTAAGTGGACAATTGATTTGTCTACGATTGGTTGGAAAAACCATGACCTATTTTCAATGATCAGAAGTAGAGGAGAAGACTGGAAATTAATTCGGGGTATTCAACTTGAAAGAGAAGGCGTCGAAGAAAATCTCGAGGAATTTGGTTACAAATTATATATAGTCCAACGTCACACCCCTAATAAAACATATGTTATACACAACACCAGATGTTGGAAAGAAAAACATTCTCGTGGAAAACTTAAAATAACCACATCCGGTTCATTAGGACAGAAGGCTGAGCTCAAGTTCTGGGTACCCACTCAACCTAAAATGGTCACACTGGATGAAAATACTTTACAGAAAGATATTGATTGGAGCTGGGATGAAGCCACGAAACTTGGCAATGTAAAATACAAATATGGATCAAATCCACATATCATAATAATATACACTATTTTAGATTCTATCAAATAATGAAAAAAATTTCCCTTCAAATATTTATAGTGAAATAGCGCGAGCCCAAAAATGATACAAAATTAGCAGTCTTCAAAAACGGTAAAAAAAATCCTCTCGTAATTTAGCATAGCACTATTGGTTACCAGATAAGTCAGCTAGCTGATTTATAAGTATTGATTATTAAATCATACTAATACGTCTTTAAAATTGGTGAAATCTATGACGAGCTCCACCTTTGGAGTTATAGTTGGAAATAGAGGTTTCTTTCCGATTGAACTGGCTCAGAAAGGTCGAATAGAGATAAAAGAAGTTCTTGAAGAAATGGGACATAAGGTAATAGTGCTTGATGAAAAAGAAACTACTTACGGAACTGTTGGAACACGTAAGGAAGCTGAGAAATGCGCTAGACTATTTCGTAGTCATGCCGATGAAATAGATGGAATAATAGTTGTTTTATCAAATTTTGGTGATGAAAAATCTGCAGCTGACGCCATTAGGTTATCAGGATTAAGAATTCCGGTACTCGTGCAAGCAAGTCCAGATGACATACATAAAATGGAAATGGGTCAAAGGAGAGACTCTTTTTGTGGGAAATTATCCCTCTGTAACAATCTTACGCAGTATGGAATTAAATTTTCACTAACAGGATTACATACGTGTGCTATCACATCTGATGAATTTAGAAATGATATCAAATGGTTTAGTTCAGTCTGTAAGGTAGTTAATGGTTTATCAAAAGCTCGTATAGGTGCAATTGGAACAAGACCATCAGACTTCAATACCATGAGGTATAGTGAAAAGATACTTGAAAGGCAAGGTATTAGTGTAGAAACAATCGATCTATCCGAGATATTGGCAGAAGCCCAAGCATTGGATAATGATGATTCTGATATCTTGAATATTATAACGGAAATTAAGAAGTATATTGATACCTTTACAAATAAAGTCCCTGATGAAAAACTTTCGAAGATGGCTAAGCTCTTTGTAGTTATAAAAAAATGGATTGACGAAAAAAAACTGGATGCCGTAGCTATTCAATGTTGGACTTCTCTAGAGGAAAATTATGGTGTTGTTCCTTGTACAATAATGTCATTATTAAGCCAAAAATTATTACCAGCAGCTTGCGAGGTGGACGTTACAGGAGCTTTAAGTATGCTTGCTTTACAGTTAGCGTCTGGCGTTCCTTCCGGCATAGTTGACCTAAATAATAATTATGGAGAAGATCCTGATAAACTGGTGCTGTTCCATTGCGGAAACCTCCCCAGTTATTTTTTCAATGGGATTGCGATGGGGTTTCATGATATTTTAATGAAAACTATAGGAGTGTCAAATGCTTGCGGGACAGTAAACAGCCGACTAAAACCAGGCGAATTCACATTCGCAAGAATGTCTACGAATGATCTAAAAGGGGAAATATGCGGTTACATTGGTGAAGGATTAATAACAGATGAGGATGAAGATCCATTAAGTACTTTTGGATGTTACGGAGTGGCACACGTATTTAAACTGCAGTCCTTATTGACTGAGTTATGCAAAAAAGGCTTCGAACATCATTGCGCAATTAGTAGAAGCCAGGTGGCAGATGTTCTTGATGAAGCCTTACAAAATTATTTAGGTTGGAATATTTATTACCATAAATAATCATTTTTTTTAAATTTTGATCATTGAGAGACGTGAAGCTGATGCTTAAATTTGAAATTGATACTCCGGCTTTATTAATAGATCTAGATCTGATGGATAGAAACATAGAGACATTGGCCAAATTCTTTAAAGGAAAAAAAGGTAAAAGCTTCCGCCCTCACTTCAAAACTCCAAAGACTCCTATAATTGCATGGAAAGAAATTAGATCTGGCGCTAATGGAATATGTTGCCAGAAATTGGAGGCGGCGGAGGTACTAGTTGCAGCAGGAATTAATGACGTTTTAATCACAAATGAAGTTGTCGGAGATTATAAAATAAAAAAATTAATTGGATTGATTAAACACGCACCCAAACTCATGGTGTGTATTGATAATATTTTAAACGCAAGAGCCCTTTCAGAGGAGGCATTGAGAAAAGGCGTAAAGCTGGGAGTAATAGTAGACGTTAATGCAGGTCAGAATAGATGCGGCGTGGAACCAAACAAACCCACCGTTGAATTTACAAAAGAAATTCTTAGGCTTAAAGGACTGTATTTTAAGGGTATTCAAACTTATAATGGGTTGCTTCAACAGCTGGATCAATTAAAGGGTATGGAAGCGAAGATAGAAGGGTGTAAACTCTCCGACAAACTGACTGTTGAAACTAAAGAAGCTTTAGAAGACAATGGAATAAGTGTTGAAATTGTAACGGGTGCTGGAACTGGTACATATAAACTCCAATATAACGTATTGAGTGAAGTACAGCCAGGGTCATATCCCTTAATGGATTGGAAATATTATATTAGTGCCCCTGAATTCCACCGAGCTCTTACTATTCTAACTACAGTAATGAGCACACCTGCTAAAGACCGAGTGATAACAGATTCGGGATCGAAAGCTGCATCTACGGATGCAGGTCAACCTATTCTCAAGGATGTTAAAGGTGTAGAATTTCAAGTTGCAGGCGACGAACATGGGATGTTAACCTTAAAGAATCCTGATAAAGAGATAAAACTTGGCGATAAATTAGAATTGTTTCCAAGTCATTGTTGTACAACAATTAATCTTTACGATAAGTTTTATGGTATAAGAGACGAAGAAGTAGAAGTAATTTGGGATATAGTAGCAAGAGGGAAAAACAAATAAATCGTTGTCATCGACAGTATTTTTTTGGGATTAAAGTTAGTTACTTTTTTTGTTCTTAGGCTCTTCTCTTCCGTCCAAAATCTTTGAGCATTCTATAAGTGGTGTCCCATGTCAGTTCGGGATTATCAGTTGATCTCCAGTGGTACCACCCGCACAGGACGTCTGCCCCGTTCTCTGCCGCTAGTTTTCCCGCCTCGTAAATTTCGTGCTCTCGACCATAAGATGCATGAAAACCTTGTATCACGACCCACAGAAGCTTGTTACCCATATCACAAATTTTTCTATATGCTTTTGTCATTTCGCCAACCCAGTGAACGCCATTTTTATATTCAGGGCTCATCCAGTAGGGATCAGGTCCAAAGATGTCAAGGTTTTTTACTTTCACTATTTTTGAGTGAAAAGGCGCTTCTGGTCGAGACCCTACAACGCATGCTGTGGTTAGCCCCTTCGCTTTTGCTATGTCACATATAAGCGAGATGTATTCAACGAGTGATTCAGCCTGGAATTCAAGGTTTTCCTCATCTGTCTTTCCCGACATCTCTTTGCCCTTAACTTCCTTGAACTTCGTCATGCAGTGTTTACAAACACATGGGAACTCGAGAGGCTCATCGAAGCCCACGCCGTCCACGTCGTAGTTATCAAAAAGGTCCGTGTAAAATTTCTTTGTGTATTTAATGAAACTTGGATTGTTAACGCAGCACCTTTCTCTTATTCCTTCTATTTTAAAAATATAGGAATATAAGATTTCTGTTCCCACGAGATGCTGTTTCGTCGTAGCAGCGTCTGAAGGAAACTTTAACCATGTTTCAGGACGGGTAAGATGCCATGGATTGGGGAGGTAGGATCCAAACCTTCCTCCTGTACCTAGAGAAACCACAACTCTTAGACTATGATCATGAATTATTTTTACGGCGTTTTTAAAGATGGGCGAATCAATAAGTGGTTTTAACTCAGGCTCACTTACATATTCATAAATAACATCAGCACATCCAGAAATTTCCCTCACATCTTTTCTGAAGACTGGGTGAACCCATATTGGTATGCCACCAGGCTGAATGACCCAATTTTCTTTGACCATGTTAATCACAATATTTGGGGGTATAAAATTCCCCTATTATTTTTTTGGGTAGCATCTTTTAATATAAGCTTTAGCATCTCTGAGCTTATTAACTAATTAATATTTGGGCATTAATTGAGTGACTTGTGTAATCACTAATTTTATATATATAGCCCTCTATTGGATAGAATTTATAATTATTTATTTTGAATAAATCCATAACTAATCCATAGCCGATGAATCGTAAAAATGGCGAATAAGACAAACCGAATTAGGGATGCTATGAAATGCGAAGCATGAACCGATCCTCAAAGATGACTCATCGTGCGAGAATACTTGCTGTTTTACATGGAGAGGCAGCAGATAGTATACCATGGTTTCCTGACCTTTCATACTGGTATCAGGTCAATAATGCTTTACGACCATTGATGCAAGAGGCATTTCGATCTGGATATAGCTTGAATATCCCAATAACCTATTGGGACCAGGTAAATAGTGTAGCTAAAAGTGATGACCTTCTATCATGGCATAGAAAACTTGATGCAGGTATACCTATTCATCATGCAAATTTTTTTAAGGTAAAATTTAAAGACGTCAAATTCGATGTCTCAAAAAAAGGTTCTATTGTGATTGAAAAAATTACTACTCCAAAAGGAATGCTAGTATTAAAGGAAAAGAAAATATCAGAGTATGAATCTCCTTTCATAATAGAAAATCCAATCAAGTCTATCAAAGACTTTGAGGCATATGAGTATTTTTTGAAACATCGAGAGTTCATTCCGAATTTTAAGGCTGTAAAGAAAACATTGAAATGGTTTACCGATTTAGGGTTCCTTGACTTGGTTTTACCTAGATCTCCTCTCACTTGTTTATTGATAGATTTAATGGGCATCGCGAATGGCATAACAACTTTATTTACACATCCTGAGGAATGCGAGGGATTATTTGAGGCCATCGAGGAATTTGAAAGCGAATTATTCGAGATTGCAGGCGAATGCCCCGGCACTGTAGCGATTTTTGCCGACAACATTGATAACAGGATAGTGAGTCCAAAATTATATAAAAAATACATGTTACCGTACTACCAAAAGCGCTGCAAACAGCTACATGAACATGGAAAGATCATAGCATGCCATATGGATGGGCAACTTAGGGGCATCTTGCCATTGCTTAAAGAGACAGGAATTGATGTCTTGGATGGAACTACCCCCGCACCAATAGGTGATTTCACTCCAGAAGATCTTAAGGCTTCTATGACAAAAAAGATGATGGCTTGGTGTGGTCCCCCTGCGCCCCTATTTTGCGGTGATACCCCAATCGAGGAAATAAAATTATATACAAAGCGCATAGTTGAAATCTTAGGCGAAAATGTAATTTTGAACGTTGCTGCAGCAGTCTCGCCTGACGCAGACATAAAAAAGGTATTGGAACTCGGAAAAGAAATCACTGGGGGCTTATAATGACGTGATTTTAAAATATTAGTTAGACTTTTATAATAAAATTATAAACAAGAATATCAACGTCCCAAATTATATATTCCACTAAATGTCGCTTTCATGAAAAAAGATGATAGACATTATGCTACATTTCGTTAGCCTAATACTTACCTAAACCTACACAATGAGATTAATATTTTAAAAAAGGAGTATCAAACAATTATTCTTCCTTGCCTGATTACTCTTTTTATCATAAGCTTCCATCTCCCAATTCTGACTTCACCTTTCATGTCGACAAAGTGAAATTTCCCTTTCCTGAGCTTAAAAATGGCAATATCTGCACAAGTACCGATTCTTAAGGTTCCAATCATATTATTTTTGTCTATGACCTTAGCAGGTGTAAAGGTGCTGGCTTCAATAACTTCATCCAGAGACATACCTAACAGTAAAAGTTTTGACATCGTAGTCGGCAGATCGTAAACTGGTCCTTTAACATTCTCTACGTGAAGATCAGAACTTAGTGTATCAGGTACTATTCCTTGGCGTAAAGCATTTTCTGCTACTTCCCAATCAAAGCTTCTAGCACCATGCCCAAGGTCAAAAAAGACCCCTCGTTTTTTAGCATCGTAAAAGTCGGGTTGAATCTTTCCATCTGTGTCAATAAGACCGTCGTTTTGTTTCCGTAGACTGTGATAGAGATGAGTGACCACATCTCCCTTCTTTAGATACTTTAGGCATTCGGGCTGATGATGGTTCTCAGCCATAATGATGCATTTTGCTTCATCAGCAGCTTTTCGGGCAAGTGCCAGTCCTTCTACACCATGATGAGCCCATTTTATGCCGAGTATAACTTTTCTATTTTGGTTAATGATTTTACAGGTGCCTTCGGTGTTAATAAACATCATGTCTTGACCTGCAATTAGTTCCGGCCACTTCTGATTCGCTTTGGCAAACTCGATCATACCGAGAGACTCTATGTTTAAAAGTGCATAAATACGTGTTTTTGATGTATCTATTACGTACTTTTTAAACCCATTGAAATTAAGTTCCCCAGTTGATCCTGCATCTAGAACAGTAGTGCATCCTTTAGCTAGGCACGCGGTTTCCGGGTCAATTGCGAGATAAGTTATATTATTACTACAGTGAACGTGAAGGTCTATTAGTCCGGGGGTTACAATCATCCCGGAAGCATCTATAACATATTTAGCCATATCAACATTTATGCCCTTTCGCAGGTCAGCAATCCTTCCATGTGTAATAGCAATATCATTATGTTCATGAATTCCCTGCGAAGTATCAATTACAGTTCCATTTTTAACGACAATATCAAACTTGTTATTCATCATAAATCGTGCCTCATAGAATTCATACAATATACATAAACGAAACTCATGGATACTTAGAACTGTTGTCTTACGATGCTAATTTAAAATTATCTTTTTTTGTAATAGGACAGAAATAAATCGACATAATATAAATGCCATTTTGGTTAAGAAAGTGTGTTCGAATCTAGATGGCGAAAACCAATTTTCAGAAGGATGCTGACTATTGTATGTCTTAGGAGTATAAATGCGCCTATACGACATGTAACAGTGTTTGATATGCTAACACCCTTTCTCTTCAGCGTTTTAAGATTATTATAAACTTAGAAAATAAATGACGTAATATATGAATTGTTACTATTATAAGTGAAAAAATAAAAATGGTAAAAAATACAGCTCTTATCAAAAATGGAGGTAATTAAATGGAAATCGAAGAGAGAGAGGTCAGTGGATTCAATGTAAAGAGAGTAACCATAAATAACCTAATACTCGGTATTGCAACCGAAATAGGGCCAAGGATTTTATATCTTGCTGGTGATGAAAATCCAGATTTTAATTTATTCGGTGTTCTTCCAGAATTTGGCGTACAAACATCTGAGGGGTTAATGAGAATTTATGGTGGACACAGATTATGGAGTTCTCCTGAACAGATGCCACGATCTTATTCAAGGGATGATAATCCAGTAAAAGTAAAAGTTAATGGAGAAAGCATTACTGTTTATGGCAACCCAGAGAATGAAAATTCAATTCAGAAGAAGATTACTTTAAGGCCTTTTTCTGATAATGGCATTCAAGTTATTCATATAATCCAAAACATTGGAAGATGGCCAATACAGCTGAGCTGCTGGGCTCTTTCTCTAATGAGACAAAGTGGTTTCGCCATCATACCATTGAAACCATCAAAAGCGGATAAGGAAGGTCTTCTTCCAGACAGACACATATCACTTTGGCCGTATACCAATATTTCAGATAAGAGAATAAAATTTACGGAAGACTATATATTTGTCATACAAGACCCTAAACTCAAAAACCCAATTAAAATAGGCACCATGGCAAATCCGTCTTGGATAGCATATTGGGTTAACGGAATGATGTTCGTTAAAGTCTTTTCATGCGAGGACAGCGAGTATACAGACTTTGGATGCAACGTGGAAGTATATACAAACGCTGATATGCTTGAACTAGAAACATTAGGACCGTTAAAACTATTAAATCCATCAAAATGCATCCAACATACCGAGATATGGAAAGTTTTTAAGGTAGGTAAATTAACTCCTGATATATATGATATAAGGCAGAAATTATTAAAAAATGAAATGGATAAATTATATTGATTTTATTTGATTTAATAATTATAAAATTTTATCTATCATCATTTGACTTATTTTGAGTGCGAAAGGAATTACGCGATCATAGAATCGTTAGGAGTCGATTAAAGAATCCTCCCTGAAGATGCTGAGGGAAGAGTTGTCCACGAAAACGGGTAAATTTAATGATGTTTGAGACACGTCTGCCTAGAAAGTCTGTCCACATGAACTACGACCTCGAAAGCGACTACTGTGAAAAGGGTGTAGCCACGTAGCCAACGTATGCCAAGAACGACTTATTCAATGACGACTTGCCATTCTTTTCCTTCCCAGATCCCGTGCAGGTTGCAGAACGACCGGGCTCTCAACGTCGCCGTTTCGTTTAGAGTCACGTTTATGGTGACGACGTAGCCATCGCTGAGCTCAGGCGCGAACTCGACCCTCGAAACCAGACGTTCCCCAGCGTACAGCTCGACCCAGTTAATCCAGTGCCCCAGAGTGTTCGGGTGCTCGACGCCGTCGATTCCGCCGATTTTGACTTTTACTGCAAAAGGCTCCTTCGCCTTGACCCTTTCTGGCGCCGTGATTACTGGCACGTGCTTCTTCGCCATGTCCGTAAGGGTTTTCCAGTCCTTGGGTTTGTTCAATTCTGTCAACGAAAACTCTTTAACTTCGCTCAAAACATGTCCCTCT
>Ga0172366_10002009_pt1 | contig 15929 bp, 14 predicted proteins | sample LakKivSesite69cm_FD_114533 | JGI IMG/M metagenome (GOLD analysis project Ga0172366, IMG submission 114533) | Sediment microbial communities from Lake Kivu, Rwanda - Sediment site 69cm | ecosystem: Environmental > Aquatic > Freshwater > Lake > Sediment | place: Rwanda: Western Province, Lake... | reverse complement strand
GGTGTAAGTCCCAGCCCTGTGTGCACACATTTGAAGACAATCCCGTTTAACGGAGACTCCCTCCCATGATGAACCTGCAACAAACCTACGCAGGTGTAGATCCGATTCTGACTACACTTGCCCAAGGTTTCATGCTGCCGGCGACCAATATTGCGAACTTTATCGCTCCTGTCGTCGACACCCCTACTCGTGCTGGCCGCATTCTGCGTTTCGGCAAAGAACAGTTTGCCATCAACGACTTCCGTCGTGCGTATGGCACTAATATTCCCTACGTTCAATCACGTTATGATTCGGAGCCTTATGCTCTGGAGCAAGAAGTGGTTGCATGGGAACTGCCCGAAGAAGTCATCGAGAACGCCGGTGAAGGCCCCGCTCAGGTAGACCTGCGTGCGATTGAAACTCGCAACGCCATGTCCCGCCTGATGAACGCCTATGAGTACCAAGTATCTCAGGCCGTTACCGTTGTTCCTGGCTACAACCCTTACGAAGATCCCACCCCCGCTGCTGGTTCCCAGAATGGTCTGGGCTTCCTGAGCTGGACCACCTTCAGCACCGCCTACGGCGCCGCCGCTGGTCCTGCTGCTTGGTCCTCCGCCACCTCCAACCCGATCGAAGACGTTCTGAGCCTTAAGCGTTCGGTTGCCAACCAGATCGGTATTCGTCCCAACTCGATGGTTCTTGGAACCGCCGTGTTCGACCAGATGCTGACCAATCAAGCGATCCTTGAGCGTATCAAGTACACGACCGCTGATTCGATCGACACCGACATGCTCGCCCGTTACTTCGGTCTTGAGCGTGGTCTGCGTGTGGCTGAGGGTCGTTATCTGGCTGACGACGGCACCCTGCAGCCCGTGTTCCCTGAGAACGGCCTGCTGTTGTTCTACAGCCCCAATGGTCCTAGCGACAGCGTCATGCCTGCTGGCGGTGCCAACGCTGCTACCCCTGCTTTCGCTTACACCTATCAGCTGACCGGCACCCCTGCCGTTCGTCCTGAGTACTACATTCGTGAGCGTCGCGTGGTTCGCGCTGAAATCACCGTTGAGCGCATTGTTAACCTGGTCGGCCTCGGTGCTACAGGTGCTATCGGTTCGGGAGCTATGGTTACCGACATCCTGTCCTGACTAGGAAGGAATATAAGGAGGTGTTACCATGGCTATTCTTCGTCCATTAACAAAGGCGCAGTACGTTGTTTCGTTTACTGCCCTCGGAGGTCCGACTTTCACGGCGACCTTCACTACTTTTAGCGGAATCAATGATTCTTCCGATAGCAGCACCTACGCTAATGGGACAGGCAACCGTCTGTTCCACGTTGTTGGTCCTCGGACTGCGGATAACGTCACTCTTGGCGCCCCGTATGATCCGACGATCTTCAAATCTCTTGAGCAGTTCTGGTTGAATTACAACTGTAATCCAATCACAATCACAATCACTCCGACAAGCTGTGATGGTGATGGTGCGGCTGCTACAGGCGGACAGTATGTCTGCTACGAGTGCCAGTTCGTGAGCATCACGACTGCCGACGTTGATCGTGAGTCGGGTGATGTACAAACGATCGAGTGCGAGTATACCGTCAACTATTGGACTCGTACTTAATTACTGGAGTTTACTAAAAATAAATTCTGCTATAATGCTCTCAGAAATGGGAGCATTTTTTGTGCTTACTTACAAAGCCACAAACACTAAAACAGGCAGGTATTATATCGGGTCGGCAAAATCGTACTGTCACTATATGAACCGAGTAGGCAATCACCATATTCGTATAGATAAACGGCAGTTTTTGATAGACTTGCAGGCAGACCCAAAAGCATTTGTTTGGGAGATACTGCGAGAGGATGCTCTGGAGACCCGAGAATATGAGTATGCTCTACTACAAAAGCATGTCGGAGACCCGTTGTGCTACAACAAGTCAAAGTCCAATGGCAGTTTAGGACCTGGAATCGCTCCAAGGGGGACCGGGTGGACTCACCCCGAAGAAACCAAACAAAAAATGTCAGAGTCGGCATTCAAGACCAGTGAGATCAAATCAGAAACCATGACAAAAATGGTCACCTCCACTGAACCGTGCCCTCACTGCGGTAAACTAATGAACCCCGGAAACCTTACACAGCACCTACGCAGAGGCAAATGTAGGTAGGGTAAAACCATTAAAAGCATCCAATCCGAAAGGGATTCATGGCAAAGACTACGTTTAGTTCCGGAGTCATCGTCACTTCACAGTGGTTGAACGGGGCGCAGCAAATATACTTTGATGGTCAAGATCTGGATTGGCACTACCCCCCTTTGGGCATAAGCTCACTCGTTTTGTCTGGGCCAAACGGTCTTGATAATCGCTATGTAACTCTTGGCACGGATCAGCCCACAACAGCAGGTGGTCTCTACGTTTCCGGCACCCCGATCAGTGGCGCCAAAGTTGTAACGGGACCGTGGAGCTACGGTTACAATCCTCTGATTGTTGGTAATCCTGCAAACGTAATCGCCAACGCTCCTAAAAGTTTTACAACTAACGACAAATACGATAATGCTGGTGGAATCAGTCCTTCGACTGTGGCTCAACGTTGGGCGGCCCTAGCTTCAGAAGATTTGATTACGAAAAAGATTGCTGGGGAGTATATCGGAAGTTTGCTGGAGGATTTGGAAATTGATAATGGATATTACGCCGTGACAGCTGGCAACTGTGACAATTATGAAGGTACTGGCAACCCTGTGATTTGTCCCGTTCCGTAAGGAGGTAAATTGTGCCCAGATACTCGCCCCTCCCAGCCGTCAGCATTGATCCCCGGAACGAAGCACAAATCGCTCAGGAGGCAGCTCAAGTTGTATACGAGGCTTCGAATCAAACTCTAAATGACTTCTCTTCAGGTAACCCCCTTGCAGCTCTGATTCAAGGCCAAAGTTTCGCGCAAGGGGAGTTCCTGTTCTGGGCCAACCAGCTGCCCCAAGCTATCTTGATTGAGTGGCTCGGTCCCTTCCTCGGTGCCATGCGGCGCCTAGGCACAGCTGCGGTTGCCCAACTGCAAGTCACTATTTCTCCGAGCAACACTGACACAGTGATTCCGGAAGGGTCTGCCTTCACAACAAACGCCAATGTCACCAACGGTGAGTCCATCACGTTTGTCACCACAGAGCCGTACACCATTCCTGCAGGTCAGTTCACGATTTTAGTCACGGTCGCCTCTCAGTACGTCGGCAGCCAGTACAACTGCCCCGCTGGATCCATTACAACGGCTCCCGCAATCGACATTCCGGGCCTCACCGTCATCAATCTGCAACCTGCCGTCGGTGGCTCTGACGTTGAGACCTACGATGAAGTTCAAGAACGTTTCTTCACGCTCATCCGTCGCAAGAACCCCGTCAGTCAAGAAGACTGGCAAAGTTTCTTTGAAGATTTTTACGGGGTTGGCACATTGACTTCAGTTCAACCGAATCGCCCCAATCAGGGAACCTATAACTATCTTACCGACTATCTGCTTCCCAACGGACAAGTTTCATTCTTTGTTCTAGGGCCTGAAGGTATTGAGTTAACCGACGTGGAACTGCAGCGTGGACAAAACGCTGTCAACTATGCCGTGCCTGTTGAGAATCAAGGGCATCTGTATCCGTTCACTCTGAGTCAAGTTCAGTACGATATCACTTTGCAAGTCGACGCTAACAGTTCCTTGGACATCAACCTGCGTCAGTCTTCTCTTGATTTCCGAAATCGGTTGTTTGCTGTCTTGACCCCGGGAGTTGTATTTCCCGTAACCACCGACCCAACCGTCTCGGATGTAGATGCTGCTTTTTACAGCACCTTTGACGCACAGGATCGATTTGTCAATCCCCACATTCAAATCAGCGCCGCATACAACACCCCTCCATTCCTGACTCCGTCTGCGGCCACCTACACTCAAGTTTACACTTTTGAACCGACTGGTGACATTCTGAACGTGAATGATTTGGTTGAAACTACCCTTCCGATTCCAACTTACTACCCTGTCATTCAAGACTTCACACCATATTCAAACGCGAAGAAAGATCAAACGATTTACGGAAACTTGACCCTTCAACAGATCAAGAGACTACTTCCCGGTACCTACTTGAAAGGTCAGGTAGTGTACTGGGATCTTGCGGATGGCGGCGATGGGGAACTTCATGTTATTCTTGAAAACCTGACACTAGAGTCAAATCAAGTTGCCGTTATCAGTGCCTTAATCCCGAACAAAATATCTGCAGCTCAAATCCAAGTCCCCTGGGTTGTCGGCACCAACTACGTGGCAACAACTGGCACTTTGTACACACCGGACCTCGTTCAGTACGACTACGCAGCCAATGAGTTTATTCCTGACTCTATCTCCCCGGTCCCTATTATCAAGCGCCCGGGCACGTTTGTTTGGGTAGTTGCTCAAAACTTCACACTGCTACCCGCCACCAACACTCCCACGGGAGCTCAGGCAGCCACATTGCTGGGTTCTCCAGTCACTCCACAACTTCTCACTGTGGGCACTTCCTACGCAGCTGGCACCTGGGTCTACACCCCTCAGATTGGGTCTGGTCCAGACCCTGTCGCAGATCCCTACTACAACTACGTCGACATCACAAAAGGAGTCGTTAACAAATACGCCTACGTTGTGAAGTCCTTTGTTTACCAGCCGAATCAACAGACCATCAGCGAATACTTTAACGGTTTGGTTGAGCAAACCACACTGAAAGAGATCGTGGTCCAAAACAGCAACACCGGTCTTCCGATTGCCAAATACAATCCTCGCTTTCCAGCGGGGACTTACCTGGAATATCGCGAGAGTGTTGGTGCAGTACCGGAATACTATATCGCTGCGAGTTACTTCACCCCGACAAGCATAAACGCCTCAACGATGGTTGAGCAAGGTTTGATTGTGCCCTTGTATCTCAATAACAGTCAATACACTCAACTTGTTGCTCAACTTGCGGCAGCCAACACAGCCATTCAAACCCCTGTGAGAATGTTTACGTTCTTCCGTGGCGATCGAACTTTCTTCCGTCAAGGTTCCACCATCCTGTCTTACACAGCGACTTCGAGCGTGACACCTTTGTTTGAGTTCTACATCTACAAAGGCAACGGCACTTTCATTCTCACCGAGCAAGGTCAACCAGACGAGTTTCCGATTGCCAACTATATTCCATTCTTCAACCCTGCCTACGACACCTACGCAGAAGACACAATCCTGTCCGAAGATGGTCGCAATCTTTACCGTGTAATGCGTGCATTCACACCCAACGCCACAGTAACGAATTGGACAAATACAACGGTCGTCAACACTACTCGTATCGAAGAGTACGAAGGCAATCTGTTGCGCTACGTACGGAAATACGTCTGCGAAGAGGACATCCTTTCTCAGCTCGGTCGTGACATCTCTGCCATTAAACTCGGGATAGCACAAATCACAATGATTCCGAAAGACAGTGGTAGATTCACCAACTCGCAGAGCCAAAGTGTGTTTGTCTGGGAAAACACGGGCTCAGCCCAGGTCGCTCCTCAGTTATCCTGGTATAGTGGGACAACCTATCCCTACAATCCACCTCAGTATGAAGATGGGACGTTGAACCTATGAGCCAACTTCTGGTACCGATCAACGGAGGAGTTGACCAGATTATTACTGTTCCTCTAACACGTGGATCAACAACCGTTTCCCCTCAATACATCATTGCAAACAGCTTGCAACCTAGGCCAACTGAGTGGGTTATTGGTGGTCGTCCAATCTATCGTCGTCTCCCTGCAATCAGCGAGACGTACCAGATTGACTTTTTCAACATCGTCACGGCTCCAAACACGGCAGCGTTGGCGGAAGTTGAGGATATAGGTTACATCTATGTTCCTTGGACTGAAAACAGTGCGGGTCCAACGTCAATCGTTGTGAGTTCGTCGGAGTCTCAAAGAGACTTGTTGATTTGCGGTGGTCGCATCGTGTGGAAATACGGTGGCACTGACGTTTATCCTGCAATCCTCAACTTAGAGGATCTGCAAATTCGGTCCGGGCGTTATTATCTTGCATACGAACTTCTTTTCAATGATGACGTTCAGCAAAACCTCTACACAGTAGGGGATTACGCGCTCACCGGATTGCCTCTCACAATCACCTCATCCACTGACTCGGTTATCGGTTGGCGCCATCCAGCGGTCAATGCGTTTCTGAATACTTCAACTAATTTCTGGGCATCAAAAGACACTTACTTTCCCACTTACGCCCAACCTGCAGCCAGCTATTTGCAGTGGGGGAGTACTCTAGGTCAAGCCTATTCCCAAGTGATTTTGCGCTGCCCACCGGAAACTGCTTATACTGCAACTGCTTCTTTTTACTACGTTACTACAAGTGGATTGGAGCAGTTTCAAGGAACTGTGAGCCCTTCGGTTGACACGATTGGGCAGTATTACCAATTCAACTTCACCCCTATTTTCAACAACGGTTGGAAGGTAGTTTGGTCGAACACGGATGTGGCGATTCAAAGCGTCACCGTGACGGGTGCGATCACTCTAGAAAAGAAGTCAGCCGCCCCATCAACTCGTGCCGCGCTAGTGATGTATCCTACAGAAAGACCGCCCGCGAGCGCAACTTATTGCCCCCTGGCGTACGTCGAAGTGGACAACGCTTTCAAAGTGACCAGTATCGAGGACATCCGGTATGTAATCCGTCGTGACTACGTTCCTGTGGCCGACTGGCTGACAAGATTCTTTGATGACAGGTTGATTAATTTGTACGAGCAAGTGAAGCAGTACCCCCGGTTCTGGATGAGTCCCCCGTCCTGCATGAAGCAGGAGTACCTGGATTTGGCCGACAAAAACATTGTAATTTCGTAAAATGACTTTCGAGACTGCCACATTCAACTCCAAAGAGTTTGAGTTGCGGAACTTTACGGATCCGTACTTGAGCCCTGAGCAGGCAACTGACGTTGCTCTGGTGGAGTCTCGCGTCAACGGTCAACTGGACTTTCTGGCTCAGATGCTGGGTTGGAACGGCCCAAACTACTGGGGTAATCTCCCTGAAACACCCAACCAGAAAAGGCAACTTCTGAGTGGAAGTTTTGGTGTCTACAACGGTTTCTTCATTCCGCGCATATACGAGATTCGCAACTGGGACAACACCATTGTCATCGACCGACTTCCCTTTGTTCGTCCCGGTCAACAGGTTTATGCTGAGAAGATCATTCTTGGGAACGACACTTACTCGATTGAGAGTCTGAGTGTCGAGGGGGACTATTATATTGTCAATTTTGGAACCCTTCCTCAAAGTTTTTACGATCAGATCGCCGCAAACGAGCAGCTCAAAGTATTCATTCCCACTCTTCAGCCAGCCCCGTTCTATCGAGGTGAAGTTGGTTTCTCTGGCGATGCTGCGTTTCTTGTAGCTTCAGACGGAACCGATCTGCAACTGTATCCTTTCTACGACACGGACAAAAAGTTTCAGTATCTGACTCTTTCCATCTTTGCCGATTCTGTCTACTACTTCGATCAACCCGTATACATCAAATACAACCTTTCCAACCCAACTCCAGACGTACTTCCGGAGTACGATGCGGAGCGGGAGTTGTGGTTTCTGAGAGTTCCTCAGTCGGTTGTTGCAAATACGCCCGCCATCACGTCGTTTTTCTGCTGGGACTACTCTGATTCCACCACTTTGACAACGGTTTCCACTCCCGTTGTGGTGCTCTACTGGCAGAACAACTCGGACTGGAACTCGCTGAGTGTCGTTGAAAACTTTACAGGAGCCTGGGGCAATAAAGGTGGCCCACTGCCGTTCAACCTTGCTTTCGATAGTCTGTCAATTCACGGTGTCTCAGAGGAGAATTCTCTGATCGTTGCCCCGATTCAGCGATCAATCAGTTACAACTCCTTGATGACTGAGATCTACTCTCAGCTCACACCGTATGATATCAGTGCTCCCGGAAACCCGAAGCCAGGGGACCTATGGTGGAATCCTTCCACTGGAGCTCTAACTGTCTGGTACGCCCCGCAGAACGAAGAGTGTGCTATTTGGGTTGAGATTGATTATCGTCAGCCACCAGAGGAAAAAATAGTTCCGACCCTGGTGTTTCCGACTGTCGCAGCCTTTACTGCTGCGGCTCCCACCGTTCCCCAGGGAATAATTGTTCAAATCCTTGATGCCAACGGACTAACTACGGGAATGGATATTCTAGGGCTGATCGGAATTATTACAACCTCGCCATCCGTGATTCTCTACAAAGTTGAAATCGATGGTGCAGACTACTGGCAAACAAGTCAGTTTACTTTTGCGAATGTTGCCGATTTCTTCCCGGTTGCCAATGTTCTGCCCACCCAAGTTCCTTGTGTCATTTCCAATGCTCAGGGTCTTGACCCCGCATTACCTCCGTTTGAGATCACCAATCTTTCCTTTGAGATTACGCAACCAATTCCAGCTGTTTTGACAAAAGTCTACACTGGTGACACCTGGATTATATCCCCTGACTCCATTCTTCGGTACATCTCCCAATCTGCCCTATTTGGATACGAGAACCAGGGAGAAATGTGGTGGGACTATGACAACCCCGTTTACGCAACTCGTGCTGCCTCCATTTACATTCAGAGTGCCTGGGTTTCTGTTAATTCCCACCCCCTAAGCGGTCCACCTGTTTACTTCTTCAACAGCAGCGTATTAAAGTTTTACAGTGATGGTGTGCTTATTCAACAAGGATTGGACTATCTGACAAACGACTATATTCTTCGGGTAACTTTCAATGCGACAACGGAAAATTACGACGTTGTTTACACACCAATAACACTTCTCGGTAAAACGCAACTTCCTGTGATTGAAATTTCGGACTCTCTGGAAGGCACGTATCGGGAGAACATCTCGGAGTTAGTTTTCGGCGGCATACAATATAAGCTGACACCCAACGTTGCAGATAGCGAAGTCCCCCTTAGACTGTGGAAAACGCAAGACCTTCAAGACGTTGGCATAGTGGCTCATCTGGTAGAAGACAACTACATTAACCCTCTTATCGCCGATCAGAATAACGGTCCGGGTCTGGTCAACTGGGAGAAGTACTTTATTCGTCTGCCTCTTGACTACGAACGAAACGGATCCAACTGGCAAAAGACGACCCTGATTTGTCAAGACTTTGGTTACTGGGGAACCACAACCGATCCTGAGAGAATGCAATGCCCACCGGAAGACAACACTCCTGCCATCTACGAAGAGTTGTGCCTGTTTGGGGATGAGACACCTAACGACTATACATACGTGTACTGCGAACCGTATTTGTACTCTAATATCGCTTTCTTCACAGGGTACGAGGTAGCCGATTACAGTAATGCGGGTTTCTTTCCGGCAAATGAAGTTCCGTTTGACGACTATGACGAAGCTGTTTTGATTGAATACGCACCCTTGCACAACCGGCGTGCCGACGTATCTTCTCCTGTTGGACTCGGTTACGGCGACTGGGAAGGGGTCTACACCAATGTGAATGCTTGCCTGCCCCTCTCAGGGTTCTTCGTTAACGACGTTCAAGACGGATCACTTGACCCTGTGGCAGCCCCAATCTGGGATGCGAGCATCTACAAACTTGCGCCAACTTGCGAGAACAATCCCGAGTCTTACTCGGTCGACACCAATCACTACAAAATCGGCTACTGCTATTTCGTTGCCGATGCGTCTGCTGCCGAAGATGGTTTCTTTGATATTACTCAACCAGCATCTTGGAGGGAACCCGAACCCCAGTCCCAATCACTATACCTGCTTCCTAGGTAGTTTTCCAGATCCTGCCGGGTTGCCACCCTTCTCCCGGATTCTCCCGGGTAAATACAACTTTGCCAAAAATGTTTACATAAAATTTTCTCCCGAAGTTCCACGAGTTCTCTCCCCTTTGTCCGTATCCGGGGTGGTTCTTTCCGGATTTTGATTTACTGATGTTTTTTCGGTGCGTTTGCGATTTTGGTTTACCCCTGGCTGCCTCACTTTTCTTTTGTTTTACTTCGGGGGTATCTTTTCTACCCGTCAGGGATTCACTAATCTTTTGCCGGGTTTGTTCGTCTCGAGGTTTGCCAATCTTTGTGTTTGCTAATTTTTGTGCGATTTCAGGATTTTTCATCGGGTTCGATTCTCCCTCCATGTCGGGTCGGGGTCTTCCGGTTGCTGCTTGAGATATTTTTTGTTTTGTATCTTCACTCATGATCCACCCTGCCGTTCCGTGTCCTCCGCAAGTTCGGTTTACTAAACAACCGGTTCCTAAATCTATCCGTCCTAAAACATAGATCATGTAAACCTCGTGTTTGAAAGATTCTTCCTCCGTCAAACCTCGTTTCAAAAAGATTCGTTTTTCCTTCGGGGGTAAACCACATTCGTGGGGTGCATCGATTCTGTTTCCGCAACCTTTACCAATATAGTAAGGTTTGTTATTTTCGTCGAGGTAACAGTAAGTGAAAAATTCCACGGCAAGTATCCTTTCTTGTAATGATTATAGTTTTACCCTGAAAGGGTAAACCGGGTAAAACCACATAGTTCAAGCCACCGTTATGACAACTAGAAAGAGAACACCTTCGAGTGGTTTCTCTTCGGTCGAGAAGACTGAGGACGAGAAGTTCGTGGACGCGATAGTAGATGAGATCTTGGAAGAGGTGGCAGCGGCTGAGGAATTTGTAAAAGAAGCAACTCCCGAGCCCGCGCCGGAACCCGTTCCTGCTCCTGCACCCAAGGCAAAAGTCAAAACCGCCCCCAAAGAAGAAACTCCGGTTCATAAAAATCCTGAGCCCAATCAAACTGTTTCTACACGCCCCCGTCGAAATATTCCCCGTTTCTCCAGGTGAGTAGTAAATGAAACTAAAGGGAAGAACATTACCTCTGATTCAACAAATCGCGGCCATGCAACAGGCCTCGGAAGCCACCATGAGGTATGCTGGCCTTCCCCGAGGAACTGTTCGTGGCACCATTGTTGACATAAACGACCCGGAAGAGCGGGCTCGTGTCAAGGTTATCTTTGACGATTTCAACTCTGATATTCCCGAGGTGCAGAATGCCGGGGACTCGTCCAAAGAAAGGATTATCAGTGGCGAAAACCAAATATCCCATTGGATCGACGTTTCCCCCTCATTTCAAGGCAAACAACCTGCGGGCCTCGTTGGAAAACGTGTCAACATCTCCGTTTCTAACGGACAATATCAGTATGCTGTCCTTGGGGATGTACTATATGACCCTCAAATTCTAACAAGCAAGGCTGGCAAAAAACTAACCGAGCCGGATAACAGCCCGATGACCCGTCTGCCGTGTTATGAAAGCGGGCAGCTGCCACCGGCTTCTAAAGAAAACGTTGGTTGCACTGTGGTGGAATGTGGGGGACCGCTGCAGTCAGATTGGCTGTGTGTTTGCCTCATGCGCAATGGGCAATACTACTGGGTTCGGCACATCGACGCCTCCCACGGACACGCAGGTCAAAACGATAGCTCGCAACCTCCAGATAACGAGGTGGATAGTGAAAAACCCGTCAACAATTCTTCTATATGGGATTACACATTTCCAACAACTGCTGGACCTATGACAAAATACTCAAATTATGGCGATGCGCCACGTCCAAATCCTTTCGGCGATCAAGCCACTTGGATCGGAGGAGCGCAGTGAACTATCCCGACCCAAACTATGCTCCTCCCCCTAACTACGATGTAGAGTCCGGCACTAATTGTGAAAATGCAAAGCCTTACCGATATTGGAAGGGAGCATTTTTTTGTGAAGATGTTACAATCGCAACTAATCTCACAATTGATCAGAACTTACTGGCAAATACCGGCACCGTAGGTCAAACGGAAATGCGTCAAGACGCGACAATCGTTCGCGTTCCCCTTTTTGTTGAAGGGGATACAGTTGTGCGAGGATATGTCTCGGTATCTAATCTCCAAGTACAGGAAATTGAGTTCAAGGCAATTCGACTCCCTCCCTTTGACAATTACTACGTCTTAGCCGCTTACATTCCCTCTTAAAATGGCAATTCGTAGACCTAGCATTTACTCACCCACCTGGGTTTTTCAGGATTTCCCGTATCTTCCTGCAGATATGCCGGGGGCAGAAGAACTGCGATTCCTACTGGTGAAGTGGGACGGCGCAGTTTACGATAAACAGTCTCAGACTTACGATTATAGCAATCCACCTTACCCTGACGACGAGCAGCGCGGCGGAAACATTGTTTGTCGCGTTGACTACTCCGTGCAGGGGAAACTGATTACAATCAATAACTGGGAAGTGGGTTGGAGAGATGAATGGCCGTTGAGATTAGCTGTAAACTATATCGCAAACTGTTTGTATAATCCCGAGAAAGACTACGTTGTCCGCGTTCAAAAGACTCCGATTGACATCGCATTCTGGCAGTCGGAGAATTTTGTTCCCACTGACAACCTCTACGACTACTTTAGTCTTGACCCTGTAATCCAGGGTGAACCCCCGTCGTATCTGATTTTTAATCCCAGAAACTAACCAGTTTCCGGGTAAAACCATTTATCTGGACTAAGTTGCCCCGTGACGATTCCTAAGATTAAGGAGATAACGGTTCCCACCTCGATGTCGGTGATCCTGTGGTTCGACTCACCGCTGGACACAAATGTTATCGTGCCGGTGGAATCTTTCACCGTCAACTACGGGCAGTACGGCGTATCGACAATAAACTATTCTTCCGACACCATGATCACCCTGGGGATCGACAGTGCACTGTCTCCCTGGGACGAGGTATTCGTCTCGTACGAGCCTCCGCTTGAGCTTGGTCGCTGCTTGAGGGGTCCTGTTCCCCCGACCGCCAACGACGTGGTCCGGAAACGGAATGCAGTGCGTGCGTTTTACCGAGTCCCCGCTCGGAACATGACAGCGCCTGACGAGACGACCGACGGAACACGGGTTCAGGCAAACCTGGGTCAAACAATCGGCGGTTACGGTTTCCCATACCAAAACCGCTCGGGGGTAATGACCGAGCACAAGACGGATCCCCGCTCGGCTTCTCCGGACGACTTCATCGTAGCCTATGGTTTGAAAGAAGCCATTCAGCTCACAAACATCGACGATGCCGCTGCAACAAGTGTCAATGTGGCCAAGCTGCGAATGGCCATTCAAGACGCCAATAGCTTGATCGACAGCTATATTGAACAGAGTGGCAAAGCGGGCATGGTGCTCATCACCAGCAATCGCCGCCGTACCGCTCTCATCATCTCCAGGTACTATCTTGACACGGTTCGCCGCCGCGAAGACGTCAAGTCTGATTATGAAACTGCACTGAAGCAACTCGCCGCAGAAATGGCGATGACTGCCATTCGTGCAGGCAACGGTGACAGCGCGATTGATACTCCTGCTGGAATCATGCGTTCTTGGCGCATTCCCCAGCGTTACAACATGGTGTCTGGCAAAGGACTTTCAGGATTTACAACCGATACCGCAGGAGACCAAGCACCTGACTATAGACAGGGATTTGGTTCAATCGGTCAAAATGACATTTTTCCAAACTGGATCACTCCGGGGAACTATCAAGATCTGACCGGCGGAACTCCTCAAATTACCGAACCAACCGATGCTGGTGGAATAACTTACGATACTGGTGGGTGGACTAACTAAGGGTAAAAGCCAATTGATGTAAGACTCAACACAATGAGTTACTCCTTCCCCCCTAGTCCAACGGTGGGGCAGACATATACCTATAATGGTAGGACCTGGAAATGGAACGGCGTCCAGTGGACGGCAGTTGCAGTATCCTCTCCAACATCTGCACCCGTCTATGTAAGTGCCTCACCGCCGCCGAATCCAATCAACGGATCGCTTTGGTACGATTGCAATAATTCAAACCTGAACATCTGGTACACTGACCTAAACGGGGGACAGTGGGTCTCCGTTGTGCCTTATCCTCAAGATACCATCACACAACAGGGTGGTGTGTTTGAGGGACCCATTTACGCACAATACCTTATTCCGAACAATCCCGCTGCTTTTATCACAGTGGAGTGGTTCAATGACCACCTCGTAGGTTACCTTGATGAAGAGGGATATGTGAGGGAAGGGAACGGCATTAACATTGATGGCAATGGCCAAGTTGTAAGTATTGACTCCGGACTTATCGTTTAACGCCATGACAGTAACCGTTCAAAATCTTCGCACTTTTGTCTCGGGTACAGAACCCGACACCCTTCTGGCGGGGCAACTGTGCTTTAACGTTGTTGACAAAGTCGTCTATGTTGGTGATGGCTCTGCCTACAAAACTTCCTTTGATGGCTCATTCGTCGCTGGCATTCCCGGTAGCGGTTGGTATGCGATGCCAATGTCGTTTAACGCATTGGATAACTTCTTTCTCGCCAACCCCACTTTCTACGGCGACATTCCCACTGACAACCAAGTCCTGACCTGGAGCACGTCGCTCGGTCATCCCATTTGGTCTTCAGGTGGTGGCGCAAGCGGTCAAGTTTACCAAGTAACTAACAACCAAGTCGCCGTTGCGCCTGGCATCACCGTAAGTGAAAAAATTATCAATGCCACTGGCGTAGCATCTCCTGACGAAGGAGACATTACTATCGTTACAGGTCAACCTGGCGAAATTTATCAGGGTCTCTACGTCTTCACGACGGAGTGGGTGCGGGTGGCGTCTTATGCCAACCCAACCGCTGCGCAAGTTGTTTACAATAACTCCACTAGTGGTCTTCCCGCTATAAATGTCCAGCAAGCGGTTGATGAACTAAACACCGACGTTATCGGTGCTACAGCCATTGCGAACACAGCAAACGCTACCGCACTCGCTGCACAGGCCGTAGCACTCGCCGCTCTGCCGAAGGCAGGTGGCACGATGACTGGCGCCATCACATTTGCCGCTGGTCAGACTTTCCCCATCGCAGGCATTCAGATTGCCTCGGCATCCCAGTTGGGTGTGGTTCAAGGAAGCTTAGAAGTGCTCATCTCGCCTGCAGGCGTAATGACCGTGCGCACAGCTACCACAGGTCAATCGGGTATTGTTCAACTGAATGACACCACTACCTCTACCTCTACTACTCTTGCCCTAACTGCTGCCCAGGGCAAAAACCTGCAGGACCAAATCAACGCCCTTGGACTCGCAGGCAACGTCACACTGGCGGGCACCCTGAACTCTGCCACAGGCAACCTGGACTCGGTTACTACCGACGGTGTTGCCGCTGGTTTTGTCAACGGTTCTCCTCTGCCATCCCCCGCTCCGGGCAACGTAGATTATTACGTTATCGTTACCGTGCCCGCCAGCTACAGCCCCCCCGGTGGTGGTGGTCCTTACGCCACTGCAAACGGTGACTGGTTCCTTTCCAACGGAACCGTCTATCAGTTTCTAGGAGTGGGCGACCGCCCTGCTTATGCAAGTACATCAAGTGCCGGTGTGATTCAGCTTGCCACGAATGCTGACACGCAGGCAGGTTTGAATGCCATCCTGGGGGTTACTCCTGCTTCTCTGCAGTCCAAAATTTCCGACGTAACCAACCTCACCTCTAGCACAACTATTGCCTCCAGCACCGCCGTTAAGTCCGCTTACGACCTTGCTAACAATGCTTTCACCACACGCCTTCCTTTGGCGGGTGGCACGATGACTGGCGCCATCACATTTGTCGCTGGGCAACTATTCCCTGTTACGGGCATCCAAGACGCAACCACCGCACAGAAAGGTGTGGTGCAAGTCGGAAGCAACATCGGTGTTGTCGGTGGCGTTATCAGTGTGAATCAGGCGTCGGTTAGCGGTCTGGGAGTTGTGCAAATCGGCAACAATATCGACATTGACATTTCTGGTGTCATTAGCGTTGCTCTTGCTACAACCACTAATGTGGGTGTTGTTCAGGCAGGAACAAACGTTAATGTTGACCCCTCTGGCGTCATCAGCATTAATAATGCGAGCACTGCTCAGTCCGGGGTTGTCCAACTGAATGACACTGTGGCGTCAACCTCCACAACGGAGGCACTAACTGCTAACCAAGGTAAGCAGCTTCAGGACCAAAT
>Ga0172366_10002008_pt1 | contig 15931 bp, 17 predicted proteins | sample LakKivSesite69cm_FD_114533 | JGI IMG/M metagenome (GOLD analysis project Ga0172366, IMG submission 114533) | Sediment microbial communities from Lake Kivu, Rwanda - Sediment site 69cm | ecosystem: Environmental > Aquatic > Freshwater > Lake > Sediment | place: Rwanda: Western Province, Lake... | reverse complement strand
GCTTGAAACAGCTTTTGCGAGCAAGAGCTTGTAGATATTTTTCCTTACTTCCATTTCCTTCTTTTTGTTTAGTGGCCAATTCTTGTTGTCACTCAGAAGATTAAGCACATTTTTTGAAAGCGTAACTATATCGTTCGAAACTTTGCTTTCCTTTAGTGTCCAATAAATCGTGAACTCATCTTTGCTTAACTTGTACTGATTTCTCTCAGCTTCAGATTGAGTTATTTCTTTTATTATTCTTATTAGCTCGTTGAGAGTTTCAACACTTCTTGTCTGTTTTTCTTGGAATCTTCTTATGATTTCTTCAGCCCTGTCTCCGAGTCTATACAGATAAGGCTCTTGTTTTGCAGCTTTCTGGACATGGATTATTATACTTCTGTAAAGGTTGACTATCTTGGTTTTTTCAGGAACTTTTTCTCTTTCGATTCTTTCGAGTATTTTCTCATCAATCTTGTATAGGGGTAGACTGTCAACCATTGCGTCAAGATCTACATGCTTGCGGACGAGTTCTTTCGTCTTATTCTTGAGATCTCTGTATACGTCTACCTCTCTTGGTCTGAACATGTTTTGAACTATTTTGTAAAGTTGAGCTAGCTGCTTGTATGGTTCTAAGTAATCTCTTAAGAAAACGTCAGGCTGAAGAATCTCGAATATGTCTTCAATTTGTTTGAAAAGTTTGAAGAATTTCTCTCTTTCATTTAGGTCGACAAATCTCTCTGAAATTGTGCTTAACGTTTTGTCATCTATTCCTTTTGATATTATAGCCAGATATTGCTCTGCATTTTCCATGAGTTCAACGAACTTGTCTTTCAACACGGATAAGTCTGTAAGAGCACCCTCAACTGTTGCTGAGTCGAAACTTAAGGCTCTCTTCAGGTTTTCGAGAATTCCGATGAAGTCAACTATCAGACCGGCTTTCTTCTTTTCTCCCTCTTCGTCACTGAGTGGCCTGTTGACTCTTGCTATTGCTTGTAAGAGCGTATGATCTTTGAGTGGTTTGTCTAGGTACATACAATATAGGATAGGCGCGTCAAAACCTGTCAGGAGTTTTTGAGTTACTATCAGTATCTTAGGCAGCTTGTTAGCAGCCCTGAAACTCTTTCGAACATTCGTTTCTTCTTCCTCAGAAATGTGAAATTCTTTTAGAAGTTGGCTATCTTTCTGGTCTTGTGTGAAGACAACTCTTGAATATTCTGGGTTCAAATATTTGTCTAAGGCTTGCTTGTAGAGAGCACAGCCTTCTCTATCAACTGCAACAATGAACGCTTTCAAACCTAAAGGCTCGACGAATTTTGTATAATGCTCTGCAATGTACTTCGCGATAGCATCAACTCTTTTCTCTGCTTTTAAGAAGTTCTTTAACTTTACAGCCTTGTCAAGGATTTTGTCCAACTCTTCTATGCTTGCTACTCCTTCTTTTTCAACTAACTCAAAGAATTCTTTTTCCAAAAGTTCCTTGTTCACTCTGAGTTCCTGTGGCGCCAGCGAATAATAAAGCGGAACAGTCGTTCCATCTTCTATGGATTCTTTGATGGAGTACTTGTCTAGATATCCCTGAGGATCATGCATACCAAAGAGTCTGAACGTGCCTTTTCCTATGTTGCTCTTATCGATTGGCGTGCCTGTGAACCCAAAGTAATAAGCGTTAGGCAGAGCAGCACGCATGTATGTGGCGAGGTTTCCTTCTTGTGACCTGTGTGCCTCATCTATCAGAATTATAATGTTCTTTCTCAGGTTGATGTTCTTTTTCATTCCTTCAAACTTTTGTATCGTAGTTACTATTAACCCTCTGAAATCGCTTCTGAGTAAATCCCTTAGATGTTCTCCTTTTTGAGCGATAACGAGATTTGGAAATCCGTAATAAATTAAATTGTCTCTTGCTTGTTTTTCAAGTTCAATTCTATCAACGACTATAATCATGGTAGGATTTTCTAGCTGCCTTTGCTTCCTCAATCGATGCGCTGCGACAATCATCGTTAGAGTTTTTCCAGATCCTTGAGTGTGCCAGATCAAACCAGAATCTAGTTTTTCTTCGATAACTCTCTTGAATATCTTTTCTACTCCTCTCATTTGATGCTGATCAAGAACAAACTTATACAGCTCTTCATCTTTTGTAAAGAAAACTGTGTAGTCTTCAATTATGCGTAGGATTCTATCTTTCTGAAAGAAATCTTTGGTTAGCTTTTCTAGGTTTACTTCCTCTTTCAGTTTCCATCTGTGAAGATTTCTTTTGTTCAGATCCCATGTTGGACCGAACATTAGTCTTGTTCCATCGCTTAATGCGGAGAACTGTATTGCTTTCATTAGCTCTGGTATTTCTTCATGATAACGTTTGATTTGAGCATAAGCTTCTTCGAGAGGATCTTCTACCGCTGGAGATTTTGTTTCAATGGCGATGAGAGGAATACCATTGATGAACAAAGTTATGTCTGTTCTGTCAGTCTTCAAATCTGAGAATTCGAATTCTTTTGTTACATGATAATCGTTGTTTTTTGGATTGTCGAAATCTATCAGCTTTACGTTGAGTTCTCTTTTTTCTTTGTCTACGTAGATTGTCCTTTCTCCTCTGAGGTATTGCAGAAAGTCTTGATTACCTTTTATGTTTGCTCGAATGTTTTTCAGAGCTTTGATTACCTCTTCAGCTTGTTCATCAGTCTCAATTACGTCTTTGTTAAGTTCTTTGAACTTCTTTCTTAGAATGGGTAAAAGGAAAAGTTCGAAATTACTGCCTCTTAGTTCCATGCATTCTGATGGTTCTAGATAACTCCAGCTTATCTCTTTCAGATATTTGATTATGGGATCGCGTACAGCCTTGAACTCAATTGACATCAGAAACACCTAAGTCTAAATCTTTAACTCTAATTTCTCCAGTCATTAGCCTATTGAGCATTGTTTTGAAAAGCCGTTGAAGCATGGATTTTCTTTTTTCTTCAGCTTCAATTTTCTTATCCACCGAGAGCAAAGTTTCAGCAATTGCTTGTTGCTCAGTTATTGTTGGAAGAGAAATGACTAAAGTTCTTAGCCTTGTTGCACTGATATTTGACTGACCAACCGCTCTAGTGGCAAGACCTTTCAACCTACGTTGCGTTTCATTCCAATTAAGATAATAACCTATGAATTGAGGCAAGACTTTCTCATTCATTACTTTTAGTCTTATTAAATAAGATGCAAAGACAAAGTCGTCGTCCATATCAAAAAGAGCTGTCTTGCCAACTAAATCAATACTATTAGTTCTGTTAAAAAGTATATCACCCTTCACCAATCTGAAATGTTGAAAAATCTTATCATCAAGATTGACATATTGCAAATCATCCGTAAGGATACGACCATTCTCAAGATTGTTCATACGTATTATGGAATAACGACCTAGTTTTTCCCCTTTGATTGACAGCCCATATTGAGCCAAGGTAATGACTTCATTGAGTTCAACAGTTTCCCAATTCTTCGAGATTCTTCCTAACATGCTATTCTTAAGCTCTGTATGTCTTACTCCTTCTGTGAAGAGCTTTTGCATGAGTGATTTCTTCAAGTTTCTAGTTGTTTCAATAATCTTGTCCTGTTGTTCTATTGCTTGCTGGATTTTTGAGAGAATAGAACCAATTCTCTGTTGCTCTGGAAGGGAAGGAAGTACAACTAGAAGATTGTCAACAAGTCCTTTGTTTATGTGCGGCTGAGCAGCTCCATATTTCAGCTCAAGGACTTTATCACGTAAGAAAATTAGATGATAAAAAAGATACTCTGGAATAAAATTATTGTTTGGAAGTATTCCCACCACCGATTGATTCGTTGAACATTCTAATTCAAGAAATCCAACCTTTCCAGTAGTTGCCCCCGTTAATGCAATCAGTACAGTCTTTTTAGGCAAAATTTTTGCCACACTATTTTCCAGCCCTAATTTCGTAATGTATTTTGTGGCTTCTCTGATCCTATTGTCCTTCAGCGCACCCGAATTTATCCAAGGAATATTTCCATCCCAGTATTCTTTTTTGAATGTTGACGGAGTCCCGCCTGCCTTAGTTTTTGTTAAGTCTGATATCTTCGTAACTTCCCAATCTTCTGGAATAAACCCTATTTCAGTTTCTTTGAACACATCTTTGTTTTCAGCCTTGGTTTGCATTTAGATATCCTCCTAACCCCAATTTCCTCAAAATCGAATCAAGCTCTCTGTCTATTGCTCTTCTCTCTTCTTCTACTTGAGCAAGTTCAACCAAGCACTCATCTATTGGCATCAATTCCTCTTCAGAATCTATTGCTACGTATCTCGATGGGCTTAGATTGTAATCGTTCCTTACAGCTTCTTCAATTTTTATTATTTTGCTGAACTTGTCGACTTCTTTCCAATTTTCATAAGCGTCAACAATTTTATTGATGCCCTCATCCGTTAGGTAATTCTTTGGTCTCTCCTTGACAAATTCCTTAGAAGCGTTAATCAAAATTATTTCGCCTTTATGCTTCTTGTTTTTGTTTATCACAATAATGTTACCTGGCGCAGTAGTGTTGTAGAATAGATTTTCTGGTAAAAGTATCACAGCCTCAAGATAATCGTTATTTATGAATTTCTTTCTGATCTCTTTCTCCTTGTCACTTCCCTGTTTTCCACTACCCCTCGAAACTGTTCCGGTATCTATGACAACTACAAGCTTACCTTGGTCCTTAAGAGAAGAGAACATGTGTTGAATCCATCCCCAATCTGCTGTATTGTTTGGCGGTGTCCCTAGAAGAAACCTATTGTAAGGATCGCTCTCGTAGAATTCAGTATTATACTCTTTCTGATTCCACATTGGATTTGCCGTCACTTTTTTGGATTTTTTAATCGTTCCAGCTTCCAGAAACTTCGGATTCTTGAGTGTATCACCTACTTTTATCTCGCCTTCCATGTCATGAATAATCATGTTCATCTTAGCCATGGCATAGGTGACTGGGTTAATTTCTTGACCATAGAGTTGAAGAGGAACCTCAATCACTCCTTTGGTCTTCTCCTTCAAAACTAGCTGACATTTTATTAGAAGACCACCCGAACCGCATGCCGGATCATATATTTCTTCTCCTTGTTTAGGATCAACAAGTTTAGCCATTAACCAAGCTACTTCTTTAGGAGTATAGAATTCTCCAGCACTCTGACCAGATCCTTCAGCAAACTTTCTAAGCAAATACTCATAGGCTCTGCCTAGAATGTCTGGCTCAACATCTTCTAAACCAAGTCTATGCCTGCTCAAGATTTCAATAAGCGCGCTAAGTCTCCCATCATCGACTATCCTCTCGCCGCTAATAGTTGCGTTAAAATCCACTACATCAATAACTCCTTGAAGTTTTGGGTTTTCTTTTGCAATCTGTCTTAATGCTCTGGTCAATTCTTCTCCAAGATTTTTGGTGATTTTTCTAATGTCTTTCCAAGTACATTCATCAGGAAGATAGAACCTGACAAGACCCCTGTCTTGCACAATCCACTCATTGAGGGCTTTCTCATCCTTGAAATCGACCTTCAAACGATTTATTTCGTCTTCGTAAACATCAGACAAGCGTTTGAAAAAAAGCAAAGGCAAAATGTAATCCTTAAACTTCGATGCATCTACAGGGCCTCTAATGCTACAAGCAGCATCCCAAAGCCACTGCTCTAAATCCTGAAGCGACACTTTACTAGGAAACAGTCTCTGCTGTTCAACCATACCTATCATTATAATATTCAGCATACAACACATTTAAGTGATTATTCATTTGGACATAATGGAATCCTGTGCATCGGTAAAAAATATGATGAAGAGTTGAATATTTTCTGATACATGAAATGTTCTCGTTGCAAAAAATTGATTGAAGGTTCTGAGATAAAATTCGTTCGTGAAGGCGATTATATGGGTAAGCCTTTGTGCAGAAGATGTAAGGCTGAAGTTGAAGATGATTCCAGAGAGAAATATCGAATGGGAAGAGCGAAGGAGTGTTCAAAACGAAATCTATACGGAAAGGATACCTCATCCATCGAGAACTCTGTCTACTAAAAGAATGGATGCATCAACTCTCGTTAAATTAAGTCTTCAATGGCGCACTACAAATCGCCTAAAAATGAGATAAAACAATGAAAATATGCAAGACAACAAGGAATAAAGGACAAAAAGAAAAAGCAGCCCAGACAATGCCAGAATTTCTAGCTCTCCATAGATGATGGCCCGCATGCTGAAAAATATCAACCAATTTACGGAAACGAAAATTACCCAAGCGAGGACATTTCTTGCAAACATCCCGATAAGAAAAGAGATGTATTCTCTATCTACTGATTCTCTAAACAATAGCGAGTAAGGTGAATATTTTAGCGAGAATGTGTTGAGAAAGACTACTATTATAAGAGGCAAGAGTATCATGATTTCTGAAGGCAATTCTCTAATTCCCCAAGATTGCAATAGAGTCGGAAAAATCAGGAAGTATACAGCAAGCAATCCAGCGTAGATTGAAGTCTCTTTGGAAGGTAAAAGTAGTTTATTACCAACAAGATATTTTTTCTCAATAAGATCTTTGAATCTTTGTGACATGGGAGGACTAGACATTATAGTATATTTCGCGATGGGCCGAGGAACCCATACTAAACGACAAATATCATGGAGAAAACCAATTATCTTTCTTTTTGTTAGTCCACTTAACAGACTATTCAAATAGATCCACTTGGAAACTTTCCTCATGGCTGACGTTAAAGGAGCGCAATCCTCAAGAGAGAGCAAAACTCTAGCATCAGCAAGTGATTCTCCGACACGAGACGCTGAATTGATGCTAATCACAGGAATTATGATCCACAACAGAAGAAGGAAAAGGTATCTATAGGAAAAATCAATCCACACATCTACTCTCCAAGCGCGAATTATCGACATCAAAAAAGCTAGAACGAGAAAGGCGATGGCCCAATACTTCATAGCTTTTTTGAAAATCTTTCCCCAATTCAAAAACCACATATCTCTGTTACGAATGTGTGCTATCTCATGTGAGATTATTGATTCTAACTCTTCGGTCGAAAGGAGCTCTCTCAAACCCTCAGATATGACAATTCTCGCATCGTTGCTTCTCAAGCCAAAAGTATGACATGCTAGTCTCTTCGAATTTATCAAATATATTTTTGGTGCTCGATTAAGTCCTTGCTTTCTGGCGACTTTTTCAATTAGTTTAATTAGATCAGAGCCTGGTTCGATCAATTGCTCCGTCTGAAGTTTTCGTTTATGCAACCACGGAGAGAGAAAAAGACTTGCAACAGCAAAAACAAACGGTAGAACTGATAAAGAAAACCATAGGCTAAAAGGATAATCTAGACCTGTTGTTGTGGGTTGTACTGTAATACTCAGGATCATAAAAGCAACAGATCCCATTGTGGCTACTATTCTGACTTGAGATTCAAGCAGATTTACGTCTTCTTTTCGAGAAGATCTAGCAGTCAATTCATCGAACCTTTATGTCTCTTCTTCGTCGAACAAGAGTTTCAGATCTTCATCGCTGAGATGAGAAATATCAATGAATTCCAAAGCACCTCTCAAGGTCTCTGGATTAACCATTTTGTCCAAGGGAACAAGAAGCAAACCCTTGTCTGTATCAACAAAAACATATGCAAAAAACTTTCCCTTATCTGTTTTTGCATTCAGATTATGTTTTTTTACTGCCTCCTTAGGAACTGTCAATCTCCATACTCCGCCCTGTGGGAAGGGACTTGCTACACCAAGAACACCTTGAACATTGAGCGTCACTTTTCCCATGTCTTTCATATTCTCACCAATCCACTTTGTTAACTTAGTTACATTTTGTTCGCAGAGTATATCGATTTTTGTTGATATGTTTTTTGATGCTGGAACGTGTCATGGGGAATAACAACGAACATTTGATAAGCACCATCATTCAACTTCGAATAGTCAAAGCCATTCTTCGACTGACAGAAAAAAGAAAAAGAGAATTTGCAGGGTTTGTGCATAAGTCCGAGATAGCTTACCTAGCAAATGTAAAATTCAGCACACTAGATCAATTTCTTGAAAGATTGGAAAAAATGAATGTGATAGAGTATCTTCCACATATTAAACAATGGAAGGGGACTTTTAGACTTACGAAAAATGGGGAAGTGATGATTAAAACCGAGCTTCAAGAACTACTCAAGTGGTCTGAAGAACCTGAATTAACTCTACCAAGACCTTAACTCCATCTTCTTTAGAGATCAGATGAGGGTAGAACTCAACACTAACTCGGTCATATTTTCGTGACATGTTTCTCAATGGTTCCCATGTCGTTGTAATCTTATGCCATTCTTTCCTTTCATTGAAATATTCTGCAATGTGGTTTACCATCTCATTCGGAAACAAAAATGAATTGGGATACTTTGTTCGAGTGCTGTATGAAATCCACACACTGGGAACAAATTCGGTCTTCAGAATCTTTTCCATAATCGGACCTGCATCATGAAGATCGATTGCATAGTCAAATGGTAAATGATCGCGGAGATAACGTTTAAGAGTGAATTGGAATCTTCTATCTGCCCCTGGTCTTTCCCACTCTCCATCGTATTGCTTTGTTATTACATTTTCAAGTTTTTTCTTGCTCAACTCGATTCCTACATCTATGGCGAATTTTTCTGTTGGATGATATCCATATAATACAAATACTCTTGGTTCGGTTGCCACGTGGTCGACCTTTGTGGAAAAATTCCATTTAGTTGCAATTCTTCTATCGAAGCATAATTTTTTAAATTTAACGCATTTTTTAGGCAAGCGGTTTTCAATCAAAATATCATCGTTTTCTGTGTGCAAAAGAAGGCGAAACGATGTCTGAAAATAAAGCAATAAACTGTCCGATATGTGGTACTTCATTAAATGAGCATCCAAGAGGCAGCGCGATTCTATTCGCCTGTCAGAACTGTGGATTTAAACTCCTAACAACTAGAGAGCTATTTTCGCGATGCTTCTGGCGCAGTTTCAAACAAGAGGTTCCAGCATCTCTTTCATTTGATGGACATAATTGGAAGGTGTGATCTTGTCAGAAACTCGAGTAATAGACGTAGTCGTTGATCAAACTGAAATCAAATCTCTGAGCAAAATAGGTACTCTGATTGCCGATGAAACAGAAGCTTACACTACCAAATATGGAGTCAGAGAACAGCTCAATAAAGAGAGTCTCAGAAGACATGCAATTCAACTTCTCGTGGAACGCTCTGTAGTTGGGCTTTCAGAACTTGTTCTTCACATCTCTGAAGATGGTTTAACAGAAGGAAATGTGATCAGCGGCAAACGCATCGCAGACCTGGTGTTCAGATTTCACTACAAGTAGGAGGTTTGAAACAATGAGGAAGTTAGACATCCTAGCAACCAAATACTCTCGAACCGAGGAAGCCGATAAAATATTCGACGAACTTGGCTGGGTTAAAGTTGTTGATCAGACGGTTCCAATTGGTCGTCCAAGAGTTGTGAGAACTAGCAAAACAAGCACGCCAATCATCGAGGTTGAAATCATCGAAATAGAGTATGGAGGTAGCGAATATGGAAGAACCTAAAGAATTGAAATTTATTTTCAGAATCATTAACGAAGAGAAGAATGTAATAGGCACATTGGATCACGCCATTGCTTTAGCTGAAAGTACGCAACAAATTGGAGACTTTGAAGGTCCAGTGAAGTCACTTAGTTCTTTTCTGGAACTTATGATGAACCATCTGGCAGAGTTTTGTAAGACGAAGGAACTTAGAATTGAGAACATTGATAGGTTGCGAAGGGAAATAGCAGTCGAACTGATTTGTCTCGATCTTTCCAAATCGGATGAAATAACGATTGACGTTCCAGTTTCTAAGGAGCAAGGTCAAGATGAATAGTTCTTCTACAGTAGTTTGCAAGGATTTGCCCGAATATCTGACGCTAACAGTCGCTCCCAATGAAAGGTTAAAGATGTGTTGGGAATCTTTGATAGGCATAGACCCTATAAAACAACAACTTCTTGACGATGTGGTTTTCCATTTACATCCAGATTTGCTTAAGCAATGGTATAAAAGACAATATCAAAGAACTCTCTATGCACCTTTTCTTTTAAAACAGTCTAGAGGTACAAGTCTCCTGTTAGGATGCTCCGGTACTGGAAAAACAACATTGGCTAACGGATTGGCCGATCAAGTGAGCAGAAGGCTGAAGATTAAAGTTAACCTTGTGGAACTCGGTTTGTTCCGGAGCAAACTTCAAGGAGTCACTGGATACAACATTGTCAGAGCTTTCGATGTAGTGAAGCAACTTGCTCTTCAGAGACCAAGTATCTTCCTTCTAGATGAATTAGAATCTGTGGCGCCAATAAGAAGTTTCGATCAGATGCATGAAGAGATTCGTTTCTCGGTCACTGCTCTGATTAGAGAACTGGATAAGATAAGTTCCCTAGACAGAACATACATAATCGGATTGAGTAACCTTATTGCAAACATCGATATTGCAGTGATGAGAAGGTTTGAGCTGATCTTTACCTTTAGGAGACCTACATTCAAAGAGAGAACTCATCTTTTTGAGAATCTTTTGCGTCCTTTCAGGTATCAAATCTATGCAATTGATGAACAAGACATCTACATGCTGTCTCGAAGAACTGAAGGATACACTCATGCTGATATAACAAAGTTAGTGACATTGGGAGTAAGAAAAGCAGCCTCCATAGATAAGCCTCTTACAACTTGGCATTTAACAAATGCTATGCAATGGATTCAATCGACAAGAGACTATTAGGAGTTTTCGATAAAATGGAAAAAGATGAACCAGAAAGCATGACTGTAGAAACCATCGAGATGGCCGGTGACATTGTTGATGAACCAATACTAAGCAAGAATATCAGAGAACTTAAACTTGGATCAAAACACAGAAAGATAAACATAGGGCCTTTCTTTTGTCAATGCGGAAAGAGTATTACGAAAGAAAATGCAACGCGGTGTTCCCACTGCAAACGCTTGATCTGTAAAGACTGTAGTGTTGTTTACTTGAACGAAGCTCATTGCAAGAAGTGTCTCGAATCATATCATAAGATTTCTTTGACGAAAGCTGACTACATGATCTTGCTTTGCGTCTCAGATGGCGTGACAGATATTGATACGATTTTTCTTCTGACTGGCATAAGACCAAATGTTGTCAAGAATAGAATCGAAAACTTGATGGAAAAATATGTGACGAAAGAACCTAAAGGTTTCTTCGAGAAGCTCTTCCCAAAACTGAGGCTTACAAATCTAGGTCATGATGCATTAGGAGTCTTTGATTCGATCTACAGCAAAGATGCTGATTGCGTTTCTATGAAACAAAAACTTTCTGAGTTCATCGCAGAGAAGGCCAAACAAACTTTTTGTTTACGAACCGAGGAGGAGAAAAATTGTTCGAACCAGAAGTCCTAAAGAAATTCACAGTCTGGTTGGTGTTGATCGGGTTCCTTGCCTTCTGCTTTGGATATCTCTATGCGGTTGTTTTTCTACTGAGAGGCTATGAAGTTCCTATCGAGCTCTGTGTAGTCATCATTCCTTTGGTCTTGCTTTTCCTGGCCGCTTTTGGTCTTAAAATATTCAGGAGTGTTTTCATTGTTAGAGAATAAGATAAAGAAAATCGTAAACTATTACGATGCATCTAAACGAGAAAACGTTGAAGACTTCACTAAACCGCTCTTAACAACTCTGCTATTTGAGGACGGAGACGAAGCGGCAGAAATCGAAGAATCAATCAATGACATTATCCATATGCAACTTGCTGCACAGGATCTTCTTCACCTTAAACTTGGATTCTATATTCCAACGAAGACTGAAGCTGCTGGAGATTATACCTTGGGCCATGTTTTGAAAGGAGAAAAGGCTGTGCATAATTTTGGTCTCAAAAACAAGGAAATCTCGACTAATCTTTTTGTGAGTGGAATTACCGGAAGCGGAAAAACTACAACCGTCTTAACCTTCTTGTATCAATGGTTCTTGGAAGGAAGGTCAGCTATAGTATTCGACTGGAAGGCTGATTACATCAATTTGTTAAAACCATTGAAGAATTCAAATGTCTCATTGAGAGATCGTTTGTGGATTTTCTCAGTCGGTAGAGACGCCTTCAAATTCAACCCGTTAAGGCCTCCAGAGTCAGTCGATGTTCTGACTTGGATTGAGACTTTCACGGATATGTTCATCCATGCCTTTGGATTAAGAGAACCATCAGCTTCGATACTCGTGAAAAGCCTCAAGGAATTGTACGAAGAAAACTCTAACCCAACACTCGCTGAACTAGCAAGCAAAGTAGAAGACTATCAACCAATTTCAAGCTTTGACAAAGAAAGCTGGAGATCTATACTAACGAGACTCACGTTGTTGACTGAGGCAAGTTTAGGAAAAGTCTTCTCGACCAGAATCGGCGTAAAGCTCGAAGACATGATGAAGCGATTTGTGATATTTGATCTTTCTAGAATTCCTTTACTCGAAAACAAGCAATTCCTGATAGAAGTCATCTATGGCATGGTTTACGAATACCTTAAAGCAAAAGATGATCGAGAGAAAACTAAAGGCATGTTTGTGATAGAAGAAGCACACAACATCTTTGGACCCAAGACAAATTTTGACAGAGACATCATGCTGAAACCTGAGATAGCTCTCTGTGAGATGAGAGATTTCGGATGGGGAACTATTGTCATTGATCAACAACCTTCCAAACTAAGTTCAGAAGTCATAGCAAACACTGCTAACAAGATCTGCCATAAACTCGTGAGAAAAGAAGATTGTGACACTATAAGAAATTCCATCGGATTAAACAGAGAACAAACAGAATACCTTGGTGAGCTAAGCAAAGGAGAAGTTTTTGTCAAGTTGGACAGAGATTCGTTCCCTTATACTTTTCATGCAAGAATAGAACCCGTCACATTCACAGGCCAAGTGAGAAGGAATGAGGTTGAAGAGCATATGCGATCTTTCTTTGAAACTTATCCGATAGACAAAGAAACAGAAGTCTCAACCGAAATCGCAGAAGGAATCAAAGCATCGTCCACGAGCTCAAGTATCGAGACAATTGATGTCAATCCAGAGAAAGTTCTTGACAATCCAAGATGGCTCAACTCAGTGAAAAAGAAAGTCGAGAGTTTTTCTGATGAATGTCACAAGGTATTGTTACTTTTAGGTCAGGGCTCAGCATGCAAATCTTCTGATTTCAAGTCGCTGATGAAAATACCTGGAGACAGTTTCAGAAAACTTGCTTTTGAATTAGCCAAGAGTGGATTGATAGGTTTCAAGAAACCGAAGGCAAAGGGAAATCCAGTCTTATACTTCTTGAGACCAGAGGGATTAGCTGCCTTTCACATCTTGACTGGAAAATGGCCTTTTGAAGTCAGAGCATCGAATGTTGAAAACAAACACAGACATTCAGAGATGAAAGAAAAGGCAATTGAGACTTTTAAGAAAACTGGTTGGGAGTTAACAGAAAGCAAAGTTGAACACGGTTACGTCGATGTCTGTCTAAGACGAGATGACTTGACAATACCGATTGAGATATGTACAGGCTCCAATAAGTTTGAGCAAGTCTACAACAATGTTCTAAAATGTGTTGAATCTTTTGGCGGCGTTTACTTCATTTGTGATAACGCAAATGCATACAATGTAGTTCTACAGCAAGCATCAAAATTCTCTTTCGACCACAATGATGTGAAGTTCCTTCTCTACGTCATACTTTACGAGAATTTTTTGAGGGGTGAAAGTTTTGAAAAATATGAGTTTTAGAGAAAATGAGTTCAGGAGAATTAGGAGAATGGAAAATAGGGTTGCACAACAACCCATAGACAAAATAAAGCTCAGTCCTGATTTCTTCCACAAGAATACAATTCTCATAATTCAAATTCTCAGAGGTATTGAAAATGTCAGAAGATTTTCAATTAGAAGATGAAGCAGAAAAACTTGCAGAGAGTCCGAGCGAAGTCATACTCCAATATTTGAGCGAGCACGAATCTATTAGCAAGAGAGACTTAATCCAGTTGTTGACAGAGAAGTGCGATTTAAGCAGAGATGAAGCAGAGAAGATTTTCAAAGATTTCTTAGAAAAAGGAAGGTTAAGGTACAACAAAGCCAAGGAAGGATATGTCTGGTCTTATTCTTCAAGTGTAGGTATTCACATACCAAGATTCTCAGGTCCTAAATTCCCACCACAACGTAAGGCAAGAGGAAGGATTGAAAAAATGTTGAAGCTTCCTCCTGATCCTCACACGCTTCCAGCAAAGAGTTACTTTCTACCAAGCGAGAACCCAGGACAACCATACTTTCATCCAGCGATGGATCAAGACAAGCTGGCTTACTTGAGAGCTAAGGAGAAGATGGGAGCAGGAGCTGATTGGCCAGCATAACATGAAAGGAGGTGAAAAGTATGGAAGAAAAGTTAACGAGTATAGAATGTCCTCACTGCGGAAATCCAATAACAATTCAAGTGATAAAAACGGAACCTAAGGTAGACGAACCACTCACGATCGATGCTGTCAAATCAGCAATTAGCAAATGGGCAGATTGTGTTGATGTAGTTGAGCAAGACAATGCCATTGTCATAACACCGAAAGGTTACCTCGGAAGAGACGTCTGGCAAGAAATCAATGATGCACTCAAACCCTTCGAGGCAGAGTGGATTTCAGCAAAAAAGGAAAGCAGATGGATCATAAAGCTACAGGATGATCGGTGAGAGAGCAGCAGTGAGAACCAATCCCTTTTTTCTTTTGTAATTTTTAGTTCGTTGAAAATGCCCAAGGTCCTCAAACTTGCGAAACAAATCGAAAAAACTCGTCTGTCCAGAGTGCAAAGGTTCTCGAATCTGGAAAGACGGCATTCGCGAAACAGGAGATAACAAGGTTCAACGCTACCTATGCCGTTCATGCGGTTTTAGATTCAGCGAGTCTATCACGAACCGCCATGTAAAGGTCAACATCGCTCGACAAATCAGTGAAGAGCCTAATTCTAGAGAGAATTTTTCTCAGACTAACATCCTTAAGCGTGATCTCTCCCCTCAGCCATCTTTTAAGAATCTTCCTTTCCAAAACAGTGAAAATATAGGTTCTCATAACGCATCGAATGTGTCTATTGTAGAGAAACCTTTATATGGATTTCGTGACTATAACAGTGATTGCCGAGTATGCGCTTCTCATCAAGGGGCGAAAAACTTGGTAGAAGTGAAATCCCGAATTGAAAAGCAGGCCGCGGGGGCCACGACACAGACAAGTGAACTGAAAGGGAAAATCGTTGAATATCTCTGGTATTTGAGAAAAAAAGGTTTGGCAGATGTTACGATAAAAGACTATGGATACAAGCTGAACAAACTCATCGAGGCTAGAGTTAACCTTCAAGATCCAGAGAGCGTCAAAGAATATCTTGCGAAAAGAGGTGACTGGAGTCAGAGAACAAAACTTATAACAACAATTGTCTATGACGGATTCGCGAAATGGCTAGGCTTAACATGGGAACCTCCTTGCTATAAACCCGTGCGAAGATATCCATACATCCCTACCGAAGAAGAAATCAACCAACTGATAGCAGCGTGTGGAAGAAAACTCGGAACATTTCTGCAACTTCTCAAAGAGACGGGCATGAGATGCGGAGAAGCCATCAGACTTAAGTGGACGGATGTGGATTTCGGACGTCGATTGGTGAAAATAACGCCTGAAAAAGGAAGCAATCCAAGGATTCTGCCATTAAGCGAAACGTTGCTTGGAATGCTGAACAACCTACACAGAAAAGATGCCAGAATATTCCCGGTAACCCTAACAAGCCTAAAAACCAACTTCTTCATAACAAGGAAACACATAGTCTCCAAACTTAACAATCCAAGGCTTATGAAAATAAGCTTCCACACTCTGAGACACTGGAAAGCTACAACGGAGTACCACAAGACAAAAGACATAATTCACGTTCAGCAGCTCTTGGGCCACAGGGACATGAAATCCACAATGCTTTACATATACATGGAAAACCAACTTTTTCAGAAT
>Ga0172366_10002006_pt1 | contig 15938 bp, 17 predicted proteins | sample LakKivSesite69cm_FD_114533 | JGI IMG/M metagenome (GOLD analysis project Ga0172366, IMG submission 114533) | Sediment microbial communities from Lake Kivu, Rwanda - Sediment site 69cm | ecosystem: Environmental > Aquatic > Freshwater > Lake > Sediment | place: Rwanda: Western Province, Lake... | reverse complement strand
TAGTTGTTTTCGTAGAATGAGCTCTGCCTCTTCCAAGTCGTGTTTCCGCAGAATATCCTCGATTGATTCTTTCTTAGCCATCCTTTTCCCTGATCCATGAGAATTTCAAAGTTTAAAAACTCTCACGGTTTTTTCATGGTTACACGAGTTTTTCGTGGTCAAAATGGCTGGCAAAGCGCGAGACTTTTCAGGTGACAAGCCTTTTGAGGGTATTAAACCCCCGAATAGGACACCTTCATTTCGAGGAGCAACTCGCACTTTAATCTGTCTATGCACTTATAAATCGCTCTTGTTTATGTCGATGAATACATCAATAGCGAATTTCTTCAGCTTTTGTCTTCTAATTCCCAAAAAAGAATGTAATAATTCTATTGCACCTTTCCATTGGTCGATTGTAGTAGGGCCTGCCATCTCTGAATCATTCACGAAATATACAAATATGAGGTATGCAGACAAATCATTCTGTCTCAACAAGTAAAGGTGCGCCAGTCTATTAGAATACTGATAGAAGCCTCGAGACCAATCGACTTCTGCGTTTGAGTTCAGGAAGGTTTTGGTTTCTTCCAAGCTTCGGCGTATCTTGCGCACTGAATTCTCATCCCTAGCTCTGATCGATGAAATGAGTTCGCCTACGTGCGACTTGGCTTCAACCAAGAACAACTTCCCAGAATCACTTTTGCCCAGAGCATCCCATTGAGGACCGTTTTCAGGCCAAAAATCAGCTAAGCGCCTCTTCTTAAGGCTCACGCCCAGCAAATCCAGACTTTCTTTGTCGGAATATTCGGCGTAATCATCATTCTTCAGCGGTGACAGCCAGCGGATGCGTTCATTTTCGGGCAATCTTAGTTCTTCTGCGATGCGAGAACTGAGGAGCTCCGGTTTCTCGTTGATGAGTTTTTGAACCCACTTTTTGCTGCCTTTTGTGCCAACAGCCTGACAACATCGAGCCATATCGTGTCATTCTTCACAGCAGTTTATAAGACTACGCATGCTCATACAGGTCAATGGCAAAGTTGCTCGTGCGTTTCATTAAATCACGCTAGGTTTCTTGGCCATAATACTGGTATCTCTGTTTTACTAATCTGAAAACGTATGGACAGAGAAAAAATGAGTTGTAGCAGATGATTTTTTACCTTTTAATTTGAAATTTGGATTCTTGAAATGTGAAGTTCGGAATCTGACTCTCGACGCTTTCAGCTAAATATTCTTGCTTCATAAGCTTAAAATCTCCAAGCTTAGAGATTTCCAAGCTATCGCTCTAGTCTTTACAGTGAATATGGATGAAAATCGTTCAAAAGCATTGTGTGGCAATCGCGCCAGTTCAGTTAGTTGTGTTCACAAGATAATATGTAGGTGATTGTCATATACATCCGCAGTTTTGCCAGAAAACCGAAAATTAAAGAAAAAAGCGAAAAATGGATAAAGGAATTTGTGAACAAGTTGATAAAGCGAAAAAAACTGGTAGAAAAAATAACTCGGAAAGGACATTACCGCGATGCAAGAATATGTGAGGAGTATGTCGCAATGAGCGACGAAGTATTTAAGACTGTGGAAAGAAGTCTAGCACTAATACATACTGCGGGAAATTTGTATCCTTTCGCGGAAATTAGAGAATGCGTATTTGTTCAAATCATTTACGATGAAATTAAGTATTACGGACATTATATTCCGGCAATCATAGCTCAAGAATATCAAATAATAGGAAAATGCAATGCTTTTTACTTTGTTATCAAAAAGGAAAAAGATCACGTAGTTCTTGTCAAAATCTCACCCAGCGAGTTAATAAAATATCTCTACCATCTACATGCTCTAAGAGTAAGAGAAGCTAGGCGCGTCGTTAGAGCAATTGAAAGAAAGATTAGGCTAGGCAAAAAAGAGACATTTCCTTCCTCTGTTTTTTTCATCCAGTACTGTCTTATGAGATTCAAGCCCTTCTTTTTTGCATCTCATATTGAAGAATTCTACATGGACGTTAATCCAAAAAAGAATGACGTTATCGCAGTGAAAATGATTTCTGAATATGGAGAGATTATTTTCGTACTGCAAGTGCTAGAAGTTCAAAAAGACTGTTTTGTCGCGAGATATATCTCTGTCGGTATTGCTGCGTTGTTACAAAATTGAAGAATATACAGGTTCCAATAGAAGACCCTAATCGTTGTCTTTTGATAGACAAAGTGAACCGGTTGAGTCTGAATCGGAATATCCCATATTTTGAATCGTTATTTCCTTTTCATAATTCTTAAAGTCTTTTTCGCAAGTTGGAGGAAAAAGCTTTGCCACACCTTCCATACTCAACCAGATTAAGATTCCGAAGTTTGATGCGAAAAACAAGATTCATGTAAAATTGGCTGAGCTTTCCAAAGAAGCCCACGAATTAGTAATAAAGAGCGACGAGAAAGCAGTAACAAAAATTGAGAAAGAGATTGATGAGCTTGTTACTGAACTCTATGGTTTATCCCACGAAGAACTCCAAAGCCTCAAAGAACAACTCTGAAATATTTCACTCAAGAACTAAGAAACACTCCTAGAATGGATAAAAAAATGAAAGTAGAGCCTTTAAAACGACTTGACACATGGATAAAGCAATAGTATCAAAATATTAGTCTAAAGAAAGCATTTCAATGTGCAAATCATCAGAAGTACGTGTCGTTTGTAAAGAGCATCAAGTCTAAATAGCTCATTTGAATTCTATTTACTTTTGGAAAAACATGTCATTTGAAGAGTATATGAAACTCTACAGTCAGACAAAACAGAGAGTAACAGGAGTCGTCTATTTTGTTTTGCATGGTCGTGGCAAGAAAATTAACATGCTGAAATTTGCACAACTATTAGAGGGAACGCTTGAAACGGTAAGGTTTGAACCCAGAGGAGAAGAGGATGAAGACATAATTGTGCCAAAGATGTTTACCAAAAAGGGCGAGGTCATTTTACAGTCTCGGATAGACAAAGTTGTACCAACCGAAGGTTCGTTGTTCGGGAAAGCAACTGTTGACGCACCTATCAGAATAAGATTTAGAAAGAAGAAATTGCTGATAGTTGGAACAACCGAGATTTACTTCTTGATTTTCCGTGATGAGCCGTCCAAGGAATATTTTCTTGTTCTTCTATCTTCGAGAACTAAAAGCAATGAACTCTATCAGACACTTGCAAGTCATTTCAAACGTCTCGGACTTGCAACTAGTCCTTCCAAGTTAGAACATGAGCGAATTGAAGAAATTAGAAAGAAAATGCGAGGAAGCCTAACATACACGACTCTTGGCAATTTTCCCACACCAAAAATCACTAAGAAAGGTATATGGGGAGCTGATTTTCAAGATGAGCCATCTTACTTAGCAGACGCACAAGTAGGATCGATATACCAAAACCAATTTGTATTTCGAGACAGACATAATGAACGCAATGTTGTAACAGTTTCAGACGATGGGTTAATACGCTTCTACAACAACATTTCTTACAAAGATTATGAGTGGTTTTTGAGAGAGAACATCGTTCAATTTCTGAAACAGACTAAAAAGCCAGAAATACCATCATTACTAAGCTACACATTTGAAGACCTATTCGTGGACGAAGAGTGAGATAAATGATTGATTTATTGTCCCTAGTTTATGGGGCATTAGCTACTGTGGGGGCTATAGTTCTTCTAAAAGTAATTGATATTGTTCTCGAACAAGCCATTAACAAAACAGTTTTCTCTAAAATATGGACATTGACATCAAAGAATTTCAAAAAATTCATGACACGGTTGAAACCAATTAGAATTTGCTTCCAATTTGCGGTAAGAACCAAACTAGATGAACCTAGTAGAGTCCGAGAAAACATTAATCTGTTCATTGACTCTCTATCTCAAAAATATCAAGAATACGTAAAGGCTACGCCGATTTCATGGAATGATGATAACAACTTAGGCTCGGTAAGGTTATCGTACAACAAAAGAGAATTCAGAATGGATATTCAGATAAGAACAGAATATTGTGACATCGATCCAGAAAAAGAAATATTCAATTTCAGTATAAACAAAGCGTCCACAATTTCGGATGGAATAGCTTTTTCGGTAGAGACTGACTTTCCATTCAATTTACTTGACCAGATGTTACTCAGCCTAAGTGCATTGATGGGTTTCATAAAAGAGGAATTGAAAGAAACTATTCCCGTAATGGAGTTTTCAAAGGGGATGTTTACATTAGCTCCTGTCAAGGGAGGAGACTTCGCTATAGATGATTGGGTAAGGAAAAAGCAGTTCGATGTCAGCCTTTTACTTAAGGCTCAAGAAAACATTCTGGTTAATTTGTATCCAAAAAGAGCAGAAATAGTCTTTCCTTCGTTACAGATAGATGATAGAGTATCAGAATATCTACGAGAAACAATATTGAACTATTATTTGTGATAAAAGTCCCTGTTCCAAAAACAAAATCCCAAAAATTTTGCTACACATTTAGGAGGAGAAAAACAAAAATGAAGACAAGGCTTAGAATGAAATGTCCTAACTGTGGCTATTGGAACAGATTTCCAGTAAACATAAATTTGAACATGCTTAAAGAATTATTGGAGGAGAAACATAGTGAGAGGTAAAATGAAAGATTGGCAACTGCCTTCAAAGTGGATTCGAGAGAATTTGCCCGTATGTCCAGTCTGCAAAAAGCGTGTATCGTGGGAGACGTATCAAGACGTTGGCTTCTTTTCTTTGTCAAAATATCAGTTTGTTTGCACAAATTGTGAGGCAATGTTGGAAATTCCATGCGTAGGTATCGATTCTGTTGCAGTTATGACTGGGTTGACTGGATTAATAATAAGAGGAGCAAAATCTGACACTAAAGAACTAAAATTAGTGAACGCAGGAACACATCCTGATGGTGAGAAATTTCTCAACAAGAGTGGAAAATTACAGTTCTGGCAAGAAGTAGCAAGTCATGGTTCTTTTTGTGGAAAATGTGGAAATCCATTGGCAGAAAATGAAAAGTTTTGTCCTAAATGTGGTGCAAAAAGGGAGTAAAATGCCTACATGTAAGAAGTGCGGTTACCAAAATAAAGAGGGAAATAAGTACTGCGTTAATTGTGGTAGCATATTGGAATTAACAGAAGAGTATATAAGGAAAGAAAAGGCAAAGGAAAAAACAGTTATGAAAAACTACATTGCATATTTTCTAATCATCATGGGGTTTTGCACACTTTTCGGCGGATTGATGACTTATGCTACTAGCGTTGGAACAATAATACAAGATATAACAGCCCAAGTGGCAACACCTTATATCATTATCGGTCTTATCTCCTTACTTATTGGATTTGCTGTATATTCAATAAAAACAGAATCACCGTAAGAACTCTAATAAGGGAGAGAGGGCGATATGCCTGCCCGTAGTAAAATTCCGGTAAACAAAATCCTCCCTGAACAACAACCTCTGAACCCAAAGTTAAGGCTTACATCCAATTTATGACCCATTAGAAGTTGTTAAATGTAAAAAGTGTGATAAAGTCATAGCAGAACCAAAGAAATTGATTAGGATTAGTCCTAGAAGGTGGGAAAATTGGGAATTCCGTGGAGAAAAAATGCTAAACTATTAGAGGAAGCCAATAGTGCGAAGAGAGGAGTTTATGAGAACGAAATCATCTGTCTTTTTGGTTTTCAAATCGGGCAGACACACAAACTCTTTAAGAACGTTTATCTTGTTTTTAGGTCGCCTAATGAATTCCCAGATGCTATTTTAGTCAATAGAGATACATATGAAGTTATCAACATTGAGTTTGAAGTAATTGACAGTGATTTTGATAAACATGGACATAAGTATGAAAAATGCGATTTAATCGTGTGCTACGTAAAAGACAAGAACTGGAAAAATCCGATAATTGTATACGAGGTAAAAACGAGGACTTTGTATCAGCCTTCAAATTGATTCCTTTCCTCTTTAGATGCGCGCGCTTATGAATCAACCTTCTTCGGCCTAAATATCTTTTTAGTTCTTTCGCCAATGTATTTCTTGCTCACTTGTGGTTTGTCATACAGTTTCTACGCTATTTGGAGGCGCGCGCGCTAGGCATGGAAAAAGAGGTTTGGAGAGATATCTCCAGGTTAGTATTGAATGACCGAACTATACTATCGGCTGGCACACGCTAGTTCCATTTTCTTGGATAAATTAGCAGCTTCCATCCAAAGCAGAACACCTGGATATCTTGCAGTTTCTTGAACTCATCGACGAAGGCAGGCAAGACATCTTTGCAGATAAGAATTCCATGTACGTCTTTGCGAGTGTTCTTTCGGAAGTAGTGCATGTATCTTCTCAGTTGGTTAAGAGCTCCTCTCCCGATTTCGTTCAGTTTCAATTCAACTACCACTAGATCCTTGTTTCTGCTTTCAAACAATAAATCAACTCTGCCTTCGGGAGTATCGACTTGCCTGCCAATCAAGGTTAAGTCGTGTCCCATAAGCCGTGAATTCCTGACGATGAAGTTTTCAAGATCTGCCTCTCTGATTTCCAAAACCTCGTCTGTTGAGAGAATCGTATCTATGCTAAAGCCTTCCTTCTCACTTCTTTCGATTTCTGATAGCAGGACCTCTACATCATTTTGCGAAAGCTCTCTCCAAGCACGTGTCGCTGAAGCTATGCACTGATTTTCTGTGAAGTGCTTCTTGAAGGGAATCTTGAGTGAAAGTTTTTGGGCAAGATCTTTGTCAAACGGTAATGGGTGTTGCAACTTTCTTGAGAGTATTGGATCGCCAAACACAATTGCATCATCTCCATTCCTTCGCTCCCCCCTCAGATACTCCTTGATGTGCGGATTCTGATATTTGGCTGCAATCGCTTTGCTTGAGGAAGCTTCTGCAGTTCTCAATGCTCTGTCAGTCACATAATACGCAGTTATGTACCTGAGTCCCCGGATAGTAGTGTGAAAAAAGATATAGTCACCCTTTTTGATTTCGTTTCTAAGCTTTCTTGCTCTTGAATCAACATCTCCGTAAGTGAACTCCTCCAGAATAGGGTCGTGATGATTTGTAAGGGGGACGTATGGGACAAGCAAATTAACCATGAAGCCCACCATTTCTTGAGTCAATAATAGGAATTTGGAGGCTTAATAAATGGTCGCTTCACTAATAGATCTATGATGATTGTCGCGCTGTGCGTTCGAGAACATCAATCTCGGCAATCTTGTTATTAACCTTGAACTCGGATGCAAAGGATGGAAAGGATATGGAAAGAGGTTTATCGACGTATAAGATCTCGCGAGTTCCAAAAATCGATCGATAGAGAAATCTTCTATAATTTGGTACTGGCAAATCTTAAAAGTAAATAGACACAATAACTAGGAATTCCGACAAATAGGAGAAAGCAAAATTGAAGAGATTTGTATCAGTAACGATGATTTTTCTAGTAGCTTTTTCAATGTTTTCGGTATTCGCGCCGCTAGCAAAAGCTTGGGAATTTCGACCTACAACTCCAGAAGGGCCAACACACACAAATGAATTAGTCAACTTGATCACAGTAGACGGCACTACAAGAGTGTTAATCGTTACAGAAGGATGGGGACCGCTCACTGGAATATCTCCTTCGCAAGATAAGGATTTATGGCAAGAAGTGCTTTCGGGCATGGATGGTTTTCACGTGGACTGGCATGATGGAGTGCCAACTTCTGAACTACTAAACCAGTACGACCTAGTTATATACGATGCGGGTGGATATTGGTATCCTCTAAGTAATTCTGTGTCCCCATTGACGAGCTATCATCTAACTGGTAAACCTTTGATAGTCGTGGCTCCAGACGTCAACTATGATTGGGGAATGGGATATCTCGATCCTGCCTTTGTTGAGGAAGTATTGCATATAGAAGGAGTTTTAGGGATACTTCCAGAGGTTGAATACGATGTGCACGCAGGAACAGGACACCTTCTTGAGTCTGGCCTACCAAGTGAGGTGCATATCCCTGCACAGACTTCTTGGCCAGATTGTTTTGATCCAAAACCTGACGCTGGATATGCCCTTGTTCAGAAATATGTAGTTACAACAGAGTTCGGCGTAGGCACTGCATCAGAGTTGCCCAGCTATTCGCTATACACACCCCTTGGTTATTATACTGTGGTAGCATTTCCTGGATCGGCTTCAGAAGGGAAAGTTGTTACCATAGGAGTTCCAGTGGCTGGTCTGTCTCACACGATATCAAAACAGTTATGCTCAAATGTCATTGCATGGACCGTAGGGACACTAACCGGTAAACAGAGATTGATTCAGGAATTGTATGCTCTCAACGAAGAGACTGATGAAGCAATCGAATCACAAGTAAATACATTAGCTGATCTCCATACAACTACATACTTAAACACCTTCGAAGAGCCAGCTTGGTCATTTGCGAAAATAGCCTTGGGTTTTCTTGCAGGAATCTATACAAAATCGTTTCTGCTAGAAAAAGCTCCATTCTTGTACGATATAGTTGAACCACTCTATAAATACCACATTCTTGACGTTTACAAAGCGAAGAAGATCTTTGATGCATTACAAGAAGTCTACAATGATCTAGATCCAAGTCTCGGTGAGGAGACTATACGAAATCGGTTTAAGAACAAATTGATGGAGAACGTAGCGGTCGGTACGTCAGAGAGCATAAATGCATTTGAGACAAGTCTAGACGATTCACTCGAAACGCTTATCCAAAAACTTGAATCAATGCCCGAAGGAGATGGGTATGAGTACATGATTTCTGAAGTTAGAAGAATTAGAAGTTGGATGGAAAATATCGAGACAAGGGAAAATAGTATTCGCTATATAGATATTACAAGCGAGAAAGTCATAGAAACTAGAACAGTCGGAGGTCTATCAGGATACCGCCAGAAGCTAGAAGATGAATTGGAGATCTTCAAGATTGAATCTAAAGTAAACGATTATGCTGCATTTACCGTAATTGCTGGTGGACTTATAAAGATAGTTGGATGGGCTTTTGCCATAAAAACAATTGGCATTGGAACCATTGTGACTGTCAAAACAGAAACAGTAGGCAGTGCAATGATGGCGGCTGGAGGCACTGCACAAACTGTCTCATCAGTCGCAAAGGATCTTACTAAAGGAAAAGCCACTGCAATAATCGAGGTTGAAGCTACTTCAATGCTAATCAATGACATCGAAGCAATAGGTGACGTATACTCTGCGACTGTTAACCTTATCGAAAACTGGGATCAAAAAGGTGAGTTCACAGGGGAATGCGCTGGACTGACTCTATGTCAAGATACCTACATCCTTGAGCCCAAGGATAGTACAGGATTAATGACATTCTTCATAGCGTACGTAGAAGGATTTGTGTCAATAAGCAGCACAGAAGAAGCCAAAGGCAGAATAGTTGTAGAGGTCTTTGAGCAAGAAAACGATGTCCTTCAAGCAATCATGGGAAACACTGTTGACCTTACACCGGGTGCATGCGTTTTGGTACCTTTCACCACTTATCTTTGGGATTACCTAAAATGGGATCAGGATCAAAAAATCTATAGGGTTGTCGCATACTCAGCAGTTGGCACTACATTGTATGGTCCATTTGTAAAAATGTTCAGAGTGGTCAGAGAAGAAGCGGCCGTCTGTGAAATGACTACAGAGACCTATTTCTCATCGATTGCTACAGGAGAAAGTTATTCAGAGTCCATTAGTACGGACCCAAGCACAACAAGTTTGTATGTCTGCTTAGACTATCCTGGGAGTGAACTGGACCTACATATATTTGACTCGGAAAACAGACATGTTGGGTTAGACTATGCGACTGGTCAAATTGAGGTCGAAGTACCCAATGCACGATATTCTGGTCCAGATGTGAACCCGGAATGGATATCCATTGAAGGAGAAATTGGTGAAGAGGAGTTCTTAATTCAGGCGACTTGCGTTTACACAGAAGGATTGGAGGATTTCTGCTTATCTTATGCGACAATTGGTCAATCCATGCAAATCGAGCCAGCAAAAATTGTGGTTGCACCTGGAGAGACAGCATCTTATGAGCTTGTATTGAGAAACTTTGATGAGATTGAAAAAACATTCGATATCACTCTGAACGGTTTGGATTCAGGATGGTGTATGATTTCACCGAATCCAGTTACTCTGGCTCCAAACTCTGAAACTACTATTCTTATTGAAATCACATCACCTTATGAAGCACCGTTGGAGGATTATCCCTTCACTGTCACTGCATCGGGTATTGCTGGCGAAGTGAGTGCAATACTAGAACTGTTTATTTCATGGGAATACGAGTTTGAAGATTTGAAAAGAGGTACAAGGCTAAGAATTAGTACTGAAGATAAGTTCTTCCAGTTTATCGCTCCAGATAAGGAGTTTTCACACAAGAAAGCTCCAGCTATGATTGTCCATGGAAGTGTCATATTCATTCAATACTTAGATAATGAAATCTGGTTAGTTACAGTCAGCCTTGACAGCCAGAGAGATTTTTGTTTTGCGTTAGCAAGAGATGTGCAAAATAAGAAAAACTACATATTGATAGACAAACCTGGCATAGAAGGGTGATGCCACTTCACTCTCCCACTTTTTTCTGACAAACATTCCACCAAACGATGAATCAATTAGCTCATAGTTATTTAATTTATCAACTAATAAATGTACAGAGACACTGGGGTAAGCATATGTGGGCTAAGGATTTATTTTACATTTTAGGCAGGGGTTCAATACTCATCGGCGGTGTACTCATTTTGCTTTTTGTAGCATATCCATTCAGTTTGATTGCATTATTCTTGTTTCTTATTCCATACGGTATTTTGTATCATTGGTTGATAGAAAACATTCTTAACAAACTGAACCCCTCTATTGAGGCGAAAGCTGCTGGAGATACATGCTACGAATTTTTTGTTGGCCATAATCTGACAGAATATTCTAGAGCCCTCGATGAGCTTAAAGGAACAAAACAATATCGAAACTCGATTACTAGTTTCATTGTCTACACAGCTTTTTTCTGGACAATTCTAATAGTATTAATATTTCTTGTTCTCAGCTTTCGATTATAGTTTCGAGTTTGCCTCTCGATACTTGACCGATTTTCCTATGTCTGATAAAGAACGGTTCTGGATACAAGTAAGGATATGAACCAACTAAAGGGATTTCCAATGAAATAATTTGTGATAAATGATTTAAGAATGTTCAGATAAAAATACAGTTAAGAGGATTGTTTTTATGACACGGAGAGATAGAATGAAGGCATCAGATATATTTAGAGAGTCTAATTACGTATTTTCAAAGAAAGTTCCTTTTGGGGAAGCATTTCCTGAAATCAAGAATTTTCGGATTGAAGTTACAACCCTCAGCGAAGGTAGTCAATTTGTAAATTACACAAGTGTATATACTAAGGAAAATAAACCTGGAGAATACATCGATTGCAAAAATCCGGTCTGTTACAACGGCGGTTTCTCTATAGGTCAGATATTGCGTGAGATGGTTGGAGAAAAACAAACACACTATGAAGGATCAGCTCACTGTCAAGGCTATGAAGGCTCACCTAAAGGAAGAAGACGATATAGATCTTGCTTAAGCAACTGGAAAATCAAAATAGATATAGAATACAAGTAATCTACAAAAGAAGTCAAACTTGGCCTATAGAATTTTGATGAATGATATAAATTGTCCTTTCTTGGGTGAACTCCAAAACAGAAGACTATGTCCTGACCAACTTCTATTAGTTTATCGTGAAGTAAATTATATCCAAGTTTCGGAAGAGTAGAGTTGTGATGAAATGAATCTTCTCAGCAACTTAGTTCTTAACAATCGAAATTAGCCACTTGATTTTCGAGTATGAAACTTTTAAAGTTGAAAGCTATAAATGAATGAGGGAGTTAGTTTGAAACTATTGATCTTAGGTGGTGTCGATAACGCTGGGAAAAGCACGACAATACGTTATTCCACTAAATATTTAGGAATAAGCCTTGGCTTTGTAGAAAAGTTCCTGTCACAAAGAAACCCGTCGAAACGCATTTTGATTAACTCGACGTCGTCTATGTCTATTGTGCATCTCCTCAAGAGATTGCGGGAAAGGATGCTGCGAAATGTAGGAAAATTTTCAGGAAAAGGATTGAAGGAAGAGAGCCAAACGCGTTAATCATCATGCCATTCAATTTAGAAAGTAAGTATCAGCAAGGAATTGAATTTTGCTTGAATCAGATAGACAATCAGAACCTGAAAAATTTCACTTCGTTCGTTTTCTTAGATGCAGATTTAAATGAAACTAGAGGAGCTAATAATGAAGCTCGAAATAAAATTCAAGAGTTGAGTCAAAGAAGTTACTTAGTTGTAGGCGAGATAAAAAGAACAATTAACGCATCAAAAGATGAACAAGGTAAGAACTTTAGCGTCTATATCAACAAACAACTAACTAGTTGAAATCAAGCTTTCAAAAAGCACATTTCAAGAAAGGAATATCTATGGTGAAATTGCACCCTCAACTTAAGGCGCAATTCAAAGCAGCGTTGAGCAATTATCATAAAACCTTAAGGAGCCGATTTCTGCGCAGAGAAATAGACTTCATTGATCTAACTGTGGCAAGTTTTCAGAACCTAAATTTCTTTGCTGGAAACCAGAACCTAAAAACACGCTCGAAGAGGATTCATTTGACACCTCAGGTGAGATTTTGTCGATACGGCTTTCTCTTTCCTAACAAATCCATCACAGTAGAGATGGGAGATTTACTTTTCGTGTTCAAACATTTTTTGGATGGGGTTCTGGAAGGTTATAGAGCGGTCATAGTTCAAGCGAAGTACACCGCGGACAACAAAAGAACATGGAAAATCGACACTAATCAATTCTATCTTTTGACTGAATGGCCTAGTTTTAGGATTGTGCGACCAACTTTCAATAGATTATATTCCTTAAAACCAAGAGCATTTTCATGGGCAATGTACGGATTTGTTGGACCTAATGCTGCTAACTATCCTATATATTACTCATCTGAAAGAATGCTTCGTCAGATAGTATCAATACCAAAAACTAATCCATGGAACTTTGATGTACAGCCACTCAGTGGTTGGGATAGCAGCACGAGTTTCTTCTCAAAGTTTATACAAGGTTTTGCTGGAGAGAACCTATTATCAAACCCAGCACATAGAGCTCTTGTGAATGACCTGTATATAGTTGCAGGGTGGAAACCAGATCCTCCAGAGGAACCAAGATGGGAGAATATGAATGCTGAAAAGAAGGGTTTCGGCATCGTTGAATTTGTTGTTGCATCCAGAGAACGTGAAGAGTAGCACAAAAATTCTGTTATTTCAGAAATTCGCCTGAACCTTTCTATGCCTCATAAAGAACGGCTCCGGATACGAGTACAGATGTAAGCCTTCCTGTCTCACATTTTTAAGTCTTTTCAATGGTTGCTTAGGAAATACGTCTAATTTAATTCTATCTAAATTACTTTTTATAAATGAAAACTGTAGTAGAATAATGGCATAGAGTATGAAAATGAAAGCTTTATTTCGATTTCTGTTCAATCTTGGTAATCTTGGTAGGTCTTACAGAACCGAATTCCTTGCGACATGTTTTGCATTCTTTATCTCTTTTCTCCTAGCTTTAATGGGAAAATTGACACAAGTTCTTAATCCTTGGGCTGATCTGTCAGTACCTATTACAATATTAGCTTCTATTCTGACATTCTCATTGTGGCTCTTAGCTACCGACACATGCTTTTCATATGTTGCCATGAGGTATGTCAAATACCGAAACAAAGAACCTAAGGTCGCCATTATTTTTGTGAAAGGATTAACTGAAGATTCTTTTAGACAAGCAAGCCGCGCAACAGAATTTACTCCTGATCATCTAGACAAACGTCTAAAGGAAAGGAAGATGGTAACCGAGTTTATCTTACCTTCAGCGATAGATGAGAGGTATCCAATGATAATCAACCCATTTGGGGAGTTATATCCAGAGGAAGATGTATCAAACATGACTGTCTTGAAGAGTATAATGAGATACATAAAAATGGGTGGCGTCTTCGTCAATATTGCTGGGTTACCATTCTTCTACATGCGGGACTTCAAGAATAACATAGAGGATATCACTGGACCTATGCTTCAGTACTACATTGGAGGAAAGCCATCCCAGTTATCCAAAGCTAAAGGGTTACTGGATACGTATCAACCTGTCACCATGCTTGAGCCGTCAGTAACTGATGCTGGATCCTCGCTAGTGAATACTTGGCTCTATAAGAACCTCGGGATACGCACAACTCTCACTTCAGCTCGACTAGTAAAGGTGAGAACCGTAGAAGACTCTTATTTTAAGAAGTTAATCCCTAATAAGGAAGAGGTTGAAGTACAGGAGTTTCGGTCAGCGATACGTTGTGAAATCACTAACGCTAAACTTATCCCAATTCTTGTTGCAAAACTAACTCATAGAGTCACAGGACAACCAAGAGCATTCTACCCGATTGCTGCAGTTAAGTATGGCGTAGGGTATCTAATAATGGTTGGAATGGCGTTAGAGAAAAAGAGAGAGCAAGATCTGACGATTGTCATAGACACTTTAAAAAGAATTCAAGAGAAATTGGGGCAAAGAGGATCATTGGACTAGGTTTCATTGCCATTAGTTGACTTTCCTATGTCTTATAAAAAACGGTTCTGGATACCAGTACGGGCTAAAGACGAAAGAATACGCTCTAGGCAATCTCGTTATCAACTTTGAACTTGGATGCAGTGTCACATCATTGAATCTTTGAACTTCTCTCTCACTCATCGCAGCCATAATAAAATAAGTTCCAACATTCCTTATCTCCGATTCTATACTCGTGCTATACTGAGTAATGAGGATAAAACCTACACCTCTCTTTCCAAGTTCATTCAAACAATAAACAAGATTCTTTGCCTCTAGCAACCGAGTCTCATCCAAAACAACAAGCAATTTCAGTTCATTCGTTTCAGGCCATGTCGACGCGTCTTGATAGATCTCTTCTAACTCATCGCTGATATCCTTCTTTCCATGTGTGAAAACAACTTTCAACAATTCATGGTGACCAAGTCTCTTTACTGATGTTTTTCCTTTAATGATGTATTTGATGTGAATGTTGGTAAATACTCTTGGTGGTTCATCTCTTCTGTCTGCTGTCATCTCTACCGAATAGTCTGAAAAATCTTGCCTTTTCTTTCTCAATATTGACACAACGTGATAACTGCTGCATGCAGCTAAACTTGCTAGAACATTCTCCATTGGCGATAGCTCGTAGGACAAAAACTAGGGATTCTCCGAACGGACATTCCAGCGAAACCAATTATTGTAAGAGTCATGCTAAAGAAGAATTCGACAAGGTGACAGAAGAAAAAATACAAGCAGTCAAGCAGAGATTGACAGCCCAATACGATCCAGCATTCAACCGTCAACACCTTTTTTCTCTTTCTATGGGGGAAACAAACGAAAATCAAAAATGAGTAGTTAGAGGTGTCGTTCAGGAATTTGTCGAGATTTCATTCATACTCCTTAAGCTACTCGTATAACCTTTCAAGCAGCTTTTCCCGAACAAAAAGAGATGGAGATTCTTTCATCATTTCTATCAGAAGCAAGTCTGGTTGTTTATTTTTCATTTTGATTAAAGCAAGGAGAAGAGGCCGTTCTGTTTTAGCTTTGTCTTTCAATGATTCATAGTTCCACTTGATCACTTCCTTTGATGCCAATTCGAATTGTATATTAATGGAAGTATTTAGTGCGACGTAAATAGCCACAATTCCCACAAAGAAGGAAACATAGATTGCTGGTTCGTTTATATATGGTTGTAAAATAAATATAATATAAAAAATCGTTGAAATTGCCAAGATTTGAAGAAGTACCCAGGCTCCACCTTTCTTCTGGACAATTTTCTATGTTGATACTTTGAATCCCCAAGTCTAGCTAAAGAATCAGTATTTTCTTCTATATTTGCTTCTTTTTCATTCTCTACCGTCGTATCAGGTTTTGTAGCACTGAACTTGTTCTCTTTGCTCTTCTTTTCTTTCTGTCCAGCTA